>SDBT01013520.1_pt1 | contig 13077 bp, 10 predicted proteins | sample 2277101 | NCBI WGS metagenome assembly SDBT01 (sample SAMN10404973, study PRJNA504765) | marine sediment metagenome | isolation source: marine sediment core GS10_PC15, 103 cmbsf | place: Arctic Ocean: Southern Knipovich Ridge | collected 2010 | reverse complement strand
GGCCGATACCGCAACAACAATAACGCCGAATCGACCGCGTTGAAAATGAATACCGAAGCGGCGAAGGAAATCGCCCGCCAGCTCCGTCTGCGAGATCTTGGCGGGGTAATCATAATCGACTTCATCGATATGTATGACCTCGAGCATAGGCGGACAGTCGAACGCGTGCTAAAAGAGGCGATGAAGCCCGACCGGGCCAAGACAAAAGTCCAGCGAATCTCCATGTTCGGCATTGCAGAGATGACGCGACAGCGACTGAGGCCTTCGCTTTTTGCATCGATGCACAGCCGGTGCCCCTACTGCAACGGCGCGGGCCTGATTAAATCCGAGGAATCGCAGGCATTGGAAATCATGCGATCCATTCGCCGGCTAGCCTCGAAAGAAGAGGTTAATCGCGTTGAGGTAACTGTAACTCCAGAGGTAGCTGAAAGACTGACCAACCAACACCGGTCAGAATTGAATATGATCGAGACCAACACGGGCAAGTGGATCATAATCCGCACCGAGCTTGGCCTTACCGGCAACGACGTCCGCTTCGTCTGCACCAATTCACAGGGTAATAATGTCCAGTGCCCGACCTCCAACGGCGCTGCCAAGCTGTCAGACCTTGAGACAACCAGCATAAGTATGGCTCTTGCCGATGCTAAGATCGAAAAAACTGAAACGGCCAAAGTGCCACTCCAACCGTCCAGAACTCCAGAAGATAAAGGCCCGTATAAGGAAAGCTCTGGGGGGCCAGACGAAGGAAAGCCAACCAAAAGAAAAAGAGGCAGACGCGGAGGCAGACGACGCAGGCGAAAGAGCCAAAACGGCGAGCAGATAGAAAACCCCAAGACAGATGTAAAAACTGAGGCCCAGCATCCCACCGGGGAAAAACAAGCCGATCAGGATAAGACGCGTCGGGGGACTGATAAACAGACCAAGCCGATTAATAAACCTGTCACTCAAGAAAATGCTGCACCAACAGAAGCCTCTACAGACAAGCCCAAAGCCAAGAGGTCTTCAAGGAGCAGATCCCGCAACCGGGGCCGGCGAAAGACTGCAAGCACAACTCCTGAGGCCAGGTCCGAAGCTAATTCTGACAAGCCTGAAACTAAGCCCGAAGCTAAGTCTGACAAGACTGTAGCTAAGCCCGATAAGCCCAAGAACGAAGCCACTGGCGAATCGGCCGATCAGCCTGTTAAGAACAAGGCCGCGGCAAAAAAAGCTTCCCGGCAAAGGTATCGCAAAAGTGCAAAGAAGGCTGCCAATAAGACCGACAAGAACACCGACGAAAAGACAGATTAGAGTTTTTCCATGCGTGAGATGCCGTATTTAGGCGCTAACGAGGACGTCTCTGGCGCGGACGTTGGCCCACCCATAGTAAAGCTATGGCGATGGAAACGGACAACCCCAGACGATGCCGCAGTCAGCCTAAATGCGACAGATTAGAGTTCGAGGATTGCCGGGCAATCCAGCGAGTAACCCGCCCACTGACCGCTGACCGTCGGCCAATCGGTAGGCTGTGTCAATAGCTCAGGCGGCCCGGACGAACTGCAAAGAACCATCTGCTCAACCTTCGCTCCGGCGATTGAAGGATTCCAGGCAAAGCCCTGGCCCGCCACCGCGGCGGTAGTATCACCGGGGGCAGCCTTGACGTCCCGCGCTCCATAGCCGCACGAACCGCCCTGATGATGCAATTTCCACTGATCAGACCAGCCGGTAGATTCATATGCTGAAACGCCCTCGGCGAACATCTGGCCAAGAGTTACTCCCGGCCGGGTAGAACCCACAAGAGCGGCTGCGACGTCGGCAGTAGCGGCCTGTTTTTGGACAAGCTCACTTGTCGCTTTTGAAAAACTAACCAACCTGCTAATCGATGCGATCAGCCCGCCACGATCGGCACAAGCGGCGACCATGACGAACTTTTCCATCGGCTTGCTCGTCGGTAAGGGATGGCGAAACTGCAATGCCCTCTCGTCAGAGCCGGCCAGCAAAAGCCAAACCGTCAGGTCGCGATTCATCAACTCCTGGGAAACCATCCCCACCAGTTGATTCTCCGTCATGGAGGGCTGGGCTTTTCGGGCGGCCGCCTCTACAGCGGCGGTCGTATCATCGCAAACTGCTCGATAACGGTCGATCTCGCTTTCGGTGAGAGCCCATCTCAGCCGGCTGAAATCTTCGCCAAGGTTAGTTGCATCGATCCCGGCTAAGGGAACGTCAGAGGCAAGTTTCATACCCCCTGCCAGCTTAGCTATCGCGATTGCCCAAGCAGACGAATCGTGCCAATCATAACTGACCAGTTCGATGCCGGTCCCGAGGAGGTCTTCCCCGGCCAGGCGGGTAGATTCGATGTTATTGGCAATCACGACGGCCGTCTCTTTGGTAACCAGCAGGCTAGAGCTGCCGATTTCGCATCCGGTGGTTACATGGTTCTGGCAGCCGCAGGTATACCAACTGAAGTTGGCCCGGCCGGTTAATAGCACGCCGTCTAAACCCGCCGCTGCGAGATATTCCGCCACGCGCTCGTGCTTTATTTGCCGTTCCTGGGCGAGGTTCATGATTTGCAATAGTCGATCAGCCTGGCCAGTTCGCTTCTCATCTCAGTTCGCGGAATGATCATATCAATAAAGCCATGGTCGATCAGGAACTCCGACTTCTGGAAGCCTTCTGGCAAATCAGCCTTGATCGTATTGGTAATGACCCGCTTGCCGGCAAAGCCGATTTCCGCGCCGGGCTCGGCGATAATAATATCGCCCAGCATCGCAAAGCTGGCGGTGGTTCCACCGGTGGTAGGGTCGGTCAGGATCGCTATATAAAGCCCGCCTGCGTCATCGAACCGGGCAAGTGCAGCGGATGTCTTGGCCATTTGCATCAGCGAGAGTGCCCCTTCGTGCATCCGGGCTCCGCCTGACATGCAGATAAGGATCAGGGGGAGCGACTGGGCGAGGGCTTCTTCGACCAGCAAGGCAACTTTTTCGCCGACGACAGAGCCCATCGAACCCATCAGCCATTCACCGTCCATCACACCGAGAGCTACCCGCCGGCCCTTGATGTAGGCAATGCCGGTGAGCATCCCTTCAAGCCGGCCTGTCTTGGCCTGCTCAGTAGCTATTCGATCAGAGAATTTCTTGCCAGCCCACTCAAATTTTAATGGGTCAGCCGGGCCAATATCGCCGAACAATTCCTCGAAGCTATCCGGGTCTGCCAGTGTCTCGACTCGCATGGGAGCACCCATGCGGAAATGGTGGCCGCAATCGGGACAGACGTTCATGTTTTCTTCAACCGACTTGTTATAGAGCATGCCCTCGCAACCGGGGCATCGCATCCACAGGCCGTCGGGAACGTCGCGTTTAGGTCGGATTTCCGGCCCGTCAAATACTGATGGATCGTAAGGCTTATACATGCCCTGATCATTTTCAGCCATTTCTATCTCCGAAAAAGCCGGCTTGCCACCCTGCCGGCCGATTTAACTTATAATGACTCGGCCCCCAGCTCGTAGCTGAACCATGCACAGTCGGGACTAACGTAATTCCAAAGCGACTCGAGTGGAACTGATTCGCAGCGACACCTGATAAGTGCAGTAGCTATCGGACTAAGTATAAACAAAGCCGATCCATTCTTGTGCTTTTTTAGAATCCGCCTTATAGCCTTTATAAGCCTCGCCTGGGCTTGTTCTAGTGTCTCGCCCTCTGGCGGGCGTATGCTGGTCGGGTCGTCGCGCCACTGGCGGAATACCTTGGGCTGACGACGTTTGATCTCGTCTGTCGTAAGCCCCTGCCACAGGCCGTAATGAATCTCGCATAGCTCGTCACAGTTGCGAATTTTCACTTCCAGCGCCTCTGACAGAATACCAGCGGTCTGTCTCTCGCCCTCGCTGTCGGCGGAATAAATCACACCTACGCCATTGGATCGGGCAAGTTCTTCAGCGGCATTGGCGACACATTCGCTACCCTGGTCGCTAAGAGGCGAACCTGCAGACGAAGCTAGTCGGGATTGTGCCTCCCATGTAGTCTGGCCTGCCTGAACAAGGTAAACTTTAAACATTAAACATAAGCCTCCATGGCAATCCAACCTCAGCTAACCGCAGAAACCGCCGCCTGCTGAAGATGCTTTACCGCCTGGTCGATATCGTCTGAGCCGAAAACATTCTCGCCGGCAACAAACACATCCGCTCCGCTAGCGGCACACAACTTAACCATATCTGGGTTTATCCCGCCATCAACTTGCAATCTCTGCGAACCGCTCAGCCTGGAAGTGATGGCGGATATCTTATCCAGCATCTCAGGCATGAACTTCTGCCCGCCGTAACCGGGCTCGACCGTCATCACCAGGACCATATCAACATCGTCAATAACAGGCCAAAGCGTATGGGCCTCGGTGCCTGGTTTTACGCAGATACCTGCTCCAAGGCCCAACTCACGCAAGCGAGCAATAAGCTTTGCTGGCTCGTCGGTAGCTTCGATATGGAACGTGATCGAATCGGCACCGGCGTCGGCGAATCGCTCGATATAGTAAGCCGGATCATCGACCATAATGTGGACATCCAGCGGATGGTCGGTAAATCGGCGGATTTTCTGGACGAAGCCCGGTCCCATCGACAAATTCGGCACGAAATGCCCGTCCATGATATCTACATGCAGCACACCGGCCCCGGCGGCGATAACCGCGTCTATCTGCTGGCCTGCGCGCGAAAAATCACACGCCAATAGCGACGGAGCAATACAAGGCCCGGCCTGAATTTCATGCCACGGATTGTGTGGTGTTCTTGGCTTTTTCATACTTGTACAAAGCCCACCGGGCAGGTAGGCCACGGATTATGCGGTGCTCTTGACATTTTCATACTTATAAAAAACCCACCGGGCAGGTAGGCCACGGATTATGCGGTGCTCTTGACATTTTCATACTTATAAAAAACCCACCGGCCACGTAGGCCACGGATTATGCGGTGTTCTTGGCATTTATCACATCTTGTACAAAGCCCGCCGGGGTCTCCAACGGGCTTGTATTGAGTGCATATTGTCAGGGTTTATCTACTTCGAGTCAAGTACTTCGATAGCGTCCATGGGCTTACCTTCGAGGTAGGTAAGCGACGCCCCGCCGCCTGTCGAAACGTGCGTCATCCGCTCGGAGAGGCCCATTTGTACGACGGCTGCGGCGGAATCGCCACCACCGATTACGCTTATCCCCCCCGAATCGGTTGCTGTTGCTACCGCCTCGGCGACTGCCTTTGTTCCGGCTGCGTAATCTGCCCGCTCGAAAACGCCCATCGGACCGTTCCATACGACTGTCTTGGAAGCGGCTACAACAGCGGAAAACGCATCGATTGTCTTTGGCCCGATATCCATACCCATCAGTTTTTCTGGAATGTCGATTTCGTTAATGACAACTGCAGCGCCGGTGGCGAAATCGTCGGTTGCTGTATGGTCGCACGGCAGCATGATCTTATCACCGGCTTCAGCCAGAAGTGCCTTCATAGACTCGATATGATCTTCCTCGCAGAGGCTCTTGCCGATTGCATGGCCCTGTGCCTTAAGGAGCGTGTAGGCCATCGCACCGCCGATGAGAATCTTATCGACCTTGCCAAGCAGCGACGAGATGAGCTTGATTTTATCGGAGACCTTAGCTCCGCCGAGAATCGCCGTAAAAGGCTTTGCCGGCTGGGCGACGGCCTCGTGGAGATATTTGATTTCCTTTTCAACCAGCAGACCTGCGACAGCCGGGCCTGACTTGGCCTGGATAGCTTTGGGAACTCCGTACATGCTTGCGTGCTTACGGTGGCAGGTTCCAAAGGCGTCGTTGACGTATGCGTCGCCAAGAGCGGCCAGTTCTGCTCCGAAGGCCAACACCTCGTCGAGATCCTTGCTGTCTTCACGGAAATCGAACCGGACGTTCTCCAGCAGGAGTACATCACCGGGTGCGAGTTCGTCGGCTAATTTCTTTGCTTCGTCGCCTGCGATATCTACCGGGCCTAACGTAACGGGCTTACCCAGAAGCTCTGCCAGCCTGTCGGCTGCGGGCTTGAGTGAAAATTCCGGAGAGACCTTACCCTTGGGCCTGCCGAGGTGACTCATAAGAATCAGCTTCGCGCCCGCATCGATCACTTTCTGAATCGTCGGTAGCGCGGCAACAATTCGATTATCGTTGGTGATCTTACCGTCAACGAGCGGAACGTTGAAATCGACCCTGACCAATACCTTCTTACCCGCAACGTCAATATCCCCAATCGTCTTGGTAGCCATAGCTGTTCCCTTGGTTTTTTTAGTGCTTATATAGTCTCTCTACGCCGACGGGATAACTGCTGAGTCATCCTGGCCGGCAAGCCGCACATGATCGACGAAAACGCCCCCATTTTCAAGATTGTCCTTGGATGATGAGTACTTCGATAGCGATCTACCGCCACCTGGCATTAAAAAAGGCCCGCCGCAAAATGCGACGAGCCTTTTAATCTTTAAATCAGCTTACCTTACAGGCCTGCAATCTTTTCGATCAAATCGGCGCTGCGGCAGGAGTAACCCCACTCGTTGTCGTACCACATGGTAACCTTAACGAGATTGCCATCCATAACCAGCGTGTTGTTCGAATCGAAGACCGAGCTGTACGGGTTGTGAACGATGTCGGATGAGACGATCGGATCGGTAACGTATTCGATAATACCCTTCATCGGGCCATCAGCGGCATCCTTGATGGATTCATTGATCTCTTCGATGGAGGTGTTCTTTTCGACGACGATCGTCAGATCGGTAATCGAGCCGGTGGGAATCGGAACGCGAAGTGCGAAACCGTCCAACTTGCCTTGCAATTCGGGAAGAACTATACCGACTGCAACAGCTGCACCGGTCGAGGTCGGTACGATATTGACCGCCGCTGCACGGGAACGAGTCTTGTTCGAGCCAACCTGGTCGAGAATGCTCTGGTCATTAGTGTAACCATGGCATGTGGTCATCAGACCCTTGACGATACCAAACTTCTCGTGAAGAATCTTGGCAACCGGAGCCAGTGAGTTGGTGGTGCATGATGCGTTGGATACGCACCTGGTATCGGCTGTCAGGATCTCGTCGTTGACGCCCAAAACTACCGTAGCTGCATCGCCCTTAACCGGCGCTGAAATGACGACCTTCTTGGCACCAGCGTCGAGGTGGCTGTCGTAACCGGGCTTGCCTTCTTTTTTGTTGTCACGGAAGATGCCGGTCGATTCGAGAGCAACGTCAACTCCCATATCGCCCCACGGCAAATCGGCTGGGTTACGCTCTGCGGTAACCTTGATTTCCTTGCCGTTGACCATAATTGATCCCTGCTTAGCGACGACCTTGCCGGGGAACCTACCCTGGGTCGAGTCGTACTTCAGCAGGTATGCCAACATATCCGCATCAGCCAGATCGTTGATGCCGACTATATCAAAAAGCTCGGAGTTTTCAGCCATCGCCCTGAATACAAGCCGACCGATTCGACCGAAACCGTTAATACCTACTTTGACCGCCATGGATATTCTCCTTTAAACCATTGGGATTGTCGTATTGATTACCGCCGAATAGAGCTGAGCCCAAAAGACACCGACGGCATCACTACAACCGAGCTGGCCACATTAGTGTCGAAAGTACTGCCTGTCAACAGATTTCGCCCCTCATTAAGGCCCTCAGAGGCAGAGATAGCGACCCGCAGCGAAAGATTACGGCTTGGTTTGGCCGATAAAAAACGGTAGTCTTATTTTACTTGGTCTGAAACTCTACTGGAGCCACGGGAAAATGAACGACACGAACGATACGCAGGAAAATCCCTCAACCGAGCCGATCGTCTTTGCCCCCACCACCGAGCCGGCAGTGAGAGTCTTCATAATGGCAGCGATGCTGCTTGGGCTGGGCGGCTGGTGCTGGTTCGACAAGGCCAATTACTCCAAACCCCAAGCATGGACTTCAGAGTATATTAACGAAATCGCAAACTACGTTTTTAACCACTGGGGACCTTTCCTGTTCATTCCAGTGGGGGCTGTGTTCCTGGCGATGGGCATAAGACATCTGACGAGAAAAATGACCGCCGACAGCGAAGGTCTCGGCTATTCATGCGAGGATAAAGTCCTGTGGACAAATGTAACTGCTCTTGATGCATCTGTCCTTAAAGAAAAGGGCAAGCTGACGCTGACTTATGACCAGTCAAGGCAGTTGGTTTTGGATTCGTATAAGCTGCATAATTTTCGTGATCTGGTGGCCTTGATTGAGCAACACCTGCCGGAATTAGCCGGCGAGGCCCATACCAATGGCGATCAGGAATAAGGCTTACGCTTGCTTGGTGAGTTTATTATTACCAAGCCAGTAATAGCCAGGGTGACACTTGATCCCGGCGGTGCCAATAGGTCTTGACCGATTGACAACGTAGGCGTAGAATGCCTCGCTCTTAAATGAACACACGCCGCTAGCTCAGTTGGCAGAGCAGCTGACTCTTAATCAGCGGGTCGAAGGTTCGAGTCCTTCGCGGCGTATTAGAAAGTCCTGAAATGGCAAGCACTTACAGAAGGGGCCGGCACCTGGCCTCAAAGATGGTGGATAGTTTGGTAGATAGTTCGGGCCATAAAGGCCCAAAAACTCTACCCGGATCACTCTGGAAACATCCCCGAAGCGGCCTGTGGTACTGGCGGGTAAAATCAACGAACGTTCCCGCGGATTTACGGGGGAAAAAAGATTTTACACAAGTACCACTTGTTCCCCGCGGACGCACCGAAGCCACCCGATCCAAACAACTCGCCGAAGCTTGCCGCTACAGACTTGGAGACATCTCCTTCTGAAAGCATCTTCAACAGTTCCCGCTGCCTTAGGCGAAAGCTACCCCACAGAAGCATTATTTGCGCCGTCGCCGTTATAGCCGACCAAGTCATCGATAACCACCCCTGCCACATAAGGGCTTAGATACCTGCCGCCGGCTTTTAGCATTCCCTTTACGAGATGACCTTCCCAATTCCCTGATAAGGCTGATCGAAATGGGCAAAAAAAGGCCGATCGAGGTATGCGGGTAACCTCGACCGGCAAGAGCAACGCGACCTAAGTCACGCCACACATTCATTTAACTTTTATAATTGGCTGAAGGATCAACTATCGTAGTAAAGGTGGAACTCGTATGGATGCGGACGCAGTGCCATCGGGTCAATTTCATTATCCCTCTTCCAGGTAATCCACGCTTCGATAAGATCGTCGGTGAATACGCCACCGGCGGTCAGGTATGCATTGTCTTTTTCCAAGCCAATTAATGCCTCTTCAAGCGAACCTGGAACCTGGTTGTACTTTGACAGTTCCGCGCCGGTCATATCATAGATGTCACGGTCAAGGGGCTGACCTGGATCGGTCTTGTTCTGAATGCCGTCAATGGCTGCCATCATCATAGCAGTCCAGGCGATGTAGCCGTTTGCTGTCGGATCTGGGCAGCGGAACTCAAGCCGCTTTGCATTGGGGCTATCCGAGTACATCGGAATACGCACTGACGCCGAGCGGTTACGAGCAGAGTAGACAAGGTTTACCGGTGCTTCGTAGCCAGGAACTAACCGGCGATACGAATTCGTCGTCGGTGCGGCGAAGGCAAGGATCGAAGCGGCATGTTTCAAGATGCCGCCGATTGCCCATAGGCCTTCATCGCTCATACCAGCATACTTATCGCCGGCGAACAGCGGCTTATCGCCATTCCACAGTGAAAGGTGCGAGTGCATACCCGAGCCGTTGTCTTCAAAGATCGGCTTGGGCATGAACGTAACGGTCTTGCCCGCACGCTTTGCAACGTTCTTGACGATGTACTTATACCACATGAACTTGTCGCCCATATCCAGGAGCGGCTCGAACTTCATGTCGATCTCGCTCTGGCCGGCGGTGCCAACTTCGTGGTGATGGGCTTCAACGATAATGCCGACCTTCTGCATCTCGAAAGACATCTCAGCCCGAAGGTCAGAGAATGTATCGGTCGGGCTTACCGGGAAGTATCCACCCTTAAACCCAGGCTTGTAACCAAGATTCGGCTCTTCGAATCGGCCGGTGTTCCAGGCACCTTCGACAGAGTCAATCTGGTAGAAACCGCGGTGCTGCGACTGCTCGTAGCGAACTTCATCAAAAATGAAGAACTCCGGCTCGGGGCCGATGAAGCACTGATCGGCGATTCCGGTGGACTTAAGGTACGCGATACCCTTGCGGGCAACATGACGCGGATCGCGGGAATATTCTTCCTTGGTAATCGGATCTACGATGTCAGCAATTACACTGATGGTCGGTGCTTCAAAGAAATTATCCATAACGCCAGTAGCCGCATCGGGAATCGCCAGCATGTCGGACATGTGAATGCCCTTCCAGCCACGGATAGAAGAGCCGTCAAAACCAACGCCATCTTTAAATGTCTCTTCATCCCATGTATCGATGGGGAAGCTACAGTGCTGCCAGGTGCCGAGCAGATCGGTGAATTTAAGGTCTACCATCACAGCCGCATTGGCCTTGGCATAGTCGAAGAAATCCTTTGGCTTCATTGCCCTTATCTCCTTGAAAGTTACACTACCACTAAATGTGTCGTTAAAAGGGACCCGCATTCGAGGACCCGCATAGATAAGAAGAGAAATTACTGAATCTCTACACTGTTGTATATAGCACTTACTGCGCCAAATTGATTCAAGACAAAATACTGAATCTCTACACTGTTGTATATGGCACTTACTGTGCCGTTTTGATACGAGAGAAAGTACAAATTCCCTTCACTGATATATAATGCACTAGCTGTGCCAAAGCTAGATACAAGCATAGCCCATTTCAAAATAAGAAGTTACGAGCACGTAAGACCAATCAACCAGCTACATAGTTGTCGCAATAGCTTATATTTACGACAAATTTGTAGTTAAGATACGACCCAAGTAAGGCCTTTTCACTAATCCAAGCCACTCAGCCAGCACGAAAATGAAAAATATGACCATTTTTCATGTCATTTACGACAACTGTGTAACATGGTCTTGACAACAATACAATTTTGTATCATTATGCCACAAGCGAACGAAATACGTGCCCAAAAGATGTGGCAAGGGTAATTATTATGACGTCAGAAGCATTCGATGCAAGCCCAAAAACCTACCAATCAGGGCTTGGAGACCATGAACTCCAGGCCCTGTATAACATCAGCCAAATACTCGCAGCAGGCCAGAGACAGCGCGAGATGTTAGCTGAAGTTCTGGACGTATTACATAATGACCTCGGTTTATCCAGAGGCACGGTCATGCTTCTTTCTCAAGATCGTAGCGAACTGACCCTGGAAGTTACCCACAGCCGGCCCGGTTCCAGTCAACGCACTATCAGGTATCGAGCGGGCGAGGGCATTACCGGGCAGGTTGTACAGACCGGCAAGCCGGCGATCGTTCCCAGGATTTCTCTGGAACCAAAGTTTCTTAACAGGCTACCCAGCCGAAAAGGCATTTCCGCAGATGATTTAAGCTTCATCTGCGTTCCTATTACCATTGGTCGCGAAGTTATCGGCACCCTTTCGGTGGATCGCCTGTTCGATGAATCGGTTTCGCTTGAAGCTGAGGTTCGCATTCTATCGATCGTCGCGGGAATGATCGCAAGTGACGTAAATCGACGGCGCGAAGCGACTGTCCGCCAGCAAATTCTCGAAGAAGAGAACCTCCGGCTGAGATCGGAACTGGAAGACAAGTTCAGGCCGGAAAACATTATCGGCAACTCCGGAGCGATGCGCGAAGTTTACGCTGCGATCCATAAAGTTTCACCAAGCGATACAACCGTTTTGATACGCGGCGAATCCGGCACTGGCAAGGAGCTTGTCGCCCACGCCGTGCACTACACGAGCCATCGGGCCAAAGGGCCTTTTATCAAAGTAAACTGCGCAGCCTTGAGCGAGTCGCTCCTGGAATCTGAACTCTTCGGACACGAAAAGGGTGCCTTCACCGGGGCTATCCAAACCCGCAAAGGCCGCGTAGAAGAATCCGATGGTGGGACGCTGTTCCTCGATGAGATCGGCGACTTTTCTCCAGTTACGCAGGTAAAGCTGTTGCGCGTTCTGCAAGAGCGAGAGTTCGAGCGGGTCGGCTCATCGAAAACGCAAAAGGCCAACGTTAGGATCTTAGTAGCAACCAACCGCGACCTGGAAGAGGCGGTCGCGAAGAACGAATTTCGCCAGGATTTATACTATCGCATTAATGTCTTCCCTATCATCCTGCCGCCATTGCGCGACAGGAAAGACGACATCTTGCAACTGGCGGACTTTTTCGTCGAACGCTATGCAAAGAAGATGGGCAAGGACATTCGCAGGATTTCCACCCCGGCTATCAACATGATGGTAGCTTATCACTGGCCGGGAAATGTTCGTGAATTGGAAAACTGTGTAGAGCGTGCGGTGTTGCTCTCCAGCGACGGCGTAATCCACGGCCATCACCTGCCGCCTACGCTGCAGACGTCCGATTTCTCGGGGACTATCGGCAAAGGAACGCTCATCGAGCGGATGGATCTTTACGAACGCGACATTATCGTTGATGCAATGAAGCGTGCAGACGGCAACATGGCCTCCGCTGCGAGAGATTTGGGAACCACCTCGCGGATTATCAGATATAAGGTCACTAACCTTGGAATCGACTATAAAAAGTTCGCACGAAAACGCTAACCAAAGGCCTGTGGGCCGATAGACCACCTGCTGAAAAAAGAAATGAAAATAGCACTGGCACAGATCAATCCGACGGTTGGAGATGTAAACGGCAACGCCGCCAAAATCTCCGCTACTATCGCACGCGCCAAGTCAGCCGGAGCGGAGCTGGTGGTCTTTGGTGAGCTGGCGGTTACCGGATATCCGCCGCGGGATATGCTAAGTAGGACCGGGCTAGTCGAAGCGTCCGTCCGGGCAGTCGAACAACTCGCTACCCAGTGCACCGATATTGCCGCACTTGTAGGTTTCGTACGTCCGGCGGATAAGTCAACGCCCGGCAGGCCCTTAGAAAATGCCGCAGCCCTGCTAACCGGCGGAAAAGTCGCAGCCGTCCACGTTAAGATTCTGCTGCCGACCTATGACGTATTCGACGAGACTCGCTACTTCCGCCCCGGCCCTCCGGCAAAACCGCTGGAACTAAACGGGACCAAAATC
>SDBT01013519.1_pt1 | contig 13077 bp, 33 predicted proteins | sample 2277101 | NCBI WGS metagenome assembly SDBT01 (sample SAMN10404973, study PRJNA504765) | marine sediment metagenome | isolation source: marine sediment core GS10_PC15, 103 cmbsf | place: Arctic Ocean: Southern Knipovich Ridge | collected 2010 | reverse complement strand
AAGGAGAAGGAAAAATGAATTTGGGTGAGAATTTTTTGGATAAAGTAGAGTCTGGTCCGGAAAGTCCATATCTAGGTCCAGATCTTCAGATTCTTGAGAAGTCAGTCTGGAGGAAGGATTCTAAAGGTCAGTATATTTGGCCTAGTCTTTCAGTATCTTGTCCTATTCCTCATTCGGATCATTCTGATATTGATAAGGACTACTTCTGGACTAGAGAAGGGGATATTAAGATATCTTGCATTAAATGTGAGGGAAGGGGCTTTCTGGATAGCTCTACATTGGAGAAAGTTCTAGATATCATGTATGAGCTTGGGTTCGTTGGAGTGGATATACGAGGTGGATCTGGGAATTTTCAGATAACCTTTAATAGTTTTGAGCATGTCCATATTCAAGGAGAAGGTAAAACTAGAACTGAAGCTGCATTAGATACTATAATTTCTCCAGAGGATCTGGACTTATATAGGATGCCGAGATAACTTATGGTTTGTAAAAAGTGTGGTCTTCCTCCTAAATCTGTATTGAGACTTAGATCCAGGATAATATCTATAGTCTCAGGACTATTTGGGCTTGGATGTGGAATCCTTATAATGGTACTTAGGTAGGAGGTTTTTACTTATGGATTCACTCACCGGGGACCAGATAAGGCAGATGCAACTTAGATCTTCACCTTTTGATGAAGATATTTGGGATGTGGATTGTCCAGGAGAGAGTCCAAAATCTTCTAGGAATAATGGACCCAAATCTGGACGTGGGGGAGAAGCTACTTCAGACAGGCTAGCTAAACTATGGGAACAGAGAACTGGATTCTTTATAGCCCACGACCAGAAAGAGTGGAAAGAGGCTCTAGCCTCTATGGAGGATCTATTAAAGTCTTTAGACAAACTTTGGACTAAGTCTATAGAGGGGGATGCCTCTTTGGATCTTAGAATCTTTATGCAGTTTGGGGGAATTAGATCTAGAAAGGCTCTTAAAGCTTATAAAGCCTTAAACAAGTCTGAGTTTGTTTAGAGGAGTTTAAGTCTTTGGAGAAGTTTTTAGAGAAAGAAGGAGTAGATTAAATCTAATGGAATCTTTAAATTTGGTAGAAGGACCTTCCCCGGATCCGATTGAGAAGATTTGGAAGACTAATACCAATGGTCATTTGGAATGGCCTTTTCTATCTAAGGATTGCCCAGGTCTTAGTGGAAGTTGGGAGGAAGAGGACTTTGAGGTAGAGGTTGGAGAGGATGAGAATGAAAATCCTGTTTTTAGGAATTTGGGAATAGTTACTGTTACTCAGACTGAAGAGTGTCCTGAGGAGGGTTGTGAGGAATGTGGGGGACGGAAAAGAGTTCCAGACATAACAGATGCAAAACTCTTTAAAGTCTTACTAAAGATTTATTCAGGTCTTCTTGTAACAGATAAAGGTCTTGGAGAGACTACAGGTTTTGGTCTATCTACAACTAAAGACTTTTATGACTTTGAGCTTGTGGGAGTTAAGAGATCCTTAACAGAACTTTTGTTAGAGGCTCTTCCTTCTTAACTGCCTAATTTAATTCTGGGGGAGGATCTATGTCTTTGGGTTTAAGATGGAGATTAGTTAGGTTCCAGATTCCTTGTAAATTTAGAGGAGGAATTCAGGAATCTGAAGCTATCTGTATAGATGGAAAACTTTTTATAGATGGACAAGAGACTATATTCCATGATCTATGTGAGGGGTCTGGATGGATGTATCTATTTCCTCCAGAGATACGGAAAGCTTGCAGACATAGAACTGAGGATCCAGAGGTCTTCCATAAGAGGAATTTTGGTTGGAGTACAGATTGTAGAGATTTTGGCTGGGTTCCATCTTGGAATGGATGGCTCTGGATTGGAATTCTGGATAGAGTTCTATTTAGGGATCAGATAGAGAGAGTATTTAGAAAGTGGACCTCTTCTAGACCGGATGGGAAAGTTCCAGGGTCTAGACAGCCAGATCCTTTGGGGACTCTATTCCTAGGAGCTTTGGAAGAAATAATTCTAGAGGATTTTAAGGAGTCCAGATTAAAGGAATTCCCAGTGTCTCTGAGTCTAGAAGGTAGGCGGATATGAATACTGTTGATATTACAGAGTTTAAGGGAAGAAATAGATTTCTATCAAACTTCTATGCTGTAAATGTTATGTGGGAAGGAGAGGAATATTTTTCAGTAGAGCATGCCTATCAAGCTGCAAAGTATCTTTATGGGAGTGTTATAAGATCTAAGATTAGGGCAGAAGTAGATCCTAGAAAAGCTAAACGTCTAGGAAGATCTCCTGGAATTCAGAAGGGATGGGATAATCTTAAGTTATCTGTAATGGAGACTCTTGTATCTAGGAAGTTCTTTGATAATCCAGGATTAAGGAATCTTCTTCTGAATACAGGGACTGGGCTTCTTCAAGAGGGAAATTGGTGGGGAGACAGATTTTGGGGAGTTTATAAGGGAGAGGGAGAGAACCATCTGGGTAAAATTCTAATGAAAGTTAGAGGTAAACTTACTCAGACTTGTAGTACCTGTACTAGAGAAGTTCCTTTAGATCCTCCTAAAATGGCTATCTTTTCTAAGGGAGAAAAGTCTGGAGAGCTGGTTTTCTGTAGTGATGAATGTTGGAATCTAGCTGCAGATAGCTTTAGATCTATATCTAAGATTCAGATTAGGCAGAGACATGTCCTGTTAGGAGGATTGGAAGATAGGTAAGGAGATTTATCTATGTCAGGTATACCAGACTATGCTAAATTAGATCCAGAAGAGATTTGGGAAACTTGGTATAATGGGAGTGATCTAAAGCGGCAAATGGAAGTCCATCCGGACCTAGACCAAGCTATAAAAACAGTAGCTAAGGTCCGGAAAATGATTATGGGTATGAGAGATCCTCATCTGGATTTAGCTTCTGAGAAAGCCTGGAATTGTGCTGAAGCCAAGTTCTTAGGTCTAATGGATGATTTCTTTTCATCTGAATGGAAGACAGAGCATGAGACGGAGGATCACTGGGGGATATATCCTGATTCCTGGGTAGAGGCTATAGAAACTATCCATAAGGATTGGAATATCTATTTAGAGAAGATACAGGGGATGGAGGAAGTCTAAATATTGACTAAGATAAGTTTAGTATTAGAGATAGAGTTCTTTCTCAGTCCTCTGTGGGGAATGGGTCCACGTCCAGTTATGGGTCAGGAGAATTGGGATATAGTTAGGAAGCAAGCTTATAGGGATTCTGGATATGCTTGTGGTATCTGTATTACCTCAGGGGAGTTAGAGGCTCATGAGGTTTGGGAGTATGATGATATTAACCATATCCAGAAGTTAGTAGGTATAATAGCTCTTTGTCCTCTGTGCCATATGGTTAAGCATTTTGGTTTATCTGAAATAAGAGCTGAGAAAGGGGAGTTAGATCTCCAGAAAGTTACTCAGCACTTTTTGAGAGTAAATAGATGTAGTGCTACAAGGATGTTCTGGCACGTGTGGACAGTTAGAGAAACTTTCTTTAGAAGATCTAAGTTTAAGGACTGGACTGTGGATTGGGGACTTTATCAGGATCTGATCCCAGAGTAAAAGATTTTAAGAAAGTCTCTTCTAAGTCCAGAGATTCAAGGATCCAGATAGAAATGCTTTGGCAGCCTGACTGGGCTCGGTAATGCGCTAACTCCGAGTGAACCGGGGAGACGAGGTAAGGGGTAGTTCCTTACACCTGGTGAATTGGATCTCTGGGCTTAGGAGAGACTTTAGAGAGGAGAAAACTCTAGTGGATAATCAGTATGGAGAACCTTGGATATCATTCCTTTTGGGACCGGATAAGAGGATTTTGGGTATATTCCATAAGGATCCTCTTAAATATACAGAGGGATTTTCTAGAAAGTTAAGAGATAGGGTAGTTAGCTGTGTAAATTTCTGTGTAGGACTATCTGCAGAGACTTTAGAGTCCTCCCTGAAAGCTAAGGAAGGATTTGAGGCTCTGAATGCTGGACAGTCTCTGTCCTTAGAGGAAATAAGACTTAGCTTAAATTCAAAAGAGTTAGAAGTTCCTACAGAAGGTTTAACTTTTAAAGTCTGCTGTGGAGCTTTTCTAGAGTTTAGAGCTAATTCTGATCAGGGATGTATACCCTCTTTAAGACCTACTGGAATTATTGCTGGATGTGATGATTCTTTTGAGATACCAATAAAATTCTGTCCCTGGTGTGGACAGAAGATTAAAGATGAGGGAGAGATCTGAATGATTGAAGTCCAGAACCATGTAGACATACTTATAGAGAATGGACTGGATATAAGAGACCAGAATACTAAGATCCTGGGAGTAAATTCTAGTGAGGATGGTTCTGATTCGATTGATCTGGAATTTGGAGGTAGTGTTATTACAGTATATGCAGAAGATCTAGTAAAAGCTATAAGAAATGCTACTAATGTCTAAAACTGGATAATCTTAAAGTTGGAGGAAGAGAAATGAATAAGGACCATTTTTGCTGTTACTGTATAACAGGTAAGGATCATTTGGTTAATTGGAAAAAGTGTTGTCTTTGTGGACAGAAGATGCCTATTTTTGGTTCTAGGGGTTAGATAATGCCTGAAATTATAGAAGAGACAGAGAATAGAAGAGGCCATGTTTTTGTGGAGCATATGGATGGATGTGAGGATGGATGTACTATATGTGGGGGAGGTCTGGCTCTCTGGGGGGTCTGTAAAGGAGGAGAGGGAGCTTTAACTACAGAATGTCCTGGATATAGGCTTACTGAGGATAGGATAGATGAAGTCTATGCAGGAGTGATAGATTTTAGGGATGGAAGTTGGTCTTGGGGTAAGTCTAATAGAGATTATCTTCAGAGGAATTCAGGAGGTTCAGGTTCTATTCTGAGAGATGAAACTTTAGTTTGTCTGATTTGTGGAGGTCTTGTCCAGATTAGGGCTTTGGCTAAGATTTATCTAATGGTAATAGGGGCAGGTCTTCTTGGATTTAGTTTAGGGGTCTTAACTATAGTAGCAAAAAATGCTGGGAGCTAAAATGGATCTGAAAAAGAGATTTAGAAGTATAATTCTACATAGAGTAGTAGTACTCTGTGTCTACTCAATTCTAATTATACTTCACTGTCTTAGACCTTTTAAGACTATAAGGTTTCTTTTGGTTTCAGAGTATAGGATTGGGGGTTTTACTCCTAAGCTAGATCTATACCTAAGACGGAAAAAGTATGAGGGTAAGAGTTCCAGTTTGGATATAGCTATTATCCAGAAGCCTGCTAATTACCAACTTCTAGAAATGTTCAAGCATCACATGCACATCTTCGAAAGCAAGTGGTGGGTAAGACTACTAAATCATAATATGAATCCAGGTCAGGAGATTTCTAATAGACTTAAAAAGTCTAGATTTATGTACAGGTTACCTTTACCCACTAGTGCCACTGCCCAGATAGCCTTGAAACCTCCTGTAGTACACTTTACGGAGCTTGAAGAGAAAAGAGGTTTATATCTTTTAACCAAAATGGGCCTTCTTAAAGAAGATTGGTTTGTCTGTTTTCAGTCTAGAGAGATAGCCTATTATAAGACAATCTATGCAAAAGGCCAAGAGGATACCTATGTCCGTAATAGTTCTATTAGTTCTTATATAGAGGCTATGAAGTATATTTCGGAATGTGGAGGATATGCAGTTAGACTAGGGGCAGGTATAGATGAGAGACTACCTAATCTTAGAGATCCTCATATAATTGATTATGCCTCTGACTTTAGGACAGATTTTGGAGATATCTATTTACTTGCAAAGTGTAGGTTTTTTGTAGGATGTAATGGTGGACTAAATACAGTTGCAATGATGTTCAATACTCCAATAGTAGATACTAATAGTTTAATTATGCCTACAAGAGGTCCAGAGGAGAGGGTCTGGGCTATTCCTCTTACGGAGAAGGACATATTTTTACCTAGGCCTATATATTCTAGGAGTAAGGGACGTCTACTTACTTTTGAGGAGAAATTAGAACCCCCAGTAAGGTTTTTCGCTTTATCCCATGAGTATGAGGAAGCTGGTTTAGATGTACTAGAGAATTCTCCTGAGGAGATTTTGGGAGTTACTAGGCTGATGCATGAGAGGTTATTAAGTAATGCTTAAGAAGATCATATCTGGAGGCCAGACCGGAGCAGATATTGGTGGCTTAATGGCTGGAGTGGTCTTAAAATTAGAGACTGGGGGAACTGCCCCTTGTGGATTTATGACTGAAAAGGGACCCAGACCAGACCAGCTTAAAGGTTATGGTTTAGTAGAGGGTCCTCCAGATTCTAAAATATATCCTATTCGGACTAGAATGAATGTACAGAATTCTGATGGAACTCTATGGATGGGGAAGACTACCAGCCCTGGAGGGAAGGTAACTTTAAACTATACCACCAGATATAAAAAGCCTTGTATAACTAATCCTAATTTTGAACAGTTACGCAGTTGGGTAGAGGAGGAAAAGATCCAGGTTCTGAATGTAGCTGGGAATAGAGAAAGCAAAAATCCTGGAATTAGGTCTGCTACTTATCTTCTAATTGTGAGGGCCTTTATTTCTAGAATCTCTGAGAACTAAGAGGGAGGAACTTAAAGTGAGGGTATTTTGGTTTAAGGTAAGGTTTGGATTTTGGATTCTAATATGGAGAGTTTTGTGTCTTCCTCCAGGAAACTATAAAGTAGAGAGGCTGGAGATAGGGGTTATGCTAAATTACTTAGAGATCTACTATTGGATCCTAGAAGTTGGAGGTAAGAGGATAGACAGAAAAGATCAAGACTAATCCGTTGGGATTTTGAACAGGAAGTCTTAGATTCGGTTTCTGATCTCTTAAATTTTCCAGGACTGGATTTAAGAAGTTAGGGGACTATCCAGAGGTCCAGGATCTTGGTATTTTATAAGGAACTGGAAAGTAATGAGGGATGAAACTAAAGCTATATTAGTCTTCTTATTGGGTTTGAGCCTTTATGGAGGATTTCTTATAGTAGGAAGTCTTAGGGGAGAGGCCTCTTGGATGGAATTCCTAGCTATAGGAGGATATGCCTCAGGGATGTTCTTTGCAAGTTTAATTCTATTAAGAGGCGGTTAGAATGAAAGTTAAACTGGAAGTTCTTCAGAGTATTGTAGGATTGGAAGTCTTAGGTCAGTATGAGATGTCTATAAAGTCCAAAGATCTTCTATCTAATTGGATAGATTATCTTGAGACTCTTTTGGGTAGATCTACATCTTTTATAGAGGTAGAGATCCCATTAGATAAGGATCCTGAAGCTTGTGCAGATTGGGCTAAGGAAACTTTTATCCAGTTACAAGGAGGAGGACAGATTGAAGGAAGTTAAAGGAGATATTTGGAACCATACAGCAGATATAATCTGTATTACAACTAATGGAGTTCTAAATACTAGAGGTCGTAATGTGATGGGAAGGGGTATAGCCTTTGAGGCAAAACTTAAATTTCCAGGGTTAGATGCCAGAATAGTTTCAGCTATCCGTGTTTTTGGAAATCATCTGTATATGATGTGGGAGGATGGACTTTGTACTTTTCCTACTAAGGAGCATTGGAGGCATCAGTCTAGTATAGATCTTATTAAGAGATCTGCAGAAGAGTTAGCTATATATGCTAAAAGGTTTCCAGATAAGATCTTTGTGTTACCTAGACCTGGATGTGGGTATGGAGGATTGACTTGGGAGTTTGTAAAAGTTAATATCAAAGACATTCTACCAGATAATGTGGAAGTAATTGATTGGGATTCCTAAATTGGAGGAGACTAGAAATGAGAGTATTTTCCAGAATAACTTGGATTCTATATAACTTTGTATTTCTTGTACTGCTTTTAGAGGTTTATAGACTTCTATATGAGGCAGTTCCAATAGCAGCAGGTCCGGATCCGTTACCTTTACTAGTTAGGATAACTCTATCTATAGTTATGGTAGGAGTAGGATTAACTCTTTTACACACAGTCTTTAGGATGGAATCTTGGCCTAGGAAGTGAGGAGAGAATGGAGGAAGTCTGGCTAATTAACAGTAGACAAGACCAGACTAGGGATTGGATAACTAGGCAGGTAGAGGCTACTACTCCTAAATGTCCAGATCTAGTTAAGAAACTAGAAGAGAATCAATCCTATAACTGTGGGATGAGAGAACCTATTCTAGTATTTAGGGCCCATATTAGGGAGCATGGGTGTAAAGGTTAATCTATCTGGAAGATGGTCTTGAGGAGATAGAAAAATGGGGATAGTAATACTTTATATAGGAGTTATTACAGGAATGATCCTCTGCTTAGTTCCAATGGTTTATGGAGCTTCTAAGTCTGAGGTAGAAGGTATTCCTGAAAGTAGTAAGGTCTTTTATAGCTAGATTGGAACTATTTTTGGGGTCTTAGTTCTAGTTCAGATAACATTTCTAGTTATCTTTGGAGCTTTTTGGGGAGGATACTATCTTTGGTCTTCCCATGAAGTTATTGAGATGGAAGCTACTAGATTTTTAGTAGAGACCTCAGACTTTGAAACTTATAGTGGAGTTGAGTTAGATGAGCTTAGACGGGAAGTAAAAGACTATAATATTAAGTTGTTTACTTTTAGACTTAAGAATGCCAATCCTATATTAGGAGGAATGTATAAGGATGTGCCGGAGGATTGGAATCCGATTTCTATGGATATGGGTAGGAGGAGATAGTTCCGGGTAAAGAGGTTTGAGGTTGGGTATAGATTACTGGAAAGCCTAGAAGCTTTTTATGTTGACTTATAAGGGAAAAGAGGAGCAAATATGGAAAGTTCATCTAGTTCGGTGGAAGAGGGAGTTGAGGATATTAAGTGTAGACATCACTATATAATTGAGGTAGCTACAGGGCCCATAAGTTTGGGAACTTGTACAGAATGTAAGGTAACTAAAGAGTTTAAGAACCACATAAGTAGGACTTTTTGGGGAGATTCTGAGGAATCAAAGACTCCTTCTAAGAAGGTGTAAGGTAATCTTCTAATTATCGACTGAAGATTATGAAAAGGAAATGCTTTTAGAGTTTAGGAGACAGGAAACTGAAGATGAGATTATCAAAACCTAAGAGGTTTAGAAGGCGTCTTAGAGGCTGGGGACCTGGATATAGCTGTGGAAATCTAATTCTAATTTCTTCAAGTTTAAGTCTTTTAGAGTCTTATTTGAGCTGGTCTAAGACTGCCTATGAAAAGAGTTTTGGTAAGGAGTTTCCTAAGGAATATTCAGAGCATTGTATGTGGATCCGGCCTTCTTTAGATTTAGTTTCTATAGAAAGCTGTAAACCTAAAAGCAGGAGAGTTTATGAAGGATAGGTTAGGAAATACTTATACAGACTATAAACAGATGAGGATGCCCTTATTTAAGGCTTTTCTAATTTCTACTTCTATATGGGGAATAGGCTGGACTATTATAGATGCAGAAGATTTAACTCTGAAAGTTTTTAGAGTAATAACTGCAGGATTTCCGCTTTTAGCCCTTCTTGGATCTATTATTGCAGGAATTAAGACTGTCAGGGGGGATAGGAGGAGTTTAAATGGCAGAGAATAAGTGTTCAGGAGGATGTTATCTTCAGAAGGATGGACTCTATCGTTTACAGGATGGAAGCATATGCCCAGATTGTGGGGGTAGAGGACTTTATGTGGATTTAGATATGCTACTTTCAGTTAATCTACTACAAACAGCTAAATCCTGTGTAAGGTATGGAGACTTTATATTACATTCAGGGGAAAGATCCTATTGGATAGGTGACTTTCTAAAAACCTTAACAAGAGGTTCAGACTTTTTGAAGGATGTATAGATATATTGGATCCTATCTATCCTTATGTAGGAATTGAGTTAGGAGGATTACTACTAGCCAAAGCTGGAAGTTAGGAATCTGGATTTATTAGGAAGGATGGAACCTATTATCCAGATTGGACTAAGTCTGAAAAAGTTTCTCTTATAGATGATGTTGTAACTACAGAAGTCTCAATGGTAGAAGCCACTAGCTACCTTCTTACTAAAGGAGTAGAGGTAGGCCAGTATCTCTGTATCCTGGACAGAAGGGAAGATTCCAAGAAAAATCTTGAGATTAAGTCTTTGATAACTCCAAAAGATCTGGATTTAAGATCTGGAGACAGTGTTCTCCAAACTGGAAGACTTTCAGGATTCAAAGAGAATTTTAGAAAGTTGTATGGAGGGACAGATGGAATTCCTTAATAAGATTAGGCCAGAGTTAGTCTCTGGATCTGTGGGCAAGTGTATATCCTTTGATGGGTGTGCTATCAATAGACCAGCGTTTCCATGTGGTATGCAGGGAAAATCTAGACCTTTAAACTTTGGATTTAGATGTGATAGACATTGGGACAAGATTAAGAGAAACCTTGGACTGGGAGGGATGGACATTCAGATGGTTGAGAGTTTAGAAGGAATAGATATAGGGATAGTTTCTAAACAGTTAGTAGAATCTATGGTAGACTGTCTCAGTTGTGGAGAAGAGGACTGGACTTGTAAAGAGCTACCTTCAGCAGTTTCTTATGAGAAGTGGTGTTCTTTATATAAGACTGCCAAATGCCATGGATCTAAGAGGGTTCCTAGATTCCCCTTTTTAAGTAATCCGGAATACCATGGGGGAGCTGGATACTGGTCCTATACTCCAAACGTTACTTTAGATACTCTTTTAAGATCTCTCTTGAAGGAAGATGCAGTTGGACTAGCCTATACTCAGTTGGAGAATGGGTCTTTTCTCTGTAATATAGGAGAATTGGGAGGAGTAGGTAAAACTCTAGAGGAGGCTGCAATTATAGTATTAGGTCGGAGTACTGGTTTTATAGCAGGGGGGGAATAGAAAATCTTATGGGAGAGACTTTAACAGTTAGGTGTGATCTGTGTAAAGGGGATTTTGGAAAAGCTTCTGGACTAGATGCCCAGTTTAAGATGATAGAGTTTAGAGGAAATAGATATACGGATGTAGCAGGGTCTGGAGATAACCAAGTCTTTTTTAAGAAGCTTCATAAGGGCTGTTGGCAGATATTCTTAGACAGGCTGGAGGATTGGGGAAATAGGATATCCAGAATCTTTGTAGATGTGGATGATACTTTAGTACTATATGAGTCGGATGTCCCTATAAATCCTTATGGAATTTATCAAGGACTTAACTGGAAGCCTAATCTGGATCTTATTGGTCATCTTTATAATGCCACAGTTAAGGATCCTCTAGTATCTATTATAGTTTGGTCTGGAGGAGGAAAGTCTTATGCAGAAATGTGGATAGAGAAACTTGGAATAGAGGATCTAGTTACAGTTGGTCTAACTAAGACTGAGACAAATTTCCGTTATATAGGTTTTGATTCTCTAGTTATTGATGATGGGAGATTAGAGGGAAGAAGAACTCATGCACCAGATGACTTTTCTTGGGTAAAGGATTTTAGACTATGAAAGGTGAGGATATAGAAGTTTGTGATCCCAGTAATGGATCAGTCCCAATCTATGAAACTCTGGACGAGGCAGATAGGGAAAGGTCCAAGATTCTGAGAGATAGATATTTTCATGGAAAAGCAGAAGTTCTTAGAACTTCTGAAGGTAAGTACTGGATCTATTTTGCTACTTAAGGATTTTAGGGGGAGCCTACAGGATGCTTTATAAAGTTATAGTCTACCCAGTAGATCTAGGTTCAGTTATATTTAGAGGAGTTAAGAAGGTCCAGTGGGAATTTGGAGGTAGGTTACTAAGTCTCTTTCTAGAAGGAGATCTTGAAGGTCTTATGACAGTCCAATATCCAGGACATCAGGTAGCAAGAGTCTCAATCTTCAAGGAAGACTCTGAGGAGATTTCTAAATAATGTCTGTAAAAACTTGTTACATAGTAACTTCTGGAGAAGGGAAGATCTTCCAGATTTTAGAAGTCTTCTCTGTAGAGGATCTTGCCAATGGATTTGTAGATAAGTATAATAAGGGAGAATCTGTAGCTTTAGGAGGACCTAAGGCGGAAGTTAAACTCTTTTATATGGACAGACGTCCAGATTCTAGACTTCTTACCACAGTCTGTATGGCTAGGAATGGGGTTGTGGTAGAGACTTTTATAGACTGGATTCTCTCTAAGACTCCTCCTGGATTCATATCATGGACTTATGAGTCCCAGAGTCTTTGGGCTATAGAGACTTCTAACCTAGATATAGCTATTGAAGAAGTTAATAAAGTCAGGTTAAAGATTTTAGAAGCTGGAAAGTGGGGAGTTAGAGATGAAGAACTGTTGCAACAATTGGTGGACCAATCTAACTGAGGAAGAGAAACTTTGGATTCACTATTACTTCTATGATATGAAAAAGCAGGATCTGGCTAAAAGACTGGGAGTTAAAAAGATGCATGATTTCAAATTTGAGCTAGAAGGCCGAGATAGGCTTACAGGAGAATAGGATTGAAAAGACTTAATATAGGAATAGATCTGGATGGAGTCCTAGCTGATTTGGTGGGAGCTGCTGTAAAGGAAGTAAATTTGAGGAGAGGCCTATCTCTAACTAAAGAGGATGTAAAAGAGTGGTCTTATCTAGTTACTGATTTAGGCTTTACTAGAGACGAACAGAGAAGGATATTTAACAGGATCTGGAGGAATCATAGGATTTCTTTAGGTCTAGAGGAACTAGATCTGGTTAGATATTTGGGCCAGTTAAGGATTGGTAATTTTATTACTATAATATCCCATAGACATATAGATGCCCACCAGTTTGTGGTTCCGTGGTTGGTAGAGAGAAATCTTCTTTATGATAGTCTGGTTTTTGCGGATCCTGGAGAGGATAAATTTGACTATCCTATAGAGGTACTAATAGATGATCATCCTGGTATGGTTTTGAAAGCTAAGAAGCATCCAGAAAAGCTTTTGCTTTTAAGGGATCAGCCTTGGAATAAGGATCTTACTAAGGTTCTGGGGGCTAATTTTGGGTGGCCTTCTAATGTTGAAAGACTATTCTCTTTAAGCCAGGCTAGGAAGCAGATAGAGGTTTGGGCCCAGTCTAGACGTAAGCTAGGATAATGGGTCTCTTAAAGAAGAGGTTCCTTTTAGAGATTCTGGCCTACTTAACTATAATAGTCTTTATGGGAGTTCCAATCTTGTGGGTTACTCTTGTAATGACTGGAAACCTATCAGGGGATAG
>SDBT01013518.1_pt1 | contig 13078 bp, 8 predicted proteins | sample 2277101 | NCBI WGS metagenome assembly SDBT01 (sample SAMN10404973, study PRJNA504765) | marine sediment metagenome | isolation source: marine sediment core GS10_PC15, 103 cmbsf | place: Arctic Ocean: Southern Knipovich Ridge | collected 2010 | reverse complement strand
GTGATCCACGGGATCCCGGGAAAGTATCGTCTTAAAGAGGGGGATATCCTCAGTGTTGATGTGGGAGTGAAAAAAGCGGGGTATTTCGGGGACGCTGCATCCACTATTGCGATCGGACAAATATCAGATGAGACGAAAAAACTTCTCAAGGTGACCCAAGAGTCCCTCTACGCGGGAATACAAAAAGCGGTTCATAGAAACCACGTGGCAGATATATCAAAAACAATTCAGGATCTTGTAGAAAGCAGCGGCTTTTCAGTTGTGAGAGACTTTGTGGGGCATGGTGTAGGGAAAAAACTGCACGAAGAGCCCCCCATCCCGAATTACAAAACTCCGGGGCGGGGCCCTCGGTTACTTTCCGGTATGACTCTCGCGATCGAACCTATGGTCAACATGAGCGGTTTCGAAGTATCGATTAAAAAGGACAACTGGACAGTTGTGACCAAGGACGGCAAACCTTCCGCGCATTTTGAGCATACAATCTTAGTAAACGATGGAGAACCGGAAATACTTACCCTTGTATAATACCTAAAAAACAATTTTCTTGCTTTTTGGGCACAAACTTCAGTTTGCAGGAAACATATTTAAAATCAAGAATGTGGCTTGTCCACATTAGGGTGGTACCCTGCATTATATTTTTTCCTGCAAGCAATAAACACAATCGAGATAAAGAGGAACACAACAGGAGTTTTAATGGCAGCGCTTTTAAAAAAGATAGGCAAGTCTGTTTTCGAGCTCCCAAAAGACGAGGGGATGAAGGTAAAAGGCGTCGTTTTTATCGATGACGCAATGGCAGCCAGTGCGGAAACTCTGGATGCGGTAAGGCAGTTGAAAAATGTCGCGTACCTGCCGGGTGTAAAAGGTTTTGTTGCGGCTATGCCGGACATACATTACGGGTACGGGTTCCCGATTGGAGGTGTGGCGGCAACCGAGGTTAATAATGGTGTAATATCTCCCGGCGGTGTCGGGTACGATATAAACTGCGGGGTAAGGGCAATAAGAACAAATCTCGTAATGAAGGAAGTTAAATCCAAGTTAGAAGAACTTTTGGTTGAGATATATAGAAATGTTCCGGCAGGGGTGGGCTCCAAAGGAACTCTGATGCTTTCGAAAAAGGATGAAAAGAAAGTCGCAGAACTTGGCGCGGCCTGGGCTGTTGAAAATGGGAGGGGGGTAAAGCCGGATCTCGAAAATTGTGAAAACAGCGGAAGGCTTCGAAATGCTGATTATACGGCCGTATCCCAAAGAGCAAGGGAAAGAGGGAGAGAGCAGCTAGGCACTCTTGGAGCAGGCAATCATTTTTTAGAGATCTGTTATGTAAAGGAATTGTTTCAAAAAGACGCGGCCCTGGGTTTCGGGATAAACAAGGATCAGGTTTTTATTTTTGTACACACAGGGTCGAGGGGATTCGGTTATCAGATCTGTGACGATTATCTGAAAAAAATGCGGGAGAAAAAAGCGTTTACCCTGCCGGACCCGCAGCTCTCCTCAATTTATATCGGGGACAGTCTCGGGGAGCAGTATATAGGAGCCATGAAAGCCGCTGCGAACTACGCTTGGGCCAACCGTCAGATAATAACGAGCATCATCCGAAATAGTTTCGAAAATGTTCTTGGTTTGTCCTGGGAAAAATTAGGAATGAGTGTCCTGTATGATGTAAGCCATAATATTGCAAGGTTTGAGCAGCATTTAATCGACGGCAGCAAACTTAAACTTTGTGTTCACAGAAAAGGGGCTACGCGTGCGTTCCCTAAAGGCCACAAAGAGATCCCGGAAAATTACAGAAATTTCGGTCAACCGGTGCTGATCCCGGGAGACATGGGCAGGGGATCATACATTTTAAAAGGGGAGCCGGGCAGCCTTTTAAAGAGCTTCGGCACAACTTGCCACGGCGCGGGAAGAGTCTTGAGCAGAAAGAAAGCGGCCAAAATTGCAGAAGGAAGGAATATTAAAAGAGAGCTTGGCGACAGGGGGATCCTGGTATTATCAAATGCCAGAAGAACTCTTATGGAGGAAATGCCTGAAGCATACAAGAATGTTTCGACAATAGTGAACATAGTCGAAGAAAACGGGCTTGCCAGCAAGGTTGCAAAACTGGTTCCCCTTGGTGTAATAAAAGGGTAGTACTATCGGTGACCGGGAGGGTTTTTATGATTGAGGACGGTTTTATGATAAGCAAGTCGGCAGATCATGTGGGCCGTGAAGTCACGATCAGAGGGTGGATAAGCCATATCCGCTCAAGCGGCGCGCTTTATTTTATTGAGGTGAGAGACGGGACCGGGTATATGCAGACCGTGGTTGTGAGGGATGAGGTTTCAGATGAAATCTTTGATACCTGTTCAAAATTAAAGATCGAATCCTCTCTCGCGGTAACGGGTACAATACGTGCTGACAGCAGGGCGCCCGGCGGTTTTGAGATGATTGTTAAAGACATAGAGCCGCTGCATATACCGGAACAGGAATATCCTATTTCGACAAAAGCACATGGTGTTGATTTTCTCATGGAGAACAGGCACCTGTGGGTCCGATCGGGAAGACAGCTTGCTATTCTCAGGGTGAGAAGTGAGCTAATAAAAGTTTTGAGGGACTATTTTCATACCAACGGATATGTTTTGATCGATACCCCGATTTTGACGGGGGCGGTGGGCGAAAGTTCCGGAAGTTTTTTTGAAACTGAATATTTCGACTTTGGGAAAGCCACCCTCGCACAAACGGGCCAGCTTTATCTGGAAGCTGCGGCAAGCGCTTTTAACAAGGTGTTTTGTTTCGGGCCTACGTTCAGGGCCGAAAAATCAAAAACCCGGCGGCACCTGGCCGAATTCTGGATGGTTGAGGCGGAAGTCGCCTTTTATGATTCCGATCAGAATATGTCTCTGCAGGAGGACGTGATAAGTTATGTTATACAAAATATTGTAAACTCATGCGGCAGGGAGCTGGAGAATATCGGCAGGGATGTTGGGCCTCTAAAAAAGATCAAGCCGCCATTTCCCCGGATAAGCTACACAGAAGCTGTCGAGATACTGGTGAAAAAAGGGTTGCCTGTCGAGTGGGGCGATGATATCGGTGGCGATGAGGAGACCGTTCTTTCGGAAAGCTTTGAAAAACCGGTGTTCATATACAATTACCCGAAGGGTGTCAAAGCTTTTTACATGAAACCGAACCCGGAAGATGACCGGACCGTCCTTTGCAATGATCTTCTCGCGCCGGAAGGTTACGGTGAGATAATCGGGGGTTCCCAGAGGAATGACGATCATGATTCACTCCTTGCACGGATCAAAGAGGAAAAATTGAATGTTGAATTGTACAGGTGGTACCTTGATATCCGCCGTTACGGAAGTGTGACCCATTCAGGATTTGGGTTGGGGATAGAGCGGCTGCTTGCCTTTATATGCAAACTCCCCCACGTGAGAGAAGCCATTCCTTTTCCGCGTTTGATAAACAGACTGTACCCTTAGGTATTTATCGCACGGAAAGATACTTGGAATTAAGGGAATTAAAATATTGAAAAGAATTACATTTAAAATTTTTATTATTACAACGGTCTGTTTTATCTTTGTACTGGAATGTGTACATGCTGAAGAGCTGGATATTGTTCATGTTTTTGGAAATGTGCTCGCGCGAAAAGACCCGGACCCCTACGCCCGTGTCAGAAAGGGAGGTAAATTAACAGAAGATATCTTTGTTAAGACCCACGGGGACAGCGAAATCGTTTTCCGTAATAAGGATAGGATCTATAAGCTGTACCCGTACAGTGTGCTGAAGATCAAAAAAAAACCTGTCCTTATTTACGGAAAATTATCCCAGTCTGCCTCCGGTGAGTTTTATGATCTTCCTTTTTATTTTTCTCCCGATCCGGTTCAAGGGAAGACTATGAAAGTAATAGTAAACATACCGGAGGACAGTCAAATCGGCGGTATAAATATAAGTTCAGCAATTAAAAATGACAGCGGCTATTCAAACAAACTGACATTCTATGATGTTGGTAACGGTATTTACAGGGCCCTGACAGGTTTTGATGTTGGGGCCCCGCCGGTAAAGTACAGGCTTACGATAACTGTTAAGTCAAAAAACGGAGATTATTCTGAGATCATCTATCCCTTTTTTCTAAAATCGCTAAATTACGGCAAAGGAGAGGTAACGCTTACTGAAGATATGCTGGCCCTTTTCGCGGACTCCGAGCAGAAAAGAAAAGAACGAAAGATATTGGCTGGGATACTTTCAAAACCCGGCAGCCAGGCACTCTGGGAAGACCTTTTTTTATACCCTGTTAAAGAGCCTGTAACGAATTCGGCGTTCGGAAAGAAGAGGATCTATTATATTGAAAACTCAAACTCTTTCACACGTTATCACAGGGGGATGGATCTAAAGGGGGGAAAGGGAGATCCGGTATTTTCGGCGAACAGGGGTGATGTTGTGTTTTCGGATGTGAGAATTACAACGGGCAATTCAGTTGTGATCGATCACGGGCTGGGTGTGTTTTCTCTGTATTTTCATCTTGATTCGACAAGTGTAAGTATCGGCGACAGGGTGGAAAAGGGAGAAAAAATTGGTGAAGTGGGTTCAACCGGTATCGCCGAGGGGAACCACCTTCACTGGAGCATTTTTGTAAATGGAATTTACGTCGACCCGTCAGACTGGACAAAAAGAGAGTTCTGATTTTCTGTGTGTTGATCAAACCCCCGGAGGTACATAAATGGAAAGCTACAAAAGAAAAATTGACCGGGCAGCTGGATATATTCGAAAAAAGATCAGATGTGTGAGCACAGATGACTGCAAGACCGGGATCATACTGGGATCAGGTGCCGGACCTGTTGCAGAGAGGCTGTCGGAAGGGACGAGTATAAAATACACAGATATCCCGGGGTTTCCTGTCTCCATGATAGAGGGGCACAAAGGTGAGCTCGTTGTCGGCAGGATGGGACAGAGAAATGTAATGATATTTAACGGCCGTTTTCATTATTACCAGGGTTTTTCGATGGAAGATGTCACAATAAATATTAGAGTCGCCAGGATGCTGGGTGTTGAAACCATGATCATAACAAACGCGAGCGGCGGTATCAACCGTGATTTTGATCCGGGTGACATCATGCTGATAACCGACCATATAAACTGCATGGGCAGCAACCCTTTGATCGGGTTTTTGGGCCATGGGCCGATTTTTATAGACATGAGCGAGCCCTATGACCTCGCCCTCCTTAAAAAAGTTAAAGACGCGGCCGGGACAAACGAGGAGATCGGAAGGCTCACCGAAGGAGTCTACCTTGCTGTGCATGGACCCAGTTATGAGACAAAAGCTGAAATATCCTTTTTTGAAAAAATCGGGGCTGACGCTGTGGGGATGTCAACCGTCCCGGAAGTTATTGTTGCTGCCCAGGAAGGCATCAGGGTGATCGGTATATCTGTAATATCGAACATGGCGTGCGGGATCACAAAAGGAAAATTGAGGCATAGCGAAGTTTTGGAAAACATGACAAAAGCAGGCTCGAGACTTGGTGCCCTGATAGAGCTGACAGTAAACAAAGTTTTGTGATAAAACCTTATAAAGGGCTTCGAACCTGATCGAGGAAAGATCGACAATGGCACACGAAAAAGAACCTGTAAGCCTTTATTTTGATGACAGCTCTGTGCAGGTAATTAAAGCCGAGATAAACAAAGCGTATGGAAACGAGGTCCTGTTTTTCGGCTGGACCAACGAAGACAGCATCGTCGTAAAAACCGAGACAATCGCACGCGGCAGTGAAGAGTGTGTCGCTTTTCCTCTCGAAAGAAGTTTTATGGCTGATGTTGTCATTCATAACCACCCGGGCGGAAAGCTTACCCCGTCGGGGCCGGACTTGAGTATCGCGTCGGTCACCGCGAACCGGGGAGTCGGTTTCTTTATTATCAACAATGACGTGACGGAAGTATATGCTGCAGTTGAGCCGGTTGTCAAGGGGACAAAAAAACCGATCGATGCCGAAAACTTGAAACGGCTGGTGTCAAAGGACGGTCCATGCAGCAGAACAATCCCGGGCTTTGAAGAGCGGGATGGGCAAATGGAGATGATAGAGCACGTGTGCGGGGCTTTGAACAACAGCTCGTGCGGTTTGATCGAAGCAGGTACAGGAATCGGAAAGTCTTTAGCCTACCTCATCCCTTCAGTGGAGTGGGCGAAAGTTAACATGGAAAGGGTCGTCATTTCGACAAAAACCATAAACCTGCAGGAGCAGCTTCTTTACAAGGATATTCCCGGTTTGAGAAAGGCGCTTGATCACGATTTTTCTTATATTTTAATGAAGGGGCGGGGGAATTATATTTGCCTGAACAGGGTGGCTGACGCGCAGCAGGATCTTTTTTCTTTTATAGATGACGAGGAACTGGAGCAATTTAACAACCTGCTAAGCTGGATAAACACAACGGACGATGGAAGCCTTTCCGCCCTGACTTTTGTGCCGAAGTATTCTTTGTGGGAAAAGCTCAACTCCCAATCGGACACGTGCCTGGGGGGCACATGCGGGTTTTTTAGCCGTTGTTTCGTGAACAGGGTGAAAAGAAAGGCTATTACTGCAGGGATCATCGTGACCAACCATCACTATCTTCTTGCGGATGTCAGCCTGGTTCCAACAGGCAATTCTATTCTTCCTTCATTCGACAGGGTAATTATCGATGAGGCACACAACCTTGAGGACTCGGCTACTTCCTTTTTCACAAAGGAAATTACTCTTTCATCTGTTTTGAGACTTCTGGATAGGCTCTATTCGGGGGACAAAAAGAAAAAGGGTTATTTGATGTTTTTGCTGAGAAAAGGGCGGTCTGACTCTGCAGGAACTTCCGTTACCGGAACTTCCGTTACCGGAACTTCCGTTACCGGGACTTCAGGCACATGGGTTGCAGACACCGGTGGCTTTGGAAACCGGGACTTGAAAAAGATCATGGAAGAAGTAACACTGTTGCGGAGTTCCGCGCATGAGCTTTTTGAAGCCATTGAGGAGTTTCTGATATCCACGGGAAGGCATATTTCAACCAACACTCGCAAGAGTGATCTCAACACTCACAAGAGTGATCTCAACACTCACAAGAGTGATCTTGCCGTATGTGAGATTACCGACGATGTAAAGGACCTGCCGGGGTGGGAAAACAGGGTCATAAGGCAGTTCGGAATTTTTTATAAGGAATGCACAGGTCTTTCCAACAGCCTGTACGAGTTGAGAGAAAAAATAATAGGGGATGCTGAAGAAAGTGTATTAAAGCAGATAGAAAGCTTTATTTTCAGGCTGGTTGAAATTACCCAGACTGTTGATGATTTTCTGAGCGATGAAGATAAAAATCACGTTCGATGGATCGAAAAGAAACGAGAAACTGCTGTCGTGGTTTCATTGATCGATGTGGGGGCCGCTCTGCAGGAGCTGCTTTTCAGCCAGGTTAAAAGCGCCGTTCTTACCAGCGCAACTCTCACTGTAGACAACAGGTTCGATTTTATAAAGCGAAGGCTGTGTCTACATGAAGCGGAAATAAGCGTCATAGTAAAATCTCCTTTTCATTATGATGAACAGATGGTTGCAATTATTCCGTCCGATATGGTGGAGCCGGATCTCCCCGATTATTTGCCGGTCCTCAGCAACTGTGTGCTGAAGATCTTGAAAAATACCGGCGGGAAAGCATTTGTACTGTTTACATCATACAGAACCTTGAATGAAGTTTTCGACAGGATCGGGGATGAGCTCAAACGGACAGGGCTTTTTGTCTTCAAGCAGGGCAACGATTCAAGGATGAATTTGTTAAATGATTTTAAAAAAAACATTCATTCCATACTGTTCGGGACTGAAAGTTTCTGGGAAGGTGTTGACGCCCCGGGCGATACCCTCGAGTGTGTGATAATCACTAAATTGCCTTTCAAAGTCCCCACGGAACCGGTTGTTAAGGCAAGGATGGAGCGGATAAGATTAGAAGGGGGCAATCCTTTTATGGATTACAGTCTGCCCCTGGCTGTTATAAAATTCAAGCAGGGGATCGGCAGATTGATCAGGAAAAATACAGACCGGGGCTTAATTGCTATTCTGGATAAAAGAGTACTTGTAAAAAGGTATGGAAATATTTTCCTTAATTCGATTCCCGGAGGAAATATTTCCAGAGGGAGTCTCGAGGATGTGTTGCAAAAGACTGATGGCTATATTTCCAATAACTCCTTGACAAAATGAATTAAATAAATACTATTATGAAGAAATGATGCGAGAACAGGAGAATCTGACTTGGGTACTTTTTACATTACGACCCCTATATACTATGTAAACGATGAACCGCATATCGGCCATGCTTATTCGACAATTCTGGCGGATGTTATGTCCAGGTATCATAAACTTTTCGGTGACGAAGTGTTTTTTTCAACAGGTACGGACGAGCACGGGCTAAAGGTGCAGGAGGCAGCAAAAAAAAGAGGCGTTGAACCGAAACTCCACTGTGATGAGATGGTTGTGAGGTTTGTAGAACTATGGAAGAAACTGAGGATCAATTACACAAGGTTTATACGCACAACAGAAAAAAAGCATAAATTCGTGGTCCAGAGCCTTCTTACTTATCTCTATGAAAGGGGTGATATATATTTTGATACTTATGAAGGCAAATACTGTATCCCGGAAGAGAGATTCTGGACCGAAAAGGACCTTGTAGATGGAAAATGCCCTTCCTGCGGCAGAGAGGTCATAACGATAGAGGAGAAGAATTATTTTTTCAAGATGTCGAAATACAGGGACTGGCTCCGGGATTATATCAAAGATCATCCGGATTTCATCAAACCGGAGACCAGGAAAAATGAAATCCTGGGATTTTTAAAAAATCCTCTGATCGACCTCTGTATTTCAAGGCCTAAATCCCGGCTCGACTGGGGGATAGAGATCCCTTTTGATAAAAAATATGTTACTTATGTTTGGTTTGACGCTCTCACCAACTATATCAGCACAATCGGGGTTTACAGAGACAACAATTCTTTTCAAAAGTGGTGGCCCTGCGACATACACTTTGTCGGGAAAGATATTACAACGACCCATGCAGTTTACTGGCCGATAATGCTGAAATCAGCGGGCTTCGACCTCCCGAAAACTATTTTTGCACATGGCTGGTGGTTGATCCAGGACGAAAAAATGAGTAAATCTGTTGGGAACGTCGTCAAACCTGTTGACCTCATAGACAGGTACGGGGTCGAAAGCTTCCGTTACGTGCTTGTTAAAAATATGATCATAGGCTCTGACGCTAGTTTCAGCGAAGAGATGGTTATCAATACGATCAACTCTGACCTTGCGAATGACTACGGCAACCTGTTGAGCAGGATCGTAAATATGGTCGAGATATATTTTGAAGGCAAAATACCTGAAACAGCGGCCGTCAGCAAAACCGATGAAAAGATCATTACGGCCGGGAAGTCGCTTCCGGAATCGGTGAAATCATATATTGAGAATACAGATCTGAACAGCGCCCTCTCCGCTATTTTTGTGTATATTCGAAAAATAAATAAATATATTGACGAAACTGCTCCATGGACATTGTACAAAAAAAATAAAATCAAGGAATTAAAAACAGTGCTGTACAATGCCTGTGAAGGGTTCCGTTTAATATCGGTATTGCTTTCCCCGATCATCATAAACAAAGCGGAAACCGCGCTTTCTGCCTTTTCTGAAGAAGTAATGAAGTATATTGACAATGTAAATGAAAATGAAGAGATATATTCTTGGGGCAAATTAAAACCAGGCACATCTGTCAAAAAGATCGACAGTATTTTTCCAAGGATCGATTCTGACCTAAAGGATACTGGAAAACCGGAGCGTAAAATGAAAGATAAAGAAAAGGATAAGGTCAAGAAAGAACTTGAGAAGATCGACATAGAATACATAAAAAAAATCGATATGAGAGTTGGGAGAATTCTGGATGCTTCCCCCATAAAGAATTCTGAGACATTACTTAAAATAATTGTGGATATCGGTGACGGAAAAAGACAGCTTGTCGCAGGTATTGCCGGGCAATACAAGGCTGAGGAGATTGTCGGGAAAGAAATAGTGGTCGTGACAAATATAAAACCCGCTAAGATCAGGGGAACTAAATCAAACGGGATGCTGCTTGCCGCGTCTGCCGGTGAAACGCTTTCCCTGATCAGTGTTGACCGAAGCATGGACCCGGGGAGTGAAATCAGTTAAATGAGATAATTCAATTAGTTTCAGTTTGATAAAATATTTTTTTCTTTTAATTGAAAACTATTGACAAATGATATACATCATATAGTCTATATTGTATATGAAAGCGGGAGTTTTTGATGAATTCTTCTGGAGATTTCGAAGAGGATCGCTTTACTGAATCAGAAGATGATGATGAAGACGAGGTGGAGAATTTTATAAAGAAAACCTACGTGTGTGAAGATTGCGATTTCCGCTGGACCGATAAAGTTTACCCTGAAAGAAATGCTTTCCCTGACAACGATGATGAACTGGGGTTTGACCGCGTATGTCCCATGTGCGGCTCAATGAATGTTTCGTTTTATTGACATGGTGTTTTACTGATCAGTTCCCTGTGGTGCCTGCCGGATTAGTTCTTGGTGAATAATTCACAAACTCAATAATTAGTTCTATTTAACTGTTTATATTTTCATAATTAATAACCTTAAAAATACTTAGTTAAACTTAAAATACTAATTAAGCCGGGCAAGCCCGGAGCGGCAGCAAGAACTAATTATCCTGTGTTTATTTCTTTCATTTTTAACCAAAAATATTATTTTAATATGAAGATTTATCTGGAAAAATTTCATGGGAAATAATAAGAGCTACTACATAGAAACCTTTGGCTGCGAGATGAATAAATCTGATTCTATCGATATAGCCCTTTCTTTCGAAGAGCGCGGGTATAAAAAAGCCAAAAGTGAGATTGACGCTGATGTTATTATTTTAAACACCTGCGCTGTACGCGAAAACGCGGAGGAGAGGGTTTTAGGCAGGCTCGGCTATTACAGGTCCTTTAAGGAGAGATACAACCGGGAAACGGTTATCGTTCTCGCCGGATGTATGGCCCAGGAACGCGGGCAGGACCTGGCACGGTATTTTCCGGAAATCGACGTGGTTTCCGGGACCTGTCACATCATGGATATACCGGGATTTGCCGAGGAGCGCTCAGGATCAAAAGGCCCGGTAATCGCGCTTGACAAAAATGATTACCGGTTTTCCGGTTACAGAGGAAAAAGGGCTGAAGGTTATAAAGCGTGGGTAAACATAATAACCGGCTGCAGCAATTATTGCAGTTACTGTGTAGTGCCCTATCTCAGGGGGGCCGAGAAGAGCAAGAGCAGTTCAGAAATAATAACCGAGATATACGAACTTGCCGACAGAGGCGTAGTTGAGATCAATCTCCTGGGACAGAATGTCAATTCCTACGGCAAAGACAACAATGATATATCCTTTATTGAGCTGCTTGAGAAGATCAATGATATTGAAGGGATCAAATGGATCCGCTTTATAACCTCTCATCCAAAAGATTTCAATGAAGAAATAGTGAAAAGGATCTCTACGCTTAAAAAAGTGTGCAAGCATTTTCATCTACCGGTCCAGAGCGGCTCTGACAGAATTCTAAAGTTAATGAACCGCAAATATACAGTGGAACATTATATGGATATTATCGGTGCCATACGTACGTATATACCCGGTGCATCCATCGGAACCGATATTATTGTCGGTTTTCCCTCAGAAAGTGAAGAAGATTACGATCAGACCCTTGATCTTGTAATGTCGGTGCTATTTGACGACGCGTTTACTTATATATACTCTGAACGTCAGTTTGAAAAAGCCCGGGATATTCCGGAAAAAATACCTCCGGAGATATCAAAAAAGAGAATCGAAACATTGATAATGCTCCAGCGGCGCATATCCTATGAAAAAAACACAGAAGAGATAGGTACGGAAAAAACCGCATTGACAATAGGTGAAAGTAAGAAGGACCCATCCGAAATGCTGTGTAAAACAGAAACAGGTAAGATGGTGGTTGTAAACACGAAAGCACCCGCGGGCAGGTTTCTGGATATTAGGGTAACCGGTATTTCCGGGAATACTTTGAGAGGAAAAGAAATTACCTGATCAGCTAAACATATCTTAAGCAAAAAACATTTATTTTTCGGTATAAAACAGGATGAAAAATTATAAAATTCACACCCGTTATTTAACGCCATTTATTTTTGTGTTGATATTTTTATTATCTGTCAGCGGGTTTTCCGATGAACACGAAAACCGGACCGGTGTGGTCTTCTTTCTTCCCGAAAGGGTAATTGACAGCTATTTTCCCTGGGGTAAAATGTATCTAATCCCCGATGACCCGATCTTTGCGTCCAACATAAAACGCGCAGAGGAGTTTGAACGCAAAAATGACTTCAGGCAGGCATCAAGATACTATTTCCTGGCCTATAAAAAGGTCCAGAACACCCCGAAAGCGCCCTACATTCTGTTCAAGCAGAGCACAATGCTGGAGGACACCAATCAATCCATAAAAGGTCTTACGGAAATATTGGAAGTTTATCCCAATTTCCCTCTTATCGATGCTGTAAGGTTTGAACTCGCAAAAATTTATTTTATACTAAAGAAAAACGGGAATGCATCTCGATTACTGGAGGAGATCGAAAAAAATGAAAAAGACGCATATCCAATCTTTACGCCCTATGTGTACACATTTCTCGGGGCGATCAGTTATAAAGTAAAAGATTTTGAAAAAGCGGCCCGGTACTATGTCCTGTCAAATGAAATGCTTGCTTCAGGTGATCCCGCGGCTGACCGGGTCTCGATAGTAAATAATTATTTCGAATTGTCCAGGGTACTTGCCCAATCCAATGATCGCGAAAATGCTGAAGATCTATTGAAAAGATTACTGGGCTCCGCTCAGTCCGATATTTTAAAGCAGGAAGCCCTGCTGCAGTTAGGATTTCTTTACAAAACAAAAGGTGACATCGAGGGCGCCTACGCGGCATTTAACAGCATTGTACAGGGCTACCCGGGTACGCTTTTTGCCGTAAAAGCGGGGAAGGGCATCGAAGAGCTCGGTGTACGGAATGAAGATGCCGTGCCGGCCCCGATAGAGGGGA
>SDBT01013517.1_pt1 | contig 13078 bp, 9 predicted proteins | sample 2277101 | NCBI WGS metagenome assembly SDBT01 (sample SAMN10404973, study PRJNA504765) | marine sediment metagenome | isolation source: marine sediment core GS10_PC15, 103 cmbsf | place: Arctic Ocean: Southern Knipovich Ridge | collected 2010 | reverse complement strand
GGCCAGGACGGTGAGGCCGAAGAACTGGAACATAGCCCATCGCCAGGAATTTGTCTCATGCTTTGTCATCACGATCGTTGCTACACAAGGCGCGTAGATCAGGCAGAACAGCATAATGCAAAAGCCGGTTAACGGCGTATAGTTGGCTCGCAGTTGCTGCCGGAGAGTGCTCGTTCCTTCGTCCGCGCTGCCCACTGCGTATACGATGGCTAATTGAGAGATGAGGACTTCCTTGGCCGCGGTTGCACCTATCAGGGCGGTTCCGATCTTCCAGTCGAAGCCGAGCGGTTTGATGACTGGTTCTATCGCTTGTCCCAATGTTCCGATGACCGAATGCTCCAGCCTGGTTTGCTGGGCCTGCTCGGCTGACATGCCCGCCAGAGACTCCCGGCTGGGTTTCGGGTAGCTGCTCGCAAACCAGAGCAGAATCGATATGGCAAGAATAATCGTGCCGGCCTTTTTCAGATACATCCAGCCCCTGTGCCACATATGGAGACTGACAGATTTGAGCGTTGGCATGCGATATGGCGGCAGCTCCATGACGAACGGGACGGTCTCGCCCTTAAAAAATGTCAGACGCAGGACTTTAATGCAGACAATTGCCAGAACGATACCGATGAAATAGATAAGCCACATCATTGGCCCATGCCAGTTCTCAGGGAAAAAAGCCGGGATGATCAAAGCGTAGATCGTCAGCTTTGCTCCGCAGCTCATCAGCGGAATGACCATGATTGTTGTAAGCCTGCTTCGCCGGTTTTCGAGGATTCGCGTGGCCATGATCGCCGGTACGGAGCATCCGAAGCCTATGAGCATCGGGATGAAACTTTTGCCGTGCAGGCCGATTTTGTGCATGATGCGGTCCATAATAAACGCCGCCCGGGCCATATAGCCGCTGTCTTCGAGCATAGCGATGGCCAGGAACAGCAGCAGAATATTGGGCAGGAAGATAATCACCCCCCCTACTCCGCCGATGATGCCGTCCACTAAAAGAGAGCTTATCCAGCTTTCGCTCCCGGCAGGCCATAAACCGGCGATGGCCCGGCCGGCCCACTCGAAGAACATTTCGAGCCAGCCCATCGGATATTTGCCGATCTTGAACGTCAGAAGAAAAACAATGTACATCAGGATCAGAAATATCGGCAGCCCCAGCATCCGGTTTGTGACGACCGCATCGATCATGTCGCTGTAGCTGTGGCGCAATTCGACCGTGGTTCTGATCGTCTCCTGGCACGCGCCTGAGATGAAGCCGTACCGGTGATCGGCCATTACGACTTCAGGCTCATCGCCGAGAATGCTCCTGAGGTGCTCGGTGCCGGCTTTGACGGCGTCGATAAGTTCCCGGCTCTGTACCTTTTTTGTTATGTCGTCGTCGTGTTCCAGCAGTTTGATCGCCGACCATCTTGAGCCGTACTTTTCCGCCAGGTGATGCTCTTTGGCGTCGATTATTGCTTCGACTTTCGCCAGCTCGTGTTCGATTTCTTCGCCGTAACTGACATTATGAGTGCGCTGCCGCCTGCTCTTCTGCGTTGTTTCCACAATCGCGTCGAGCAGCTCTTTTTTGCCTTTGCTTTTATTGCCGATAGTTGGGACAATCGGAGCTTCAAGGAGCTTCGACAACTGCTCGATATTAAACAGCAGCCCTTTCTGCTCGGCAACGTCGCTCATATTAAACGCCAGAATCAGTGGGACATTCATTTCGATAAGCTGTGTTGCCAGATAAAGATTTCGTTCGATACTGGATGCGTCCACAATATCGACCACAACGTCAGGCTGCTCTTCGATGATGAAGTTTCGGGTAACAATCTCTTCGATTGTGTAAGCGGTCAGGCTGTATGTCCCCGGCAGGTCAACAAATGTAATCTCGTGCCCGGCGTATTTACACAGACCTTCCTTCTTCTCGACTGTCACGCCGGGATAATTGCCCACGTGCTGGCGGGCGCCCGTCAATAGGTTGAATATTGTGGTTTTTCCGCTGTTAGGATTGCCGGCCAGGGCGACAGTTATCTTTTTCATAATCGCTGCTGCTTACCATAATTTTATCCGCCATCCCCCTGCCTAACATCATCCTGGAGCCTTTGACGCTGATAACAAAAGGCCCGGGGTGGCCGTTGCTTACGACGATTATTTCCACCTTGGGCAAAAGACCCATAGCGGCAAGCCGGCTGTTCAAACTGCGTCCGGCTTCGACGCCGGCTAATATCACCGTCTCACCGGATTTAATCGTCGATAGTGGTATTACTTTTTTCTGCTCCATATTTGCGGTCTCGCTTACCTGCGTTTTTTGACGTCTGCTTTTTGCAGAATTTTTGGAATTGGCCTGACAGGTCACGGCCGTTTTCGCTGCTGTGGTTTACAAATTCGATAAAACACAACAGCTTTGAAATGATTCCCGGCCCCAGCGCATGCTCGGCCTTGCAGGCGGCCTTCTGGGCGATGTTTGGCTCGATGCCTAAAACGTCGATGAAAAAAGATTCCAGAATTTTGTGCTTTTTGGCGATTTCCGCCGCGGTGGCCCGGCCGGTTTCAGTCAGCGTTACATAATCGTACGGCTTGTAATTGGCCAGCCCCTTTTCTTTAAGTACCCGCAAAGCGCCGGTAACAGAGGCCCTGGATACGCCCAGAGATTCCGCTATATCTTTGCTGCGAGCGATGTTAGACTCTTTGGAAAGGTTGAAAATCGCTTCGAGATAATCTTCCAAAGATGAACTTAAATTAGCATTTTCTGTTGCCATTAACGTTTTTCTATATTTTCTTTGCTTTACCTAATATAGTTAGTCTGCCCTAACTATGCAAGGCTTTTCTTGAAATATTTCTGATAAAAATATGAAATGGACAGGCTCGATTGCCAAATCGGCGTCAACGGCTTGTCATGATTCCTATATAAATCGCCTCAATGGCAACTCTTGCAATCATATAATGTCCAAAGCAAAAGCCCGTCCCCAAAACGGCAATGACTATTCCGTATCCTAAACGAAGATATTTTTCGATTTAAATTTCATTACGCCTTTCCATATTACGAGTTTTGTCATTCTATAGCCCCTTGGTCGCGGAGTAGCTCGGCTATTTCCTCATAACCTTGCCAGACAGCACAATTAAGAGGTCTAATACCATCTTTATCTTTAGAGTTAACTTTAGCCCCATTGGCAATCAGAAGCTCAATCATTTCTTTGTATCCTTTTATCGCCGCCCAATGTAAAGGAGTGACTCCTGTGATATCTTGTGCATTTACATCCGCTCCTTTGTCAATAAGAAGCTCGGCGACATTCTTGTGGCCCTCGACGACTGCCAGGTGTAACGGTGTGCTGCCTTGGGCTCTTACTATTCTTTTTGTAGAAGAAAAAAGCTGGGACGTGGTTTTCACGTTAACATCTGCTCCCTTTGCGATGAGAATCTCGGCCACATCCTTATGCCCGTTAATGGCTGCCCGATGCAGCGTATCGCCGTCAATCTCGGCCCCATTTGCGATGAGAAGCTCGGCCACTTCCTTATGGCCCGCCATGACCGCCCGATGTAGAGGAGTAATACCGCCTTTATCTACGGCGTCAACCTTAGCTCCCCTGGCAATGAGAAGCTCAACCACATTCTTGTGCCCCTGCCTGGCCGCCCAATGCAAAGGACTGGCGCCTATTCCAGTTTTGTTTTTTGTGACGACATCCGCTCCTTTGTCAATGAGAAGCTCGGCCACTTCCTTATACCCCTCAATAGCTGCCCATGATAGAGGTGACAGTGACAAGTAGGAATCTTTGGCGTTGACGAGTTTCGGATTTTCAGCCAATAGAACCTCCAACCTGCCAAGATCGCCTTGCTGTACCACATCGAAAATCTCAGAGCCCATGTTGGCGCCATGTTTGCGGAGAAGCTTAACTAACTCTTCATGCCCCTCTATGGCTGCAACGTGCAGAGGAGTTCTGCCGCTTTTTTCTTTGGCGTTAATATCCGCTCCTTTGGCAATCAGCAGCTCGACCACTTCTTTCCGATTGTCACGAGCTGCAAAAAATAGAGGAGTTCTGCCGCTATCTTCTTTGACGTTAATCTTTGCTCCTTTAGCAATCAGCAGCTCGGCAACATCTTTATGCCCCCCTGCTACTGCAACATGCAGAGGAGTCCACTTGAATTTATCTTTGACATTAACATCCGTCCCGTAATCGATAAGAAGCCCGGCAATATTCTTGTGACCATATTGAACCGCATCGTGCAGAGGAGTCTGGCCGAAGCGATCTTCTCGAGTGGTAACTTTTGCTCCTTTGGTGAGGAGAAACTCCACTACATCCTTATGGCCTTTGTAAGCCGCAATGTGCAGAGAAGTCCAGCCATCTTCGTTTTTGGCGTTAACCAGTTTTGGCTTTTGTGTCAGGATTGATTGAACTGCAGCGAGGTCTCCGTTTATCGAAGCTTTCGTCAGCTCAGTGGGAGCCTGGACTGCACAACCCGCTAAGGTTAAACCGGCAAGTAAAACTACTAATGTCATGATTGCATTTTTTTGATTTGTCATAATAATTCTCATGTAATTATTCCGCTTTTTCTCAATAATAGCGGGATGCGAGTCACTTTATTGAGGATTTATGAAGATTCTATGGAAATGAAGATTATTCGTCAAGTGCGATTATGTACCGGTGAATTTTGAAAATTTATTTGTTTTATGAACCGTCATGTAATATAATTAACATTCGTTACGGGGCGTAGCGCAGTTTGGTAGCGCGCTTGACTGGGGGTCAAGAGGTCGCTGGTTCAAGTCCAGTCGCCCCGAGTTGAGTGGATGACCGCTATTTTCAGCAAGGATTGAGAACAGTAACCTGTAGTCGCCACAAAGGTTTACGGTATCGAGTCGTAAGTTCAAAAACACCGAATCCACAACTTAGCATTTCCGGGGCGGTTGAAACATAAGAAATTCCTCTGCGAGGTTATCTTCAGTTTGGGCAGCTTTCGAGCAGGTTCAAGAAGGTACTGTGTTTATTTGGCCGCTTTCAATCGTTCTAAAATGGTACTTACATGCGAGCCATACCATTCGGGTACCGTACATTTTTTGCTGAGTTGTGCTTGCTTATGATAGGTTTTGATAGAGGACAGCGAGTGCCCGGAATTACTGCAAAGCTTTGGGACGCAGAGATCGGCTGGAATTAATTACGAAACAGGTAAGCGGCCTAAATAAAATCCAGTTATTCGGGCTCCCAGATATGCTCGGTCATTTCTTCGGCCTTGACCCAGCCGGAGCCGCCGTCCATGAATGCTACGTTGCAGCCGTCGCGGTGGCGGGCCTTTGCCACCCGCCGCTGTCCATCGGCGCCACTGGGCAGATGACTTGGCTCCCAGACATCAAAAATGCCTCTGCCGCTCAAATCACCGTCTTTTGTGATAATCGAACGTGACGGCCCATCCTCGTTATCGGCGAGAAAGACCTTCGAGGCCGGCCGGCGGAAATCGCTTACGGGGCTGTAACCTATGTACTCCGTGACACCATCCTTCCATGAGTTGATCACGTAATCGAGTGTTTGTTCCTTGTTGGGGTAACTCGGACAATTGTAGACACCCATTACCCGGTAGTCTTCGTCCTGGTCCCCCTGACCACCGATGTAGGGCAGAAACCTGACGATCCAGATACCACCATTGCGGGGGAATTTGCCTTCGTTATCCTCGGTATACAGAATTAACGCCAGGCCGATTTGCTTGAGATTGTTGCGACACGTAACGCCCTTGGCCTGGTTGCGGGCACTGCGCAGACTCGGCATAAGGATGCTCAGCAGCAAAGCAATGATGGCAATGACTACCAGTAGTTCGATCAGCGTGAATGCTTTTTTGCTCGACATAAACCTTCCTCACCTGCAATACGAATCCGATGTAAGAAAAGTCGCCGGCCCAAATAACACAACGACGCCGGACGGACAGTTCCCCATAAAAAAACTATAGAACGATGATAGTATAACAAATCGGCGCCTGTTTCACAACGAAAAACTCAACTAAGCGAGGACTAATCAGTCCTGCTTGAGAAAATAGGGACAGTGGAATTCCCTAAGGAATGCCCGCCGTAAGGCATCCCCCAGGGATTACGGTATTGCCCCACCTTCAAGAATGTCACGTGCTTTGGTCGGTGGGCTAATTATAAACCAATTTTAAAAGGGGCTTATGCCGAACGTATTGGCATAGGCCCCGAAATCATTCAAGTTTTGCTGTTATATTTCCGCTCCGGCGGATTTTACTATTCAGCAGCCTCTCTCGTCCGATACAGCCGAATATCGTCGATGTAAATCTTACCCGAACCGCCGGGCACTGTCATATTGCCCCTGGTGCCCAGGCCAATCGCGATCCTGTCTACGTTGGTTAGAACGATGCCCTGATCGGCAAAGTCCTGCAGGGGGATAACCCACTCGGTCCAGGTGTCTATCGTTGTCGCGGCCGGATCATCGTGGACCACCACCGCGGCGGGCGCGCCGGCGCTGTTGGAAACTGCTACATACATTGGCTCAGCGGCGTTGCTGGTGATACCTATATCCTGGTTCGCCCACTGTGGACCAACCGAGCCGGTAATCGTGACATTGGAGAGCACGGCCTGGCATGTTAAAGCGGCATTAGTGCTGACCACTATCAGGCCAATATAGACATTCGAAGCCATTGAGATATTGTCCGGCAAGCCCTCCATCTGCCAGTTAGAGCCGTTTGTTGAAGAGTAAGCTGTAAAGTTGCCGGATATATCGCGCTCTATCTTCACCCAATACGGCGCGGAGATTCCTCCTGTCGTATCTTCGGCGGTGATATCGCCGGTTACGTTGCGTCGCTGGAAGGAAACACCCGATACCGGGGTCACGACCATCATCGCGTGCGTGGAGTCCGCATCGAGCGTCTCGCGAATCATCACGCCGGCCTTGGCCCAGTTGCTTGTGTTCTCAATGCTGTCGACTCTTGCGACAATCGAGCCGACACCTGCGAGCGTTTTGAACGCAAAGTGGAACTCGTCAGAGTTGGCCCAGATATCTGCGCCGGAGCCGGTCATCGTGTAAGTCGCGAGCGGGCCTTCGACGAAGCTGCCAACCGATCCCGGGGCAAATCTGAACCACCGCGACAATTCCGCACCGCATTCCTCGGTCCAGTCACGCGGGGCGTTCAACGTCAGCTCCGCTTCTGAATACTTGGCTAAGAGCTGCATATTGTTATAGGTATACGGCATCGACTGGCTGCCGCCGTGAACGATACTTTCCTCGGTATAAGAAGGTGACGCGTCGTCGCCTACAGCAGATCCGGTTCCGTTACCGGGAATGTAATTGGGAGAACCCGGCGAACCGGCGCCAAGCCCATCATGCCATGCAAACCATATCTGGTTGTCGCCGGCGTTGTAATCCTCGAAGTCGTCAATGAGGAGGAAATCGCCAGTCTTAAAGCTCCAGAGATTGCCCGTCCAGCGACCGTCGGGGCTGGCGCTGTCGACTTGATCGACGCGCCAGTAGTAAGTGGAGTCCCAGGCGAGTTTGCCGGGATCGTAGCTCTCTTCACCGAGCGCTTTTGGCCCCTTATATTCGGGCGAGGCCTTAGTGGCATTCTTGACGGCATTAGCATCGGTGCCGAAGTATAACTCGTGCGAAGTGGCGGAATCTCCCGGACTCCAGGTTAGAATCGCCGTCATTTGCGCATCTGAAGCATTATTGGCGGGGCTTGGAGAGGTGGCCTTTACGGGCAGCGACAATGCGGCCTGCGGAATCAACTGCTCTTCCCGGAAGCTGCTGGCCCAGGACAACCGGACAGACGCCGTGCCTGCACCTTCATAGTACTCCATCTGAATGGAGTGACTCGTGCCGCTAACCAAATCGATTGGGTCGCTCTGGCGGATTTCCGTCGCCGGATTGTCCCAGTAATCGATAATCAGCTCACCGTCCAGGAACAGCCTGAAGCCGTTGTTGGCGGCGATAGTGAACGTATACGCATCCGTAATGTCTATCTCAAGCTCGCCGCTCCAGCGGGCCGAAAAATCATCGACAGGAATACTGGCATCGGGGGAGTTCACGCCGGGGACATCACCGCTGCCCCAGCTAAAGTCGACTTGCGGATCCACGCGGGTAAGCACCGGTTCGCCAGCAAGATTCCTGTTGTCGAAGTACTCTGCCTTTAGTCCGCCGCCTTCTTTTGCGACTGTAAAGCTCCAGACATCGCCCGTATTCGTGGTTACGCCGTCGACGAACTCATCGACCCGCCAATAATAAGTTTTCTCACGTTCGAGTGTTCCGGGAGTATAGGTCGTCTCTGATTGAAATATTCCGGCCTCCGCGTTATTGACATCGTCGAAGTTGTCGTCGAAGTATACGGTGTGAAGTGCTGCGTCGAAACCGGGCATCCAGCTCAGAACGACGTTAGGGTCTACGAACTTATCGCCGTCGGACGGATTGGGAGCATACGCGGTTCTGGAGGGAACCGTAAAACTCCAGACATGGCCCTTCCACGGGCTGTTCGGGTCGGCATCGTTAACTTCGTCGATTCTCCAGTAGTACGTCGTTCCCGGAACCAGGCCATCCGGATAAGCATATCCGGTAAAGCCGGCGACATAATTCGCTGTGGGTTTATTGCCGCGAAATGTATCACCGAGACCGTCGTTGACGTCGTCGAAGTTGTCGCCCAGGTACACATCATGCGAGACGGCGGAATCACTGGGCGTCCATTGAAAAGCTAACCAATTTTCCATATGTATCGCGCCGTCCTCCGGGCTCGGACTCGACGCAATGTCAACTCGCTGGGGAAGGAGTTCAGCACCAAAGTAAATTCGGTCCACCCAGACTTTCGCGTTCAGGTCAGAGCCTTCCATGGTCCAATAGGCACCCTTGAGCATATAGTAAATATCCACGCGCCATTCCGAGTTATCGATTGTAGTTTCGGTATCATGCTGGTATTCGAAGTTGAAGCTTTGGGGGGAGGTAGTTAGTTGTACCGTCGTCTCCCAAAGAGTCAGCCACTGAGGAATCTCCTGCTTCCAAAGCTGGAACAGCACAACCATTTCTCTGTCTTGCTCGGCTTTGGCTGTGAAGCCGATGGGATACATATCGCCCTGCACAAGTCCAATCATTTGCTGAGCAAATCCTATGGCAGTTCCTGCCGAGGCGTCGACTACGTCTACCATTATTGCGTTGTTGCCTGACATGGCCGCGCCTTGCACGACTTCCAGATTGAAACCAGCCGCTCCGTACAAGTCCCACGAATTGAGATCATCGTCAAACTCGCCGTTTACGATCTGGTTATCCTGAGCGACGGCAATTGACCCGCACAATCCAAGAACTAAGACAATGACGATCGACCTGACATTTTTTCTACACATGACAGTCCTCCTCTAAGAGATATTGATTAATAATGGACTTTTAGTTCACATATTTTGTACGTACCAGCCCAATACAATTGTTGATAACATGATTTCGTTTCTTTATTTAGGCCGGGATTTCCCGTACAAACTTCACAGAAACACAACTGCAAACATCAAGTCCAATAATACCATGATCCCATCTTAATGTCAACAATATTCCAGCGGATTCGGAAAAGTGTTACCCTATTATGAAAAAGACTATCAACATTTAGGCCTTGAGAAACGCTGTCTATTATAAAGGCTTGGATTGTATGGGTTATGAGAATGGTTATTATGGAGAATATGGTTGATTTTCGGTGTCTGGAGTGTTAAATTCGGGTTTTTGAGAGGTTCGCACCGCACAGAGATAAAGGAGGGCACAGAATTTACTCATTAACCAAGTCTGAAATAGTAAACGTCAATAATTTTCCCTTCACCATCAATGTGTGGTTGTTTTTAGTTTTCCCTGGGCTCAAAAATGTACTGTAATCCTTTAATTTACCCCTCATAGATTCAACCTTGGGAGTTTTGGTTCCGACTGTCGAGCCATCGCCTACTTTGATTATGCTCATGGCAGATTCTCCATTTATGTATATTGGAAATTCCGGGGACATCATAGAATGGCACTAAGTTAAGGAGAATCGTGGCCAGGAGAGCAGCTTGTTTGCCAGCCAAATCAGCGAAATTTCCAATCAAGCGGCATCTGGCTCAGCCTCTGAGACGATCAAATATGCTTAACTTAGTGCCATTATTAGCTGTCCCAAGTTTCTTCTCAAAGGTCAGACCATATCTTTCAGATTCTTAAGTGGCCGAATCTTCACAACATTACGTGCCGGCTTGGCCTTGAAAACAGTTTCTTCGCCAGTGAAGGGGTTGATACCCTTACGAGCCTCGGTTGCAGGCTTTCGCTGTACAACCAACTTCATCAAACCGGGCACGGTGTATGAACCCGATCCGCTTCGACCGAGACTCTTCTTAATCTGAGCAGACATTGCTTCAAACACAGAACTGATATCTTTCTTTGTCAATCCTGTCGCATCGGCGATTCCCGATACGATCTCACTCTTGGTCATCGGCTTAACAGGTGTTTTCACGTTCGCCATAACATGCTCTCCTTACTAAAAAAAAAGATTAGAAAAAAAAGAATCTATGAGGCTACGAATTCCATCGAGCCACACTTTTTAACAACTCCCAATTACTATACCACAGATTGTGATGTTGTCAAGCATGGCAAGGTTCTTGCTCCAGATTTGAGAGCCATCAATTTTCACATCGTAGAGGTTGCCTCGTGTTTGACATATCGGCGTGGTCAACATATCATTGTCTATGAGAATGTCGGCGATAAATGAGGTTGGCCATGAAGCATGTGCAGCCGTGGGCCTGTGCCCAATGTGGAGAACGAATTGAGGATCAACTCACGTGTCTTGCCCTGTGGTAGGTTGGCAGCTATAGACTATAAAAGTCAAACGTTCAAAATATCGAGCGGTTCATATTGCCTGTCGAGTATTATTTGGCTTTCGAAGCCAAGCCACTTGTCTAATACTGTTGCGTAGACGCGACGGAAGTCAGTGTGGAACTTCATGGCGCCGTTATCCAGATCGGTAAGGCTGGGATGCGCCCCGATAAGACCACTCTTTAGTTTGCCGCCGGCCATGAAGATTGGGGCAGATACACCATGCCCTGTGCCGCGACGGCCGTTCTCTTTGACAGTCCTTCCGAATTCGGAAATTGTCATCAGCAGGACTCTGTCCAGAAGCTTGTCTCTCTTCAAGTCATTAACGAATGCGGCCAGTGACTCCGACATTTGGTGCAGCAAGGCGCAGTGGTTGCCTAATTGGTTGGCGTGATTGTCAAAGCCGCCGATTCCGCCGCCGCCAACTTCGGTGAAGAATATCCTGATGCCGACGTCGGCCCGGATTAGCTTGGCAACCGTATGCAAGGTCTCGGCAAGTCGGAACGCCGGGTATTCGGCCCCCCCGGCAGCTTTTGTCGCCGCCTCGATTCGTCGGCTGTTGTCGCGGGCATTCGCCGTGCAGTCCCGCAGGTGGTTGAGCAATGGGTTGTCCTTGTCAGCACGAGAAAGCTCGACCGCCTGCTTTGGCTGCGATTCGCCCGGCGCCGGATCGATAGTCAGGTCATCCGGCGACTGGATAGACGGGATGATTACGTGTTCGGCCCTCATGCCGAAAGGCTGAACGATCGGCCCTACGAACACGGCGGGCGTGTCCTTCCGGTTCGTGTGCCAGACGCTGTCTGCAGCCCGGCCCAGCCAGCCTGTCTGGCAATTGGGGTCATCGGGTTTGGCGGTATGCCAGTGGCGCATCGCGCCGTCGTGAGAGCGGTCCGAATTCGGGTAGCCCACGCCGTGGAGGATGCTCAGGTGTCCCTCCTTGTACAGACGTGAGAACGCTTCCATTCGCGGATGGAAGCCCAGATACGAATTGATCTTGTGCACGTCTTTGGGCTGCAATCGCAGCGTAGGACGGTTTCGGGCGTATTCGTCGTCGGCGTACGGCACCACGGTATTGAGACCATCGTTGCCGCCCGACAGTTGAACGACCACCAGGACTGTATCACGGTCATCTCGCCGAGCGGTGCCGGCCGTTGCGGCACGAAGAAGTAAATTCGGCGCCGGCGATGCGAGCGACAGCATCGTTGACGCCCCCAGAGTGGCCTTCAAGAAACTGCGTCGTGTATAGGACATTGTATTATCTCCCAATTTAAGCCAGGTGGAATTCAGGAAGCGTGACGATTGCGTGTGCAAGATAACGTGTTCGTTCTCCCAAGTCATCATCCTGTCGGCGGCGCGTCTTCGACAGCGAATCGTAAACGTCGGGGCCAAGGCCGCCTTGCAGGAAGAGATCGAGCAGAAACCGCCGGGTGGATTCAGGTGTCGCGCACCCGTGCCTTTGGGCGACGGCCCGGGGATCGAGCTTGTTGCCATACGGGCCCGAGCCTTGCAGCAATGCCGAGGCAAGGTTCTGGCGAGCGACTATCGCCGTGCTGTTGATCCAGTGCTGTCCGCCGGCCCAGCCTTTTACTGTCGGCGGGTTGTAAAGATTTTGGCCGAGATCAGCCAGATCGTTCGCGAGCTGCGTGGTGGAGACAGTTTCTTCCAGAGCCTTGATTATACCAATGGCAAACTCCGCCGGGCTTTTGATTCGCCTGCGATATGCCGCCGCGGAGAAGAACAGATTGGATCGCAGCATCGTTTCGACGAGTTTCAGCACATCGTAATCCTTCGCGAATGATTCGGCCGGTGGGGAAATCAGGGCCTCGTCGGGCTGCTCGGTCTCGCTGATCAGCCAGCGGTACAACTTGCGGACGAGCCGGCGCGACGTGGCCGGCTGTTCGAGTATGATTCGTGTCACGTCGTCGCGAGTGAAGTTACCTTTTTGGCCGAGGATTTGTTTTTCATTTCCATCGTGCTCGCGAGGGATATAGCGCAGCTTGTTCCTGAGCACGAACCAGCCGGTAAAGGCTCTGGCCGCGGCCCGGATGTCATCTTCCGTGCAGTGGTCGGGGCCTAATGTGAAAGTCTCCATGAGCACCCGGGTGAGGTTCTCGTTCGGTTGTGCTTTGCGACTGGCCTCGGCACCCAGCCAGAGGAGCACGGCGGGGTCTTGTGAGATGCCTTCCAGAAGAATCCGGAACGAGCCCAGGGCCTGACTGCGCAGAAGCCGAACGTGCTGTTGCATCAATCGGGCGTTCTTGACCTTCACGGCGTTGGTGGCGAAATGGCCGTGCCAGAACAATGTCATCTTCTCC
>SDBT01013516.1_pt1 | contig 13078 bp, 14 predicted proteins | sample 2277101 | NCBI WGS metagenome assembly SDBT01 (sample SAMN10404973, study PRJNA504765) | marine sediment metagenome | isolation source: marine sediment core GS10_PC15, 103 cmbsf | place: Arctic Ocean: Southern Knipovich Ridge | collected 2010 | reverse complement strand
TTAAAAACGTGACTATCCACGGCGATGGCACGAATCACCAAGACTTCACGTATGGGATAGAGGATATACGGATTATCGGGTATGAAGACAGGTATCTCTTGGTCGGATGCGGAAAGGTAAAGCCGCCATTCAAGGCCTCAAATGCGGACAGAATCGCTATCTATTCAACCAAGGATTTTTTGGACATCACCTACCATGGCATAGTCGAACCCTTTGACTCTCGTAATGCTGTTCCCTTTCCCGAGCACGTGAACGGGAACCTCCTTATATTGCTCCGATTTCACCCCAACATACACATAGGCCTCCTTAGAGCAGGCATCGATCAACTGCTGAATCCTTCTAGGTATAGAGACCAGTGGGCGGAAATCTACGCACACCGGAGCGAAAATTTGCTCTTGAAAGCAGGGTTACAGGGACACGAGAATGAGAAGATTGGCCCAGGGCCACAGCTCATCAAGACGGATAGAGGATGGCTTCTCATCTATCATGCCGTCGGCAGGATTGATATGAAGGTTTGCAGGGTCTATGGACTCTCCGGAGAGATTGAAAGAGGCTACTCCATCTGCGCTGCACTTTTGGATTTGGATGACCCCGGAAAGGTCATCTGCAGAACCCAAAGCCCTATCTACATCCCATCAGCCCCTTATGAATTATATGGTAGCGAGGAGTATCCGGTAGATGTGCCTGCCGTCGTCTTCCCCGTCGGTGCTGTCGTAGTAGAGAATAGGTTGCTGATCTATGCTGGAGCTGCTGACAAGTACATCATTCTCTTAGGCTGCAGACTTGATAAACTTATAGATTACTTGTTTGAATACTGTAGGTTATGAGACATTTCATTGGTTGCGGCTGTGGCATTGTCGCCTTCGATGGCTTTCTTCGATTTCTCATCTTGCTCATGCATTCCTGGACAAATTCCGATGGAAATATCTGCTTCTGAGTACCTCTTTATCTTATGGGGAGCCTAAAATTAGGAACTTAGAGTTTTGATATTCATGAAAGCAGAACCTCTAGTTCTGCTTATTAAATCCTCAGTCGAATTAATGAGCTTCGTTTATCTGTTCATAGGGCTGTTGGATACCCTCCAAATATGGGAACTACAAATTCCGAAAGTCTTTCTCGAGAAATCTAAAAAGAAAAAAATATCAAAAACTTAATCACTGGCTTGAATTTTGCTTAGTTATGCTTAGATTCAGAAGAGAATGTATAATTGCCAAAAGGGGGTGATTGGAGTGAGAATCGCGATGATGTCGGCATGGAATGAGGATTCCGGGGTCTCAACCCATGCTGAATTGATCGGGCGGGAATGGGTGAGGATGGGCCATGACTTGAAGGTCTTCTCCTTTTTCACCCACGACTTTCACGGAACGGCTATCGTCGGGAAGGATGAAGATTATGTGGTGAGGTGTTTCACGACTTCCGGGGCCAACTCCCCATATCTTGATCCTCGCCCTATTTTGGAGGCCGATTTCGAGATCTTCATCGCCCAGGACCTGGGCATGCTGCCAAAAGACTGCTTAGGTAGGATATTTCATCATATTCAGAGAAAGGCGAGCACTCTTACGGTGATCCACGATAACAGGCCTTCAGAGGACCCCTCCTTCTACCAGTTTGACTGGGATCGCATCGTATGCTTTGACTGGCGTTACGAGGAATTCTTAAAGAAATACCACCCCGAAGAGAAGATGTGCCTGATCCCCTTTCCTTGCATGCCTTTACGAAGAGGTGACAAGAAGGCCGCCAGGGCAAAATTGGGTCTCGCTCAAGACAAGAAGATCATCCTCATCTTCGGGCAGAGGCTGAAAGAGCATCTCCCGGTACTATCCCTCATTCGAGAAGTCAACCGCCAGGTTCCCTGCCTCCTTCTAGTGGTCTCTCAAAAAGACTTGGAGGTATTGCAGGGAATAGGTAAGGAGCAGATGGTGATTCGGCGGGAATCTCCTTCAATAGACCGGCTCTATGATTATCTTCATGCCTCCGATGTTTTGGTCGTTCACCGTTCTCCACACAACGGAGTGCTTATATCGAGCATGGCCTATCAGTGTTTGGGTTCAGGCTGTCCGATCCTTGCCTCTAATACCAACTTCTTCGAAACCATGAAAGATGTTGTGGTTACATATTCGGATTCCGAGGAATTCAAACTCAACGTCACGGACCTCTTAACTGAAGGAGGGAGATTTCAGGCATCACAAAGTGCCTTGGAGTCCTTTTTAAGATTAAACTCAGCTGAAGCCGTGGCTCGACAGTACATCGATCTGTTCGAAATCATGCGAGAAGAAAAGAGGGCGGGCATATTGCCACAATTTTTGGGGTCTGTTCCCTATCTGAGGCATACTGGCCAAATGTATTCAGAAGCGGTCGCCAGCTCTCGGGCCACGGATCTTCAATCTTCGGTTGCAAAACCCACGCTGAAAGTGCAAAATATACTAGCGATTGAATCGCGAAAGGGCACAATGCAACAGTAAAAAGAATAGCGAGTCACAGGTGGTAGTGTGATCTATACGAAACGAAGGTGAGGTATATGCGCATTGCAATGATGACAGCCTGGAATACCGACTCAGGAGTCGCACTCCATGCAGAGCCTCTGGGGAAGGCCTGGAGGAAAATGGGATGCGAAGTGACCATATTCGCCCATATAAAAGACGACTTTCATGGGGAAGGCTTTACCAGCCAGGATGAGGATTACGTGATAAGATGCTTTGGGACACAGAAGACGAATTTTTTGGATCCCCGCCCTATTCTCCCAACGGACTTCGATGTGCTCGTGGTGCAGGATCTGAGGATGCTTCCGGTCGAAAGCCTTTCAAAGATATTTCCCTTGCTCAAACATCGTGCCAGGACAGTCCATGTAGTCCATGAGAATAAACTCCCCCCAGAACCATGGTTTTACCAGTTTGACTGCGATGGGGTGGTGTATTTTGATGAAAAGCAAGAATTCCTGAATGATGTTTATCCCCATGCCAAGCTCATCCCGTTTCCGTGTTTCCCGATTAGAAGTGGAGACAAGATTGAGGCTAGAAAGAGGCTCAACCTGCCGCTGGATAAGCACATTGTCTATGTCTTTTGTCACAGAGGCTATGAGCCCTTTCTTCGAGATTTGACGGAAAAGCTCAAAAAGCAAACCGTGTTGCTTTACGTAGTTCCTCCTGGCTATCAAATGGTTGAAAAAGATGACCCCCCGCCATGGATGATTATCAGAGAGGAGGAGGTGCTCTCAGAGGAGAAGTTTGATGACTACCTTTTTGCCTCCGACTGCCTCATTTTGCATAAATTTCAGAGCCTCTATCTGGGAGTCGTCTCTTCCACTGCCTTTCAGGCCCTGGGTGCAGGTTGCCCAATCTTCGTACCGGAAGGATCGGACTACTTCACACCCTTAAAGAATGAGCTTTTGCATTATAACGATGTTTCGGAACTCAACAAAATGTTGATCGAGTTATTTCGAGATGAAGAGATCTGCAAAAATGTTCTCGATGCAACCAATGGATTTGTTGCTATGAACTCTCCTGAAATCATAGCAAGGCTCTTTATCGATTTTTTCATTGAACTTGGGAAACCGAGTTAGATTATGATGAAGGGCAATGATTTCCCACTCGGCCCATTTGAAGATTATCCCGGCAACCCGATTTTAGTTCCCTCAAAGGGGTTTCAATCCAAAGCTGTATTTAATCCAACTGTGGTCAAAGAGGAGGAGCGTTTCTGGATGCTTTACCGGGCTGAGACCGGGGATGGTCTAACGGGAAGAATAGGAATTGCTCAAAGTACCGACGGATTTCATTTCACCCCCCATCCTGGGCCTGTTTTGGGCCCTGATGAAGATTTTGACAGGGGCGGTTGTGAAGATCCGAGGGTGGCGAAGTTAGGAGACACCTACTTTCTCTTCTATGTCGGTAACAGCCAGAAGTACCACGTTTCCAATATCTGTCTGGCTACCTCAAAGGATCTCCTCCAGTGGAGAAAACATGGTCCGGTTCTCGAAGCAAGAAAGGGGGCGTGGGGCAGCGCGGCCAACTGAAAGCGGGTGTGATAGTGCCAGAAGAAATAGGCGGAAAGTATATCATGTATTTCATGGGGGAAGCCAAGCCCTGGGTTTCCGCAATTGGGATAGCTTACTCGCATGATCTCTATCATTGGCAGGAACTACAGGATCAGCCAGTTCTACTGCCCCGAGATGGATTCTTCGATTCCCGGGGGATCGAACCTGGTCCAAATCCTGTTATAGTCGATGAAGGAATCCTTCTCATTTACAATGGTTGGGAAGAGGATTGTATTTACAAGACTGGTGGGGTCTTGTTTTCAAAGGAAAACCCTACAAAGGCCCTGAAAAGGACAGATGTGCCCTGGTTGAACCTATCGCGAGACTATGGACGCAGATACGGAACTGGAAATCACTGTGTTGCCGAAGGGCTTGTGAGACACAACAATCAATGGCTCCTCTATTATGGTGCAGCAGATAGGCTCGTGTGCATGGCCGCATATGAGGAGGGGGAATAGACTATGCTAAAGAGATTCCCGCATAATCCCATCTTAAAGCCGAAGAAAGAGAACGCCTGGGAGTCGAAGCTTGTCTTCAACCCTGCGGCGGTGTATCAGAATGGCCTCGTTCATCTCCTTTACAGGGCTGTGGGGGACGACAATATCTCACGAATAGGCTATGCAATCAGTGATAACAGTTTTGAATTCTTCAGGGTGGATAAGCCTGTTTTCACGCCAAGAGGCATCCTTGAGAGCAAGGGCTGTGAAGATCCCAGGCTCGTCTACTTGGATAATCGACTTTATATGACTTACACTAGCTATTCCATGAAAGGCATGAAAGTATCTATGGCTTCTACCAATAACTTTTTCCAATGGGAGAGATATGGTGTAGTCCTGCCGGATATGGATAACAAGGATGCGGCTCTATTCCCGGAAAAGATCAATGGGAAGTATGTTATGTTTCATAGGCCCATGACACCTCGCCGCAGCATCTGGATTGCTTATTCGGAAGATCTCATGCATTGGTATGATTCCAAAATGGTGATGACACCTGTCGAAGAAAGGTGGGACGGTGTGGGAATCGGGTCAGGTAGCCCGCCCGTAAAGACTGAAAAAGGCTGGTTGCTGATATATCACGGGGTCGATCAATTTGGAGTGTACAGGCTTGGGGTTGCGCTTTTCGATCTGAAAGACCCCTCTTCTCTTATAGATCGATATTCCGAGCCGATTCTCGAGCCAGAAGAGGACTATGAACTCCACGGTGAGGTTAACGAGGTTGTCTTTACAACAGGGCTTTGTGAGATTGAAGACGAATACTATATCTACTATGGTGCAGCAGACAAGGTGATCTGCGGTGCCACGGTTGAAAAGCAGGCGCTCTTGAGCCTCTTCTAAAACGAAGGTTTGTACAGGATACTGAGAAAATAATGGGGGGTCCAAGATGAAGATTGCGATGATGAGTCGCTGGAACATTCCATGCGGGTTATCAAATCGTGACCTACGATGGACAGGTATATGAAGTTGAGGCGAGTGAGAAAGGTGAGGAGCTGACCAAACTTGTTTTCAACAGGGTGAAGGTGGTGGGTATGGTCGGGGAATATGAAGGTATGAAAATAATCTACATCATCTCATATAAAATCATTTAGGAAATGAGCATCCCGGTAAAAGCCTTTCTGAATGCTTATTCAAAGGACTACAAATGACTTAGTCTCTTATCTTGGAGGAGTAGTGTGAAAGACAAGATGATTGCTTGCATTCAGTGCAAAAGACCATTTGTTTTTTCTGGTGCAGAGCAGGAGCGTTTTCTCACCCTGGGTTTTGACATCCCAAAATGTTGTCCGGATTGTCGGAAGAAGAAATCTGAAATAATTGAGATAAATGAGAGACAGAAAAATAATAACAATAAAAGGTGCAAATCAAGACGCGAAGCTTATTAGGAATAGAATCAGATGCCCGATTGCATCTATAAGTCCTGCTCTTAACCTAAACAACCGAATATCCCTCTATAAGCCTACTATCGTTAAGATTTCTTAAACAGCAACAAGAAACTGTTTAGTAAATGGTGGTTAGTGGAGCGGTGTGATCTCAGATTATAGCAATTGTTAGGTGACTAAGAAAATCTCTTATGAGATGCTCGAGGCCGAAGGGGGGTTTACTACCACTTAAACTGAAGGCTTTCACCAACCTCTTTGATAAATATCTCGTGTTGTTTGTTGAGTCTTTCACCTATCATCGTCGCGATCTTCTGCATGATGACAAACCCGATGTGGTTATTTTTTTCACATAGACTCAACAGCTCAGCCCCTTTCATCTTGATAGCTCTGGACTCACCAGTACTATAACAGGAGAGGGTAGCTTTATGGGGCCGGATTAGGGCAGACCAGCTAAAACACTCACCTGGTTTTATCGTGGTCACCGTCATCTCCTTTGAGGTCTTGCGATAGGGGAGCTCAAAGCGGAGATCCACGCTCCCCTCATCCAAGATAAAAAAGTAATCTGCCCTCTCACCCTCAGTAAGGAGCTTATCACCGTCGTTAAAAATGACCTCCTCGCATAGCCTTGCTATCTCCTCCAACTCCTCCTGACTCAATCCTTTAAATATTTCTATTGAGGCGATTTTCTCTTTGTTGACCAATGTGTCTAAAGTAATACATCTGAGGCTAAACTTAGACATTAAGATAACTTGCTTAAGTAAAAGGACAATATTAGTTTTATGCCCTTTCGTTAGGTCTAAAATTAGACAGCCTCCCAGCTCTATTGGTTAACGAGCTGTAGACAAATCGGTCAGAATTATTCTTTAAAGCCACCTAGGTTAATTCCCTAAGGGTTTTTAATTGGGGTTTTTGGGCCTTGGCCTCCCTTCTCTGACATCAAAACTCAGAATGCCTGGCATTAAAATTGCCTAATAAGCCCTAAAGGATCTTTCGAGGTGCTTACCAGCAATGGGATTTCTCCTGACAAAACCAGATGCGAATGCAATTGGGGACTTGTAATTGCCACCATGTTGTATCAGAATACATACTTATACGTCCTTTTTTTATTTGACTATTTATAAAGGAGGGAACATGTGTTCCGAACAATTATCACGAGAATATAAGGGTGTCTTCAGGGAAGATCTTATGATGGTAGAGCCTTTCGGGCTCACCCTTTCAAAGCATGGACTTACGTTAGATAGGAAACATACAACAACACTACAGCTTAATGTAGGCCTGCTCTGCAACCAGAAATGCCGGCACTGTCATCTCAGCGCTGGTCCCGATCGTAAGGAGAGCATGGACTTAGAAACGGTTGACGAGGTGGTTGCCTATGCCCAAAGGGGTCACTTTGAGACGATCGACATCACCGGAGGATCACCTGAACTGAACCCGAACCTTGCTAATCTAATCGAGAGATTGTCACCCCTTGCCCCGAGGATAATGCTCCGCTCCAACCTCACTGCTTTGAATGAGACCACGAAAGACCACGCGATGGACCTCTTGAAAGAGCACCGGGTTGTGTTGATTGCCTCACTCCCTTCTACCAATGAATCTCAGACGGACTTTCAGCGAGGCAGAAGTGCCTTTCGGACAAGTATTTCTACTCTAAAGAAGCTAAATGCCATGGGTTACGCACAGGACGGCTCAGGCCTTGAGCTCAATCTTGTATCCAACCCAACAGGGATATTTCTCTCTGCCTCTCAGTCCCAGACACAGACGGAATTTCGCCAGGTTCTGGAGCAAAATTGGGGAATCTTTTTTAATAATCTTTTTAATTTCGCCAACGTCCCCTTAGGAAGGTTTTTCCAATGGCTTTTGCAATCAGGTAACTTCGAGGCATATATGCAAAGACTTGCTTCCAATTTCAATCCCGGTGCGGTTGAAGGGCTCATGTGTCGTACGCTTGTCTCCGTCTCCTGGGATGGATATCTCTATGACTGTGATTTTAATCTAGCCAAAGGGCTTTTCATGGGTGGAGGAAAAATCCACGTTTCGGAAATGCCCGGGCCTCCTGAGCAGGGAACCCCCATTGCTGTGGCGGATCACTGCTATACATGTACCGCAGGTGTTGGGTTCACATGAGGCGGGGCTATTGGGGCCTGAGTTCAGGTTTGCATTCTATAAGGAGGAGAAAGAGAAGGCAACCATGCTGCTTGCCGGTGACATCGGTGGAAGCTGGTATCAAACTGGGGTGGGAGCACTATGTAGGACTGGAGGGAATGGTAATAGGCATGGAAGGTTTCGGAGCCAGCGCTCCCGTGTCAGTCCTGTACGAAAAGTTCGGCATAACCGCTGAGCACGTTGCTCAAGCAGCTGAAGAGCTACTGAGGAAAGGCTAGAGGAGTAACAGCCTTAACCATAACCTAACAGGAGATTTAAGATGGCAAAGCTCACCAAACTGGCAGAACTGGGCCAGGCCATTTGGCTCCATTACATACGCCGATCCTTCATCACCACAGGTGAACTCCAGGCACTGATCGAAAAAGGCCTTCGCGGCGTTACTTCAAACCCTACGATTTTCGACAAAGCCATTGCAGGCAGCACAGACTACGATGAAGATTTGAAGCGTTTGGCTGAAGAGGGGAACTCAGAGACAGAAATATATGAGGAGTTGGTTCTGGATGATATCCGGCGCACAGCTGATGCCCTACGTCCCGTTTATGAGAAGACCGGAGGACTAGATGGTTATGTGAGCCTGGAGGTCAGTCCTGCGTTAGCCCATGATATGGATGGCACCGTCACTGAAGCCTGGCGTTTCTTCTCAAAGCTGGAGCGTCCCAATGTGATGATCAAGGTGCCGGCTACGAGTGCGGGTATTCCAGCCATCGAGACCCTCATCAGCAAGGGTGTCAACGTGAATGTCACACTGATATTCTCCATGACCCATTATGACCCAGTGGCTGAGGCCTATATCACGGGACTCGAACGGCACCTGGCAGCTGGTGGAGATATATCCTCCATTGCATCAGTGGCCTCCTTCTTTGTAAGTCGTGTTGACACCGCCGTTGATTTGGCACTTGAGAAGATTGGAAATACTGAACTACAGGGAAAGATCGCGATTGCAAATGCTAAAGCAGTTTATGCACGCTTTCGCGAGATCTTTAGTGGAGAACGCTGGGATCGCCTCGCTGTTCACGGGGCGCGTGTACAACGTGTGCTATGGGGAAGCGCGGGCACCAAGAATCCAACCTATCCCGATACGCTCTATGTGGATAGCCTTATTGGGTGCGACACTGTCAACACATTGCCACCGCCGACTCTCCAGGCCTTTCTTGACCACGGGAAAGTGGCCAAAACCCTGGAGAAAGACCTAGACAGAGCTCAGCGAGACTTTGCTCGTCTGTCCGAGCTCGATGTAGATCTGGATGCCATCACAGAGCAATTGCAGAAGGATGGTGTTGAAGCCTTCGCCAAGTCTTTTCAGAGCTTGATTGCCAGCATTGCCGAGAAGCGGAAACAATTGATGACTGGCTGGCAGCGCGCCTCGTTCAACCTGGGTTCATATCAAAATCTAGTAGAAAAGACCTTGGTCGAGCTGAGAGACAAGCGGGTAATTTCGCGCATATGGGCTCATGACCATACCGTTTGGAAACCAGAACCTACAGCGATCACAAACCGTTTGGGATGGCTCCATAGCCCTGAGATGATGGGTGATAGCATTCAGCGCCTTGAGACGCTGGTCGATGCAGTGCATGACAGTGGTTACACTCATGCCTTGTTGCTTGGTATGGGCGGGTCCAGTCTGGCCCCCGAGGTTTTTCGGAAGACCTTCGGGGTGAAAGAGGGGTTTCTGGATCTCGCTGTGCTCGATAGCACAGACCCCGGTGCTGTATTGGCTTATACTGAACTGCTTGACCCTACTCGCACCCTGTTTATTGTATCCACCAAGTCTGGTACCACAGTTGAGACCCTATCCTTCTTCAAGTTCTTCTATAACTGGATGAGCGACTCTGTAGGCAAGAAGGAGGCCGGAGAACACTTTATCGCTGTCACCGATCCTGACACTCCCCTGACTGATCTCGCCGAGGCCTACCATTTTCGTGGCACCTTCCTCAATGATCCAAACATTGGTGGCCGCTATTCGGCGCTCTCTTTCTTTGGGTTGGTGCCGGCAGCACTTATTGGTATGGATATAAAAACCCTGCTCGACCGGGCCATGATTATGGGCTGCAATTGTGAGGGCTGCAATTGTCCCGTTGCAGGTAACAATAATGGTGGCAGGCTTGGGGTGGTATTGGGGGAACTAGCCAAGGCCGGAAGGGATAAGGTAACACTTGTCACCTCACCTCAAATTGCGAGCTTTGGCGATTGGGTAGAGCAGCTCATCGCTGAGAGTACTGGTAAGGAGGGAAAGGGTATCCTGCCAGTGGTTGGGGAGCCTATCGGCTTGCCAGCTAACTATGGCGAAGACCGTCTCTTTGTATATGTGCGTTTGGAGGGCGATGAGACTCAAGATGCAGCACTAGCCGAACTTGAGAGATCAGGAAATCCCATAGTACGTTTGTCCCTCCATGATCGCTACGACCTCGGTGGCCAATTGTTTCTGTGGGAAGTGGCCGTCGCTGTGGCTGGCCACCGTCTGGGGCTTAATCCTTTTGACCAACCCGATGTGGAGGCCGCCAAGGCACTGGCGCGTGGGGTAACGGCTGAATACAAGGAAAAAGGATCGCTTCCTGCTGAAACTCCGGCCTTGAGCGGTGATGATATCTCCGTCTACGGTGAGGTTGCAGCACGAAATCCTGGAGAAGCGCTGACTAGCTTTCTTGATCAGGCTCAAGCAGGAGCCTACATTGCGCTTCAGGCCTACGTTCAGCCAACAGTGGAGACAAGTGCTGCATTGCAAAACCTGCGTACGAGGCTGCGTGACCGTTTTCGGTTGGCAACCACAGTCGGCTATGGACCTCGCTTCCTGCACTCCACCGGTCAACTGCACAAGGGTGATGCAGGCAAAGGCATCTTTATCCAGTTTACTGCTGATGATCCACAGGATGTAGCCATTCCCGATGAAGCCGGGTCACCTGCTTCATCCATTACCTTTGGCGTTCTGAAAGCTGCCCAGGCAATCGGGGACAGTCAGGCACTGGTGAAGCACGGTCGAAAGGTAATTCGCTTTCATCTAGGGAAGCATGTCATCAGGGGACTGAAGCAGTTGGTAGAGTTGCTCCCGTGACTCTAGACGTCTGTATAAATCAAGATCTGAAAATTTATGTCAAGCCCGCCTGGCCTCCAGCTCCGCTTATGTCGCACCAGGGCGGGCCGAAAAAAATACGAATGATAAATCCAAAATTCAAAACAAAGAGATATTTCAAAATTCTCAATTAAACCCAGATTATGCAGTAGGCATCGTAGCGAGGCGTAGGAAACCATTGCGAAACGCGCAGTTGGAACGATCTTGGCCCGCAGGCATATTCACCAATATGTTGAGGACCAAAATCGTGAAATCCCGCCTCGGCGGGATAGCATGGATTTTCAAGCCGCAGTAGGTGTCTACTGCACAATCTGGGTTTATAGCTGGGCTGTGGCAATTTCCTCCAGGCGATATCTATAGATATAGAGGGATATGCGTCCTGGTGAGCAAACTGACTGTTGACAGGCCTTGCCATGAAAAGGATCCAATTCTCAATAATTGTGCCTGCCTTACATGAATCCGATACGATAAATTTCCTCATCGATCATCTCAATAGTTTTGAGGCATTACGCCTTCGCAAAAACCTTTATGAAGGGCATTTGAGAAAGGCCTTGGAGGGAAAAGAAAAGGAGGTAGTGACATGTGGCGGCCAATAGTATTAATGGTTGTTGTTGCAACCATTATTGTTCTTTCTTATGTATTAGGCATCGGTGAGGAGCTGGGTGCTCTGCGGGAGTGGATTCAGTCGCTTGGGGCCTTGGGTCCAGTTGTCTTCGTACTTATTTACACCGGGGCAACGGTTGCTGCCCTTCCAGGCTCGGCAGTCACCATTGTTGCAGGGGCAATTTTTGGATCTGTGCTGGGAGTTATTGTGGTGAGCATAGCTTCAACACTTGGGGCAAGCCTGGCATTCTTGATCGGCAGATACTTTGCTCGAGATGCCACTGCCGCATGGCTTTCCAAGAGAGAGAAATTCAAAAGGCTTGATGATCTGACAGAAAAGCATGGCGCTATCATCGTAGCTCTCGTGCGTATTGTTCCTCTCTTTCCCTTTAATCTTGTCAACTATGGATTTGGATTAAGCAGTGTCCGTTTCTGGACATACGTATTGTGGTCCTGGCTCTGTATGCTGCCTGGAACAATCCTTTACGTGGTGGGAGCTGATGCAATTATGCAGGCTATAATACAGAAAAGAGTGCCATGGACCCTTGTTGGGGTAATGATAGGAGTAGCTGTCATTCTTGTACTGCTCGTAAAACTTGCTCGCAAAAGACTTCACGAGGAAGAGGAGAAACCAATACTTTGATAAAGAAAGGAAAGAAATCATGGCGACATTTGATTACGATCTAGGCATTCTCGGAGGCGGAGCAGCCGGCCTTACCGCAGCGGCCGGAGCGGCCCAGTTCGGGGCCAAGACTATTATCTTGGAAAAGTACAAAGAATTGGGGGGCGACTGCCTGCACTTCGGGTGTGTGCCGTCCAAGACGCTCATCCGTACCGCAGGAGTCTGGGCGCTTGCACGCAGGACAGGGGATTTTGGCCTTCCCCGTGTGACACTGCCACCCGTGGACCTTGGAGCAGTTATGGACCGCGTTCATTCAGTGATCAATAAGATTCAGGAACACGACTCAACTGAGCGGTTCTGCGCCCTTGGGGCAGAGGTGCGTTTCGGGCAGCCTACCTTTGTTGATGATCATGTGGTCGAGGTGAATGGGACACGCCTTTCGGCACGGGCCTGGATTGTTTCCACGGGCTCGAGTCCTGCGCTTCCTCCTGTGGAGGGTCTTGCTGACGTGCCGTACTGGACCAACGAGACGGTTTTCTCCCAGAGAGCACTCCCCAACCACCTTCTCGTTCTGGGAGGAGGACCGATCGGACTTGAGATGGCCCAGGCCTTTCAGCGGCTTGGATCCCAAGTCACCGTGGTCGAGTTTATGGATCAGATCCTGGGTCCAGAGGACCCTGATATTGCCGAGATTCTGAGAAGCCGACTTGAGGCCGAGGG
>SDBT01013515.1_pt1 | contig 13078 bp, 14 predicted proteins | sample 2277101 | NCBI WGS metagenome assembly SDBT01 (sample SAMN10404973, study PRJNA504765) | marine sediment metagenome | isolation source: marine sediment core GS10_PC15, 103 cmbsf | place: Arctic Ocean: Southern Knipovich Ridge | collected 2010 | reverse complement strand
GAAGAAAAGGGGGAGTAGGTAAGTGACATTGACGGGTAAACAGAAAGCTGCGATGTTGTTAATGAGCCTTGATGTTGCAACTGCCGCTGAACTGCTCAAAGGTCTTGACGCAAAAGTGGTTCAGGAATTGGCGGTGGAATTGGCGTATCTGGACACCACCGGCTGCCGCAGCAGCAAGCAAACCGCTGAAATTGCCCGTCAGTTCTACGATTCGCTGCAGTCCAGCCGGGAATTTCACCTTAACAACTTCCTAAGAGAGATGCTGAACAGTACGGTAGGCAATGAGAAGGCAAGGCAAATCCAAACCCAGATACAGGATTTGCTGCAGAAACGTGACCCTTTTATGCCTGTTCGTTCCGTTGATTCGCAAACGATAGCATCAGTTCTGGAGGATGAACACCCTCAGGCTGCTGCGGTGGTTTTATCAGAATTGCCGGCAAAGAAAAGCTCGGAGGTTCTCGGTCTTTTGGGCGAAGGTATCCGGCTTAGTGCTATCAGCAGGATGACAAATTCTGGGACTGTTACTGCCGAGGCAAGAACGCGAATAGCAGAGATGGTTTCCAAACGTCTCGAGGCTGTTACAACCGGTGGTGGAGGTGGAGTTATGCGAACCAAGCCCCAACAGTCTCTAAGGAAAGTGGCTGTGATTTTGCGAAACCTTGGTAAGGAGCTTCGAGACGGCCTGCTTGGTGCCATACAGGAAAAAAACAACCAGGCCGGTGAAATGGTAGCTAACTTGATGATAATCTGGGACGATATTCCGCAAGTGGCTGACAGGTCACTGCAGGAGGCCTTGAGAGGAATTGATGCACAGAAGTTAGCCTTGGCATTGGTCAAGGCCGATGAACCGATTACTGAAAAGATTAGGTCTAATATCTCCGAGCGGGTTGCTGTTGCCCTGGATGAGGAAGCGTCGCTTATCTCGGCTCCCAGAAAAAAAGATATCGAGCAGGCCAGAGAGGAAATTGTCCAGGTTTTGCGCAAAATGAATGAGGGAGCCAAACTCGCGTTTATAGAATAATAATGTGATGCCTGACACACTTACGGTCAATCTTGATAAGCCGGTTGCGTCGGTAGGAATAACGTGTAATGATAGCACAGGGCGGATAGGAAAAGAAAAACCGAACGCTGAAGACCAAGCCGATGCCGAGCAAATTTCGACGCAGGATTTAAAGGCTCAGAAAGTTGCGTTCTCCCAGGCTTGCGGCATACTCAAAGGCCTGATTGGTAAGCTTAATCAGTTTTACGATGAAGTATTTGCCAAGCATAAAGGCGAAATTGCCAAACTTTCGGTGGAAATCGCCAGAAAGATATTGGTGCAAAAAGTTCAAAATGGGGATTATCAGATAGAATCAATTGTCAAAGAAGCACTTGAAAATGCTCCTACGCGTCAGGATGTAGTGGTGCACTTGAATCCTCAAGACTTGGTTCAATGCCAAAGGCTGCAGCAGGATGACCCCACCGGCACCTTAGCGGGTATCAAGTTTGTTTCGGACCCGAATATTGGGCGGGCAGAGTGCCTGCTTGAGAGCCCGAAAGGAATAATCGAATCGTTGATTGACCAACATTTGGAACGAATTGGTGAAGCGCTTAAAAAGGCGGAATAACTTATGGCGGCGAGTGAAGCTGGTAGATGTTTGATTGATTTTGAGAATTTCCACTCGGTGCTGCGAGAGGTCAGTCTGCTGGATTGCCAGGGTTCTGTGGTGCGAGTGTCGGGTCTGACGGTCGAATCTACTGGTCCTTTAGTGGGCTTAGGCGAACTTTGCGGCATCCATATTCGCGATGGCCGGCGCGTCCTGGCTGAAGTGGTGGGTTTCCAGAATAACCATCTTATCCTGTTGCCGTTGGAGCATATAGGCGGTATATCTCCGGGCGATGCGGTAACTGCCCGAACTACGCCACGCTATATCACCCTGAGTGAAAGTGTCCTGGGTAGAGTAGTGAACGGGTTAGGAGAGCCCATTGATAGTAAAGGGCCGTTACCAGGGACAGAAAGAAAAGCATTGGATGCAAGTAGTCCGCCGCCTTTGAGCCGAGGGAAAATTACCAGGCCTTTGGCTTTGGGAATCAGGTCAATAGATGGGTTACTGACCTGTGGTAAGGGACAGCGAATAGGTATTTTCTCGGGCAGCGGAGTAGGCAAGAGTGTCCTTCTTGGCGATATTGCCAATTCGAGTGAGGCGGCTGTCAATGTTGTGGCATTGATAGGCGAGCGTGGCCGGGAAGTTCGCGAGTTTCTTGAAGAAAGCCTTGGCCCGGAGGGTCTGGCCCGCAGTGCGGTTGTCGTTGCCACATCGGATTCACCTCCGATTCAGCGGGTAAAGGCGGCGTTTGTAGCTGTTACAATTGCCGAATATTTCAGGGACAAGGGAAAAAACGTTTTGTTCATGATGGACTCGCTTACGCGCTTCGCCCAGGCTCAGCGTGAAATAGGCCTTGCTGCGGGTGAGCCGCCGGCAGCAAAGGGCTACTGTCCCAGTGTCTTTTCACTAATGCCAAGACTCGTCGAACGTCTTGGATGTGCCGAGAATGGCAGTATCACGGGTATTCTGACGGTCCTCGTTGAAAACGATGATTTAGCCGACCCTATCGCTGATAGTGCCAGGAGCCTGCTGGACGGGCATATAGTTCTGTCAAGAAAATTAGCTGATAGGGGACATTATCCTGCTGTGGATGTTTTGGGAAGCGTGAGCCGATTGATGTCTGTGGTGGCCAGCAAAGAGCACTTCTCTGCTGTACAGAAGCTCAAGGAGATATATGCCGTCTATATGGATGCCGAAGATTTAATAAACATTGGTGCGTTTTCGCCGGGCAGCAATCGGCGTATTGACGGAGCGATTGCTTTAATTGACAGAATAAGGGACTTTCTTGTTCAGCCTGTTCGAGAGAGAACCGATTTTGAGGAAACTATCAAGCGGTTGATTGCTATTACCCGGTCGTGGGATGAGTTGCTGGGTTCCCAAACGCAATAAGTTGCAGGGACACCATTTGGCCTGGCCGTTAAGTATCGAGAGCTGAAAAATTGGGAATTAAATGAAACGATTTGTATGGCGGTTGCAGCGTGTCCTTGACATAAAGGCAAGGGAGGAACAAACAAAGAGGGTAGAATTGCTTGAGCTAACCGGAAAGCTGACCCGGACCAGAGGGGAACTGTTGATGCAGCAGAGGATATTGGAGGATATAATTGATGCTTTAGCCAGGAAAAATCCTCAGAAGAGATTAGGCGAGCAAGAGTTTTTTTTGAAATGTTCGGTGACAAGTGATGAGCAGATTAAGAAGCTCAAAAACAAAGTAAGCAAGCTGGAATCACAACAAAGACAAAAAATTGCTGAGGTTTTAAAGGTCAGACGGTTTAAAGAAGGTTTGGAGAGATTGCGAACTGAGGCAAAAATACAGTTTATAAAAGAACAAGAAAAGCTTGAGCAGAAGGAGTTGGACGAGGGGGCTACAGTTTCATTTGCTCGAAAGATGATGCAGCGAGTCAGAGGTTGAGATTTTGCGACCCAATAAAATCGGGATGGTGGCACGAAAGTAGGAGATAAACCAGTGAGTAAGAAACTAATAATAATAACGGCAGCAGCGGGCATAGTGAGCTTTGCAGGGGCTTTTACCTTCGCATGGCTTACTAAAACAACTCCACAGGGCAGAAGTCCCGGAACGCCGGGATTAAATCAGCCAGCAGTTGCTGGCAAGGAAACCGAATTGAAGTTGCCACAGATGCAAATTGGTACGACCAGTGCTGTTGGCACCGGCGATAGCGAGATGAAAAAAGCTATGACGGAAAAACAGCTCAAGAATCTTGTCTATGAGGTTCGGGAAAAAATCCAGGAGTATGACAATGAGCTGCAGGGCCTTGAAGCGTGGGAGCGGAGATTGAAAATGGCTCAGGATACTTTAAAAAACGACATCGAAAACCTCAATAATCTCCGAATCGAGCTTGCTTCAACTGTTGCCAGTCTCAAAGAGCAGCGGGATAAGCTGCTCAAAAGCAGAGTGAAGATTGCCGAGACTGAAAAGGTCAACCTGATATCAATAGCAGCTACTTATGACAAAATGGATGCGGCCAGTGCCGGCAAAATATTGACTAATATGTGCGCGAGCGGGAGCACCAGCCAAAAGCAAAGTGGGGCGAGCAGCTTTGATGATGCTGTGAAGATTCTGCACTATATGACTGAAAGGACCAAAGCCAAACTACTGGCTGAATTAGTTACTTCTGAGCCCAAACTTGCAGCGGTTTTGTGCCGGAGATTAAAACAAGTACTCGAGGCAGAGTAGCTCTATGGATATCGCAACCATAGTAGGAGTAATTCTTGGTTTTGTGGTCATTACGACCGCCATTGTTGCTGGTGGTGGTTGGCAGATGTTTGTCCATCTTCCCTCAGTGGCTATCACCATAGGGGGGATGCTGTGCGCCACGCTCATACATTTTTCGCTGCCGCAGTTTTTGGGAATATTCTCGGTAATCAAGAAAACGATTGTTACGAAGATACCGTCGCAGTCGGAGCTAATTCAAAGAATGGTTAACTACGCTGCTATCAACAGGCGCGATGGGGCATTGGCTTTGGAGCAGGAGATTCATAACGTAGGTGATTTGTTTTTCAGCAAGGGCCTGCAGATGCTTGTGGACGGGCAAAATTCCGAAGAAATTCAGGAACTTATGTCTATGGAGATTCAACACCTTCAAGATCGCCATTTAACCGGTAAAAAGATTTTGGAGTTTATGGGTTCGGCTGCCCCCGCTTTTGGGATGATAGGTACGCTTATTGGTCTGGTCAAGATGCTCAGGAGCCTGGATTCCCCTGAATCGATTGGCGCTGGGATGGCTATAGCTTTACTTACCACTTTTTATGGTGCGTTAGCTGCCAATTTGATTTTTCTGCCTTTGGCGGGCAAATTGGGGCTTTATTCCAAAGCAGAGACGACCGCAATGGAGATGATTGCAGAGGGTATCGGTGCTATTGCACGAGGTGATAATCCGACCGCTGTGCGGGAAAAATTGCAGGTATTTCTTTCCCAGGGCAGGCGGGAAGAAGTAAAGGCTAATATATAATGCGTCCCGGGGCAAAACAGCCGGAACCCGATGAACCCGCCGGTGCACCGGAATGGATGGTAACTTTCAGCGATTGTATGACGCTGCTGTTGACGTTCTTTGTGCTTCTTCTAAGTTTTTCATCTTTCGATGAACATGTTTTTCGGAAATTGAAGATAATTTTCTGCAAGGCTTTGCCGGCGGTCAGTCAGCCGACCGAGAAAGATAAAGGTGCTTTTTTGCCGCCTACGGAGCAGATTGTACCTACAGAAGACCTCGACAAAGGCAGTGAGAAACCTAGTTTGGCAAGTGGATGGGAGGAGGAGCTGAAAGAAGAAACAGAGCCCGTAGATTTCCACAGCAGGAAGGTATTTTTAATCTCATCGAAGAAGATTTTTTGGGGTAAAGGAACAGCTATTTCGTCCGAAGGTCGCGGTACTCTGATTACTATGGCGTCATTCTTAAAGGAAGTACCCGGCAGGATAGTTATAAGTGAAAACGGCCCGGGCGACGACAAGGACAGTGGACAGTTTGGTCTGCCGCGGGCGTGGATGGTGATGGAGTATCTCACGACAAAACAAGGCCTTGACAAGAAGTGGTTCAGCATCTCGGCAGCAAGTACTCTGGCTCATGAGGGGTTTGAAAACGCTGAGCCAGCTCGTCCAAGGCTGGAAGCTGAACGTATTCTTGAGATTGTTTTATTGGAACGGAGCATTTACAATTGAGGCCTCAGCAAAAAGTAATCGAGGAAAAAGGCGCTAAAGTCCCGGCATATATTGTTACGTTTTCAGATATGGTGACGCTGCTGCTGACATTCTTTGTGATGCTGCTGAGCCTGGCGAAAGTCCCAGACAAGGGACTGTTTGGCACGGGCCAAGAATCTTTTTTGCGGTCGATTAAATACCTCGGACTCGGAATGCTTTATGGCAAAAAGCAGGGGCCTGATTTAGGCAATGTTAAAATCAAATATTTTATAATTACTCCTGATAAGTCATTCGGGGGCAGGAGTATAGATGCAAGGGAAGAAGGGACTCGCCGGATTTTTCAAAAGGTGAGCCGGTCTATGAAAACTATGCCTTCACAGATAGTTGCAGAAAAAACCAGTTTTTCACTAACCAATATTCGTTTTCCGTCGGGTGATGTGACCTTGAGTGAATCGGCGAAGAGGTTTTTAACCGAATTTTGTGCAGACTTACAGCAGGGTCCAGATTCCAAAGCGGTTACGCTCTATGTGCTTGGTTTGGCTGCTGATGAACCAACAGAGAAAGAGCAGTGGATACTCTCAGCCAGGCGAGCCCAGACGGTTGCGGATTTCCTGCAGAGTATCTTGCCTTCGTGGGTAAAATGGGCTGTTTATTCGTGGGGAGCTGGGCCTGGAGGAGATTGGATAGCCCAGGATAGCCCGATTTCCAGACAGTCGCAGATCTTAATTGCCGTCCTGAGAACAAACGATTAGATTTTCGGGTTCCAAAACGCTTTCTTTGGTGTTTGGGGTATCTGTGCACTTGTCAAGTTTTTCGACAATGTGTCCGATTCTTCGGTCGATTTTGTCAAAAAAACGCTGTTAATGCTGTATTAGCGTCAATTTGGCCTTTCGGCACGCTATTTGCACACCAATACTCATAAATAGTCCCCGAGAGTTATATTTGGTGCGTTTTATAGCGTGGCGGCATATAAGAAAAAAAACGTTGTGTTTCTGGTAGTGGTTGCGTTGGGCTCCGTGGTGCTGGTGTTATGCTCCGCTCAATCGACCACGACGGGGCCGGCAAAACCATTATTTGATAATTCCAGTTCCTTGCTTGCCAACGACCCTAATCTTTCTGATGGGTCGGCTGGTAACCTTAATACCAGAGAGCTTTTCTTTAAAATGATGCTTGCGGTTTTGCTCGTTATTGTCCTGGGCGTAGCAGCGGTTTACATTTCAAAAAAGCTTCTGCCAAGGATTACTAACCTCTCCGGCAAAGAGATTCGCATCATCGAAACGGTCCACCTCGGACCACACAGGGCGGTGCATCTGCTAAAAATAGGTAACCAACGGCTTCTTATAGGCAGCACAGGGGAGAGCATCACGAAGTTGGCCGATGTGACCGGCGTCCCTGAACGCAATAAAGAGCCTTTCGGGACGCCTGATATCCTGACGGATTTATCATCACCAGATAGATGATAATTGAGAACATAAATGACTGGTAATCTTATTAGAATATTTTTCCTGGTGTTTGTTGTTTTCGCACTGGCCAATTTGTCTTTTGGTCAGACTGCCGATACATTCGGGCAACCTGGACTGATGACTCAGGTCGGCGAAGCTACCACAGCAAGTGTGCCCACAAACACCATTCCAAGCATTGGTGATTTGATGACACTTATAGATAAAGCAACCACCAGCGAGACTAAAGGCAAAGATTGGTCGACACCTGTCAAACTTGTAATCATCTTTACCGGCCTGGCGATTTTGCCAAGTCTTTTGGTGATGATGACATCCTTTACGCGAATAGTCATTGTTTTGTCTTTTATTCGTCGGGCTTTGACCACTCAAACCATACCACCAACCATTGCTGTTATAGGTTTGGCGTTGTTTTTGACGCTATATACGATGACTCCTACATTCTCCAAAATCAACAATGCCTCCATTCAGCCTTATCTTGCGGATGAGATTGATTTTCAAACAGCGGGGCTCAACGCCGGCGGTTGTATCAAGGAATTTATGCTTCGGCAAAGCCGGGAAGCTGATTTAGCTCTTTTTGTGCAGATGGCTAAAATAGAGCCTCCTGCCACTCCGATGGACATCGGTCTGCATATAGTAGTTCCGGCATTTATTATCAGTGAATTTCGCACGGCCTTTGAGATAGGCTGCCTTTTGTTTATTCCTTTCTTGTTGGTGGATATAGTTATCGCAAGTGTTTTGCTTAGTGCCGGTATGATGATGCTGCCGCCTATGATGATTTCGCTGCCTTTCAAGCTGATGTTATTCATTCTTGTCGACGGGTGGGGGTTGTTGGCGAAGAGTCTTAGCTTGAGTTTCAGATGAGGCATTAAGTTTGGGACCACGTTTTGCAATAAGCCGCAAAATAGGAACCATTTTGTAAGGATTTACCGAATGGATAGTAGTTTCGCTCTTTATCTGGGCCGGCACACCCTTGAGACTGCTTTGCTCTTAGCCGCTCCGATTCTGCTGACCTGTATGGTGGTGGGGGTAACGGTAACACTGCTTCAGGCAGTTACTTCCATACGCGATATGACCTTAACGATAGTCCCCAAGCTTCTGGCCGTGGGTATCGTCGTATTGCTTTTCGGGGGCTGGAGCTTAGATGTGATGCTTAGATTTACCAACGAAATTTTTGGCCATATCGAGAATATCGCGCGCTGACTTATGGAGTTGATGACCGAAAAACTGCTCGGTTTTGTGTTGGTGCTGACAAGGATTTCGGCGTTTTTTCTGGTGCTGCCTGTCTTTGGCTGGAAAAGCATTCCGGTTAGAATCAAAGTTGCGATGACCATGCTGATGGCGATTTTCTTCTCGATGATAACGCCTTTGTCTATCGACCCCAGACGGGTCTCTGTATTGGAGGCAATATTGCTGGTGGCCGATGAAGCCATCTACGGATTGGCTCTGGGATTAGTTGTTACTCTTGTATTTTCTGTGGTTAAATTCAGCGGGCGGATTGTCGAACGGCAAATGGGTTTAGCTATGGCACAGATTCTTGACCCACTAACAGGGGAGAGAAGTCAACCGCTGGCTAGTTTGTTGGAAATGATATTTATAATCCTGTTTTTTAGCGCCAACGGTCACCATTTGTTCTTGTTAATTATCTCGCGAAGTTACGAGACATTTCCGGCCGGTAGTATCCCAACAATGCCGGTTCTGGTCGGCGGAATAGTTAATGCCGGTTCAATACTGTTGATGGCCGGCCTGAGGTTGGCCGCACCAATGTTGGCAGCGTTTTTGGTGTTGATGGTTGTCTTAGCTGTGTTGGCACGCATAGTTCCGGAAATGAACATCCTATTTATCAGTTTGCCATTACGTGTAGGCCTCGGGTTGTTAATGGTAGCGATATTTTTGCCATTCATTAGCGGTTTTGTCGCTGAATTCGCTGATTGGATGAACAAACTGCTTCCTTTGTAAGGACACATCAACTGATAATTGATTATTTTACTACGAACCACGAACTTATAACTATGAACTAAAATCGGGTAAAGAGTATGCCAGATAAACCGGCTGCCGAAAAGACAGAACAGCCGACGCCGAGGAGACTGACGAAGGCCAGGGAGAAAGGGAAGGTGCCGCAGAGCCAGGAACTGACCTCGGTTGTGACACTTCTGGTACTGGTAGTGATGGTAGCTTTACTGGCACCGGACCTGATGAGATGGTTTATTATGCAAATGAAGCAGGGAATGTCTTTGGGCTCCTCTTTTGCGACAGATCGCAAAATTGCAGTTTTTGCCGACAGCAAGGTATTTATGAACTTTATCAACACGAAAATAGTCGATTCGATACATGTTCTCTGGCCCATTTTTGCAGCTCTTTGTGTAGGTTCTGCTCTGGCTGGCATTGCTGTCAGTGGCCTGAATTTCGCACCCGGAGCTATACAGTTGAAATTCGATCAGCTGAATCCAGCAGCAGGGTTAGCTAAACTGGTAAACGCCCGCTCTATAGTAAAACTTTTAACATCAATATTAAAATTGTCTTTTGTCTCAGTTATTGCCTGGTTCTATCTTCACAGCAAGCTCGATACGCTTGCTACCCTTCGATGGGTCTGGTCTGCGCAGATAATTGCTGCTATCGCAAGGATAATACTCGGGTTGATGATACGCGTTGGCATTGCGCTGCTGATTATAGGGATTGCCGATGTCTTTTACCAGAAATGGAAATACATCAAGGACCTCAAAATGACCCGTCAGGAAGTTAAACAAGAGCACAGGGATATGGTAGGTTCGCCGGAGGTCAAATCTCGAATCCGAAAAATCCAGTTCGAGATGACCATGAAGCGTATGCTCCAGGAAGTGCCCAAGGCCAATGTGGTTCTCGTCAACCCAACACACGTAGCTGTTGCACTGCGTTACGAGGCCAAGACGATGGAAGCACCTGTTATGGTGGCCAAAGGAGCAGACCATTTGGCAGAGAAGCTCAGAGAAATCGCACGAGCTTATGGCGTGCCTATCGTCAGAAGGCCGGAATTGGCCAGAACAATATATTCAACGGTCGAACCTGGCAGTCCTATACCAGAGACGTTATACGTGGCAGTAGCAGAGATTTTGGCTATGCTCTATCGGCTGCGGCATAGGAAATAGCGGATTATCATCAAGTGGTTAATTACACGTGTGGAATTCTTAAGCTGGCGGCAGTTTTTGCTGAGGCTGTTTAAGGATTCCCATTTTGCGAAGAAGTGTAAAACGGGAACCTGAGCTTTATCAGGTACTTCTTTGCCCTTATATCAAAGCGCACTAAACAAGCCGGCCATCTGGGTTTGTAGCGTAACTAATAAGCCCTCGAGCTTGGCAAATTTCATTATTAAGCGGGCTTCTTTTTTATCCAGGCGGTCTTCTTCAGTTTTGATTCTAGCTTTAAGTCCATCCAGGGTATCGTCTGCAGATTTCTGGGCAATTTGGATGGAGCCGGTTGTCATCTTTAGTATTCTATCGATAGCATCGTCTATTGTACCGGTAAAGCCCTGCTTTACCCGAACAATGATGGGGTTTTCATTAGTGCCGTAAGTGCCGTCCTGGCTTAAGTCGACGCTGAGTTGCAGGCCGTTCTCAGGATACACAGGGGCGCCATCGTCGTTGAAAGTACTGTCCCCGGTTATAATATTGCCGTCAATTGTCATAGTCCGGTATGTGGATTCGGTTGAAAGTTTGATTTGGGCACTGGTGATGGCTCCACCACTTACCACTACCTTAACATCGTAGCTTCCCGCTGTTGTATACTTGCTGCTGGCACCGTAAAACTTGACGGTATTACTGGTGCTGCTGCCTGTTTTGTCCGCTCCGATTACAGCAAGGACGTCCATATAGTCTTCGGCTATTGCCTCATCAAAAACATTCGTGTCCAGACTCAATAACCCCTCACGGTCAAGCTCAAGACCGATTTGGGCCGGTGTCAGAAAGGTGTCGATATCCACGATAAATCCACTGGTTCGGGTGATAAGTGGTGCGCGAAGCTGTGACATTATGTTGTGAATGATGTAATCTCCTATTAACACACCGGCAGTCTTTGAGACATCATCGTAGCCGGTCTTTTCCTTAATATAGTTAACAGCGAGGTTGTAGGCATTTACCATAGAATTTAGTTTTTCTTTGACCGAATTGATATCTCTGGTCAGAGTTATCTCTTCACCACCAACATCAGTCGTATCGTGCAAATGCAGCGTCACGCCGCGAATAACATCATCTATAGTGTTAGAGCTTCTGCTGATCCAGGCACTGGGTGGGTAGCCATCAATCCTTATTTGGCTATCCTGAGCTGATTGGGTTGGTGCTCCGCCCCAGTCATCTGCTTTGCTATCGAAACCATCGAGAGAGGCCAGTGTGTCACCGCCTTTTGTTAAAATGGCCATAGTAGGCAGAGACAGATCTGCTGTTGAGCCGCTACCCTGTGTGAAAGATAAACCAATTTCAAGTCCGCTTGACCCATCAAGGCTATCTGTCAGAACAATTTTTCCGTTTTCAAGAGTTGCCTTGGCTACTCCATCAAAAGCGTCATTAATCTCTGAAATAAGGTGAGTGAGTTTGGTATTACTTGTAACGGTAAGCTCTACCGGCGTTATGGCAACACCACTATGGTCCTTGCCGGTGATTGTAATTTTATCTCCCGTCCCCAAACTGCCTGTGAATTGGTCGAGGTCTATAATCTTTGTGCCCAGTGTGGCGTTGTCGGTATCAACAGTGAAAGTGTGGTCCGGCTGTTCCTCGTCAGGAGCCCAGACTTCGGTGTTGCTTGCGTTTATAGAGATTGCATAATCGGTGCCGGCATCATTGCCACTCAGCACCAGATGATAAGCATCGTTGTGGTGCAGCAGACTTGCTGTAACGCCGGGATTGTTGGCATCATTATTGATTAGGCCGACAAGATCTTCCAGCGTTGTGGTCGCCGTGGTCGTCAGGATTGTTTCCTGATGGTTATAGGAGTAAATAAAGGTGCCTTCACCAACATCATCCTCGCCATATTCGAGCCCGGCCGTATGAACCCAGCGCTCGGCATTAGCCAACTGATTGATTTCGACCGTGTGATTGCCTTCGAAGGCGTTATAGGATGCTTCAGCAGTCAATTTGTCGGTGTCGCTGGAAGTGGTTGTAAAAGCGCGGAGTTCATCAGCATCCGAAAGAGCATGAACTGTGGTTCGCAACGTGCTGAGCTTGGTTTCAAGTGTGTTCAACGCCTCTTTTTTCTCCTCCCAAAGGCTTTGGCGTTTTTGATACATCTCGAGCGTTCGGCGTTGAATAGCCATTAACTGAGCGACGAGCGTACTTGTATCAATGCCTGATACAAGTCCTGGAAGACGTATAGGTGACATTTTTATCTGCCTTTCTGTTTAAATCTTCGCACTTTCACGAAAGTCTATAAGATGCAGCCAGCATATATTGTCCGATATTCTATTATCGCTAAGAAGCCACGTTTACTTAACTATTTATCCCATACTTGGATGGCATATTTACACCGGTCAATAGGCAGCTTGCTGTAGTGTTCCGGCATATCTATCGCGAGCGAATTCACACTTTTGTAATAGCTGCTGGACTTGCTGGTTTCCCGGGTCTGTTTTTAGGCAATCATTTAGCTCTAAACAGGCCTTCTCGAAAGCAACTCCGGACATTATCAGCTGTTCGGACTTAATGTACTGGCGCCCTATCTCCTGGTATGTAGCTGCGATAAGACACTTGGCGTGGAGCCGTCTTCTCTCTGCGGGTATCTTATCCCACTCAATGTCCGGAAACAGCTCCTCATAATCAAAGGTCTCAGCGATACGTGACATGACCTCAAAATGGTCTCTGGCCTTGTTAATATTCATACTCCTTGAGAGACTCTCCGGCTGCATTCGCCTCAGATGCAAGGTC
>SDBT01013514.1_pt1 | contig 13079 bp, 8 predicted proteins | sample 2277101 | NCBI WGS metagenome assembly SDBT01 (sample SAMN10404973, study PRJNA504765) | marine sediment metagenome | isolation source: marine sediment core GS10_PC15, 103 cmbsf | place: Arctic Ocean: Southern Knipovich Ridge | collected 2010 | reverse complement strand
TATCTGCTTCTCAATTTCACCTCTTTCATCGATGCCGACATGGCGTCCCTGAGAGTCATAAATATGAATATCGGCCGGGCTAAACAGGGAAAAGATCGCCATATTAGACCAGTCCCCGGGCAATGTAAAGAAGGCCGTCCAGAATGGATTTGGGTATTCAGGTAGTCCAGCCGCCCATTCATCCGGGTGTTCCCATCTTTCGTTCCTCTGCTCCTCCTCACCCCACGCCGGGCCAAGGGGGCCACGCTGCCAGAAATTCAGACCAAGTACGGAGACAGAAAAGCCGAGATATTCTCCCCAGAGCCCCCTGAAGTCCAGCCACTCAAGCCCCTCTTCCTCGGTTTCAACTTCAGGCAGCAGGACAATATTTAGCTGCTCCGGGCTAATTACCTTCCATAAAGATAACCCAGTATCATCAAAATCAAGTCCAGACCAAAAGTTGCCCGGGAGAAAGTAGTTGGCATGCGAACCCTGGGCAACATAGACTATCGGATGTGTCTCCTCTACCATGCCATTGGCCTTCATGTCAGCCCACGACGTCCTCTGGCCAGCCTGATGCTGTGAGTATGCAGCAAAAACGGGCTGCTCTCCCCGCTCTAGTAACTCCTGTGCCGTATAGCCGGGAAAGCTGAGCTGCACCAGTTCCCAGTCACCCTCATGAAAGTTACGCCAGTCATTGAAGTAGTAGAATATCCAGTATTGCACTATAGTATAGCTCCCTTCACCCCCCTCCCAGATGCGAGCGTATAGAGTGGGCTGATATTGACCCTTCAATTCATTATAGGTAAGCTTGTACTCAGTGAAGGAATGAGTGGTTGGCCCCAGCACTTCCAGGTCAAGGTAGTAGACACTTTTTGACCATTGTAACAAACTGGATAGCGTTGCCTTTTCGGCGAAATCTGGGTTTTCTATGTCACGGATAAAGGCTTGGTCAAGCATGATTTCTATCGGCTCTGGCTCAAAGTTCTCGGTGTTTTCCCCCTCCCCTTTCAGGTAAAAGATGGGCGAGAACTGCCGGGCCAGCCGTTCCGCAAACTCCGGGCCCACCGTTGGTGCCGGTTGCGGAGTTGGTGCTGGTTTAGGGGTAGGAGCGGGTGCCGGAGTCGGTGCTGGTTGAGGTGTGGGAGATGGTGCCGGCGTAGGCGCTGGTGCCGATGGAGGTGCAGATGAAGGAGAGGCACAACCTACGATGAACAATAATAACAGTATTGATAGGCCAAATCTTTTCTTCATTTTCTTATATTATCTGAGATGCACTACTCCTGCCTATACGTCGGGGACTGCACCAGCTTTACAAGAAAGGCATCCCTGATTGACCTGCCCTAAGTAATTATACCACTTTCGTAGTTAGAGTTATCGGTAAAATAGTCAGCTTGGTTGAATGTTCTGTTGGATAATTCAACGTCTACTAAAAAAGAACGGTTTTGTTTGATGCCTTTTCTCTGCTCTCAAGGAGTGCATATTATATATTAGAGGCGCGCGAGGCAACGCTACTACTAGAGAGTGAATAATAGGATATAGTTTTGCCTTAAAGCCCCCACTGCAGGTATAATATGCTACTGGCATCATCATCACCATATCATTATAAACAAATTGATGCCTCGGTATCTAGGTATATTATCTGGCAACACTAACTACTACTACTCACTATGATATTTCCTCGTAGATATCTTAATTTGTCTGTAGTTGTGAATTTGTTTGCTACGTGTTATGCTTCCCTAAGCTTTTGAAGGCGATAATAAGTGCCACAAAAGGAGGTTGCCGTGAACTACGATGGTTTCTTGAAATTGGTTCAAAGTAGGAGAAGCATCCGCAGGTTTAAACCAGACCCGGTACCTGAGGAGTATGTGGATAAGATTATTGAAGCGGCTCGCTGGGCGCCCTCGGGAGCCAACTCACAGCCGTGGGAATTCATTGTTGTCAAAAAACAGGAAACCAAGGACAGCATTGTTAAAATCTGTGAGGAAAACACTGAGCATACCTGCAGGATGGAACTTACCCGAGAACCAGAGCTGAGATATTCTGCACTTACTAAACCGCGAACTCTACCTCCTGGATTTGCTACCGCTCCGGTATTTATTGTCCTCTGTGGTGACCCAAGAACCAAAGAGACTTATCCGCTGCGTGCCATTCTCAATCGAGGGCAATCAATCTTCATCTCTAGTCTGGCTAGTGCCTATCTTTGTATGGCTTTGGCGGCTACGGCTCTGGGGCTTGGTTCTCAGTGGGTAACCGCTACCAGCAATCCATTTGAGCAAAGCCTTATCAAGCAGCTTCTGGGAATACCGCCAGAATTAGAAATTTATGACACAATGGCGGTAGGATATCCTGCTACCGAGCCGAAACCTCGTCTGGTGAGAGCCAGGGAGGAGATGGTTAACTACGAATATTACGACAAGGCTAAGTTCCGGACGGAGCAACAGGTTAAAGGCTTCATTGTTAGCCTCCGCCGTGGCGGAACTCGAGGCTAATATTTTAGAGTGGGGTGAGTGGAGGGATTTGAACCCTCGGTCTCCAGGGCCACAACCTGGCGCCTTAGACCACTAGGCGACACTCACCATGGATTATAGAGGTATTATACGCTGAAAGCTCTGCCTCTTTCAACGTGTTGGTGGGTTGTTCGTTGCATGAGTAGCTATTTGTCGGCTAGCTCCACTATAGTAACCCCGGCCCCCCCTTCCCCGTAACCACCGGGTCGGTGTGATTTGACCAGAGAGTGCTTACTGAGTCGTTCTTGAACCACCTGGCGTAGAATCCCGGCGCCTTTACCGTGGATTACTCTAATCTGATATAAACCAGTTAGAAAGGCATCATCCAGGTATTGGTCAAGTTTTAGTAATGCTTCATCTACGCTGAGGTGGCGAAGACGTACTTCGTTTATGGCTGGGGTTGTGCTGCTAAGATATTTACTTTTGCGCATGATAGCTAACCTCGCTGATTTTAGCACTATGAGCCAAGCTGAGGCAAATGGCTTAGAGGTGTTTCCTTGCCGTGTTTCAGTTCTTAATGCTAATATAATTTCAGTGGAGAGAGGTACTTAAGACATGCCGCTAGATGCTATAGTTGTTAAAGGAGCTCGTGAGCATAACCTCAAAAATATTGATGTGACTATCCCCCGTGATAAGCTGGTAGTCATTACCGGTGTTTCCGGTTCAGGTAAAAGCTCGTTGGCCTTTGATACCATCTATGCTGAGGGGCAGCGACGCTATGTGGAATCCCTGTCTGCCTATGCTCGCCAATTTCTGGGCAGGATGGAAAAGCCTGAGGTTGATTATATTGAAGGGCTGAGTCCGGCCATTTCTGTTGACCAGAAGGGCACGAGTCGGAATCCACGCTCTACAGTGGGTACTGTGACTGAGGTCTATGACTACCTGAGACTGCTTTTTGCCCGGGTGGGTCATCCCCATTGCCCCAAGTGTGGACGGGAGATTACTATGCAGACGGTACAGCAGATTGTTGATGCCATTCAAAATCTCCCGGAAAACAGCCGTATCATAGTTCTGGCGCCGTTGATTAGAGACCGCAAGGGTGAGTATCAGTCAGTGTTTGATGATTTACGCAAAGCAGGTTATGTCCGGGTTCGGGTTGATGGGCATATCCACGACCTGTCTGAGGAATTTCATCTGGATAAGAACAAGAAGCACTCTATTGAGACGGTGGTGGATAGATTAGTAATCGGGCAAAGCGGTAGCCAGAGTCGTATTGCTGATTCAGTGGAAACTGCCCTCAAACTTGGGGCGGGGGTAGTGTTAGTTTCTATTGTTGATGGTGAGGAATTATTGTTCTCGGAGTACTTTGCTTGTGTGTATGATGGCATCAGTCTGGGTGAGATTGCTCCGCGGACCTTCAGTTTTAACAGCCCTCACGGTGCCTGTCCTGCCTGTACTGGCTTGGGTGTTAAGCTTGAGATAGATCCTGAGCCGATAATTCCTAATAAGGAAATATCTATCGCTCAAGGAGCAATTCGTCCGTGGCAGTTCCAGTCTTGGTACCTCTACCAACTTGAGTCTTTGGCCCGGCGTTATGACTTTTCTCTGCGTACCCCGGTAAAAGACCTGAGTGAGCATCAACTTAAACTGATACTTTATGGGGAGGGGGGAGAATCATACCGATATCGGAACCGTTTTGGGCGGATTAGAGAGCACTATGATGGTTTTGAAGGGATAATTCCTCGTATGGAGCGACTCTACCGTGATACTGAGTCGGAGCATTCCCGGGCTCAGATTGAGCGTTATATGGTATCCAGACCCTGTCCGGTTTGTCAGGGTAAGCGGCTTAAACCAGAGTCTTTAGCGGTGACCATCGGTGGCAGAAATATTATGGACATTAGTTCAATGTCAGTGGCACAGGCGTTGGAGTGGGCAGCTACTATTGGGGACATTGTGCTTACTGAGCGAGAGCAAATGATAGCTCACCAGGTTCTCAAGGAGATTCAGGCTCGACTGGGCTTCCTCAAAGATGTTGGACTGGACTATCTTACTATTGAACGTGCTTCGGCAACTCTGAGTGGGGGTGAGGCGCAGCGGATACGTCTGGCAACCCAAATTGGCAGTGGGCTTATGGGTGTCCTTTATATCTGCGACGAGCCGACAGTGGGTTTGCATCCGGCTGATGATTATCGTCTCATTGAGACTTTAAAGAGGTTGAGGGATCTGGGTAATACGATACTGGTTGTCGAACACGACGAAGCCATGATGCGGGCGGCTGACCACATTATTGATATGGGACCTGGAGCTGGAGAGCATGGGGGCTGGATTGTGGCTACAGGGACTCTGTCTGATATCATGACAACTAAGGAGTCAATAACCGGTCAGTATCTTAGCGGAGTGAAGCAGATTCCTTTACCCGGTAAGCGGCGCCCCGGTTCAGGTGAGGAGATGATAATAAAAGGAGCGCGGCAGAATAATCTGAAGAATATAGACGTGCGTATTCCGCTGGGTAAGTTTGTTTGTATCACCGGGGTCTCCGGTAGCGGTAAGAGCACGCTCATTGATGAAATCCTGTACAGGAGGTTGGCCCACATATTCTATCGGTCGAGAGAAAGGGCTGGTGACTGTGACGATATTATCGGGGTAGAGTATATTGATAAGGTAGTCAATATTAACCAGTCTCCCATTGGGCGTACTCCCCGTAGTAATCCGGCTACCTATACCGGTATTTTTACCCCGATTCGCGAGTTTTTTGCTACTGTTCCTGAGGCTCGGATGCGAGGCTATGCACCGGGGCGGTTCTCGTTTAATGTCAAGGGCGGACGCTGTGAAGCTTGCCGTGGCGAGGGATTTATCCAGATTGAGATGCAATTTTTACCTGATGTAACTGTTCCCTGTGAGGTGTGCAAGGGAAAGCGCTATAATCGCGAGGCACTGGAGATTAGATTTAAAGATAAAAACATAGCTGAAGTATTAGATATGACGGTGGAGCAAGCTCTGTCATTTTTTGAACATTTCCCCAGGGTAAAGAGTAAGCTGGGGACCTTGAATGATGTTGGACTGGGGTATATTCATCTCGGTCAGCCGGCGCCGACTCTTTCCGGGGGCGAGGCACAGCGGGTGAAGCTGGCTACTGAGCTGTCACGGCGGTCTACGGGCAGGACACTGTACATTCTTGACGAACCTACTACCGGTCTTTCTTTTGAGGATGTGGCAGCTCTATTGCGAGTTCTGCAGCGCCTGGTTGATGCTGGTAATACGGTGATTGTTATTGAGCATCACCTGGATGTGATCAAGAACGCTGATTATGTTATTGACCTCGGACCTGGAGCTGGTGACCGGGGTGGCTATGTTGTCGCTACCGGAACCCCTGAAGAAATATCAAGAGTGAGAGCTTCAGCCACCGGCCAGTATTTGGGCAGGGTGCTGGGGAAAGATGTTGAGCCAGCCTTAACCGGTTAACTGCGAGCAAGGTAAAGATTTATTTATGGCTGAAAATAGAAAACCTGAACTCTTCTATGGCTATGTTATAGTTGCCGTTGCTTCGCTTATTATGGTGGTGATGTGGGGGTCATTCTTCAGCTTTGGTGTCTTTCTTGAGCCATTGTTAGCCGAATTCGGCTGGACTAGAGCTTTAATCTCAGGTGCTTTCTCACTGTCTCTTCTTCTATTCGGTTTGCTAGGGATTGTTACTGGCAGACTGACTGATAAATTCAGCCCCAGAATAGTTTTGACGGTCTTTGGCTTCCTTTTTGGTTTAGGCTATCTACTGATGTCGCAGGTTCATGCTATCTGGCAGTTATACTTGTTCTATGGCGTGATGGTTGGTGTCGGCATGAGCGGGAATGTTATTCCGCTGACAGCTACAGTAGCCAGGTGGTTTGTCAAGAGAAGAGGGATGATGACCGGTATCACGGTTTCGGGTGTGGGTGTAGGCCTACTGGTTATGCCGCTGGTAGTTAATTGGCTTATCTCTGGCTACGGCTGGCGCAAGACTTATTTTATCGTGGGTCTCATAACTTTGGTGTTGACTGTATTGGCTGCTCAATTTCTAAAGCGTGACCCGAGGCAAATAGGGCAATTAGCCTACGGTGAGGCCGAACTGGAAGAAAAAGGATTGGATTTACAAGTCAGTGGTTTCCCTTTTCGAGAGGCTCTTAGCACCAGGCAATTTTGGATACTCGGTGCTATAATTTTTTGTTTTGGCTTCTTTTGGCAGACTATCAGCGCACATATTGTCTCCCATGGTATCAGACTGGGGATTTCAGCAACTTATGCGGCCAGTGTTCTGGCTGTTATTGGCGGGATAAGTGTTGCTGGAAGGATTTTTATGGGCGGGCTTGGCGATAAGATAGGGAGTAAACTGGTTTTTGTTATTGCCTTTGCCTTGATGGCAGTCGCTTTATTTTGGCTGCAACTAGCTAAGGAGTTATGGATGCTGTATCTGTTTGCCGTTATCTTTAGCTTTGGCTATGGTGGGGAATCGACCTCAAGACCACTAATGGTAGCTGAGCTATTTGGGCTGAGAGAACATGGTGTGATTCATGGGGCTGTTCTCATTGGCTCAACAACTGGTGGTGCTATCGGTCCGTTTGTGGCTGGTTATATATTTGATGTAACCGGCAGTTATCAACTGGCATTCTTGATTGGTGCTATAATTAGTGTTATCGGACTTATACTAATCTTATCGTTAAAGCCGACTGGAAGGGAGGGATGGACAAATGAATCGGGAAGAAGCGCTTGATTCGGTTAAAGCTAATGTGGAGAATGAAAATCTGGTGAAGCATATGCTGGCTACTGAGGCTATTATGCGGGCTCTCGCCAAGTCCTTTGGGGAGGACGGTAAGGAATGGGGTCTTACCGGGCTATTACATGATATAGATGTGGAGCTTACCGAGGGAGATATGGAGAATCATGGTAAGCTAGGGGCTGACCTGGTGAGGGAGCTGGGAGCTAGTGAGGCTATGGTTCATGCCATCCTTTGCCATAACGAGAGACATGGTGTATCGCTTGAGACGAAGCTTGATAAAGCTTTATTTTGTACTGACCCGTTAACCGGCTTAATCACTGCGGCTGCCCTGGTTCGTCCCGATAAAAAATTGGCTGGTCTTGAGGCTAAGTCGGTGAAGAAAAGATTTAAGGAAAGGGGCTTTGCCGCTGGGGCGAATAGGGAGCAAATTGCTTTGTGCAGCGAAATGGGACTTGAGCTTGATGAGTTTATTGAGCTGGGGTTGGCGGCAATGAAGGGGATTTCGGCTGACCTGGGGCTATAAATAGTTAGCCTGGACGCCGTCTTCCAGAGTTTTTGGAATTAACTATCTTGTGAAACTTCTTATTGACTACCAGATGTCAGCAATAAGGTGTTCCAACCCCAAGTTTTTGAGAGTCTCAGGTAGAGGTCTGCCTGAAGCTCTATCCCATCCCATCAATCTGTAATAGTTATCCAGCATAGATTCCCAGTGAGACATGATGCTTTTGCCCTGGGCTGGGCCATCCACTGGGGTTGAGCCATACCGGGGCGATGGGTATTCTAAATCTGGACCAATACCATTCCTGAGATTAAAAACCCTTAGCAGATTGACAACTCGATGTGCTTGCTGGTATGCCTCTTCCTTGGTAAAGTCCCACCCGGTAGTGGCATTCAGCATGTCAACGAGGCGCTCTATTGAACCGGGAACCGTCACTAGGGTCATGGTGGGGAACATACACATCACCAATGAATCTACAAAGGGATGCCACTTTTCCGTTGCCAGTTTTGTTGATACCTCGTCCGGGTCGAAGATGTCAGATACAGCTTGGGGACCAGTTTCGATAGTGCCCACACCACTGGTAGCATAATCAAGCATCTCTATCCACTTTGGGCGGTGGTCATGACCACGCGGGGCGTGTCCCTTTTCGAGATAGACACCAATGTTAAGAGCTTCGCCGCCAATGTGCTGGGCACTCCGCTTTACTCCCTCAGCTAAAACATCCCCGAATCCCTCGCGCCTGGCAATCTTCTGCAGCAATTCTCTAGCTGCCTCTACATTCCCCCAGGTCATTTCGAGTCCGCCAGTATCCTCTTTGGTTATTATGCCTTTCTCATAACATTCCATAAGAAAAGCGATGAGCCAGCAGCTTTCGTTACCATCCAGGCCCAAACGGTCTATTGTGTCTGAAAGCATGACGGAGGCTCCAATGTCTTTATTGCCGATTAAATTGCTGGTTTGACTCCAGAGTTCATAATCTGGTTCCTCAGCCACGCAGCCCTTATAAGGACCTTCGGTAACTTCTACCCAGTGCAGGTGATGTGACGGGCACGCCCAGCAGGGTTTTGGCGTCATCTTAAGGTGCTTCTCAAAACCTCCTGGGCGTGTAAATTTACGAGCATCCTCCTCAGGATAGATATTGGTAGTTAGATTCTTAATGGGAACCTGTCCTAACTTGAGGTGAAGGAGCAGAAAGAAGGAAGTTCCCCCATAAAATATTTGGCTATGAAGCGGGTGTTCCTTCCATTCCTGAATCATCTCCTTGCCCAGTTTGAGAATTTCCTTTCTATTCTTGATGTTGACTTTACTTTGCCCTCTGGCGGCGACAATAGCCTTTAGCCTCTTGGAACCCATCACGGCACCGGTTCCATTCTTGGAGGCAACGTGCCCTTTATCGCCAACGATACCCTCAATTCGCACCATATGCCGACCACCGGGACCAATGCCAATTACACTTAAGTCTCGCTCGCTCATTCCAAGTTCTTTTTTTATCAAATCTTCAGTATCATAGGTGTCTTCACCAGCTAAATGACTGGCGTCCCTAAGTTCTGCAGTATTGTTGTGTATATAAAGATAGAGCCACCTTTTGGCATTTCCTTGAAGAACCACAGCGTCAAAACCAGAGAACTTCAGGTAAGCTCCAAAGTTACCATTGGCCTGGGTTGAGGTGCCGCCGTTGGTAAGAGCTCCTTTGGTTATAACCGAATATGAGCCGGAACCAGCTACAGGGATGCCATTGAGAGGCCCCGTGGCAATGATTAGGCGGTTATCGGGGTGATTCCATTCAGTACTCGGGGACACCTCCTCATAAAGTATCTTTGCTCCAAGCCCGGTCCCTCCTACATACTTTCTCAGAGTGGCTTCGTCAACGCTCTCTGTGGTGATTTGCTCATCCGTCAGGTTCACCCTGAGAATTTTACCGGTATAACCACCGGGATATGTTCCTGTCATGATTGTTGGTCTCCTTTCTGCTTGGCTTTTGCTTCTAGTAGTTTTACCCTCCAACGATGAGAGGGATAAAGGATATAGCGTCACCATCATATATTTTGGTTTCGAGTCCGTTCAGCAATTGTATGAAAGTGCCATTAAGAATAATAGCCATCGCGCCTGTAAGTTTCTGGCTTTGAGTATCAAAAGTAATCTCTACAACTTCTCGATGCGTAGTGACCATCTCATTAAGAAGGTTCTTCAGGGTTGTTCCCTCCTCTATCTCCTTTTCCAGGACCAGGCGCCCTGATCTTAAAAGTTCGATCTCCAGTTGGACTTTGCTCCCTGTTGTTTGCTGTTTAACCATCTGACTTCCTCGCTGGTGTTCTCAAAGGGACTTAGTTAATGTTTGAAGAGTGGAGCAGCCCCGCTTCGCAGTGTAGTTTATCATTTTCCATAAAGGATATCAACTTATCACATTGTGTTATAAAAGGCGTATCAGAATTGAGCTAGCTTATTGACAGTGTTGAGCCTTCGCTGGTTTTGATGACATCAATCCGGCTTGGGAAGGCATCTCTAAGTTCCTCAATGTGAGTGATGACGATTATCTTGGCAAAGTCGTCCTGAATGGAGTTTATCACCTCTTTGAGTTTCTCTATGCCGGTACTATCTTGAGTGCCGAAGCCTTCATCAATGATTAAGGTGGGGAGTGGAGCGCCAGCTCGTCTAGCCAGTAGTTTGGACAGAGCAATACGAATAGCAAAGTTAATGCGGAAGGCTTCACCGCCACTGAACATTTCATAGTTCCGTATTCCCAGTTCGTCAGAGATATTGATATCCAGAGTTTCAATAACATCTCCTTTCTTTGTTTCCCGCTGGGTTTCAAACTTCATATGCATTCTATTGTCCGTCATGCGTCCCAATAGTCTATTGGCTTCCACTTCAATTTCAGGAAGTGCCATTTCAATAAGCAAAGCTTGTATTCCACCTTTGCCGAAGGCTTTAGCCAGTTCTTTATAAATACTTTCCTGCTTTGAGGCTTTAGTCAGCAGCTTTTCTTTTTCCTTCTTTTTTATCTCTAGTTCGGCGCAGCGCTGTAGCTTTGCCTTCACACTTCCCATGGTCTCCTGGGCTTGCTTTTGTTGCGCAGATAGCGATTGGTACTCAGTTTCAGCCTGAGCCACAGCGTTGACTAGCTGAGGGAGTAAGTTAAGTTCTACGCTTAGGCCTTGCCTCTTTTGGTTATCAACCTCCAGGCTGTGCCGCAGTTCTTGCGCCGCTACCTCAGCCCTTGAAGCTGCCTCTTTCTCTCGATTAATGAGCCTATCAGCCTCTTCCAGCTTCCGCTTGGGGTTTTCATACTGTTCTAAATTAAGCAGTTGATGACGTACCTGTTCGTGCTGCTCTGAATTGTAGGCAAGTCTGGCTAATTCGCTTTCAAGTTCTCCTAGTGCCTCTTGTTCTATAGTGGCAAAATCCTTCCTGGCTAGGTATAGTTCAATTTCGGCTAACCTTCTTTTTTCCTCGGCTAACTGTTTATCTGCTTCTTCAGATTCAGCCATCTCTTTTTGAAGGATGCCAGTTTTACTCTGTGCTGAGATTTTCTCCTGATTTAGCGCTGCCTCTAGCTGGGACATTTCATTTTCCAGTGACTCAAGTTCCATTTTCTTATGAGCTAACTTGGCTTGAATCGATTTTAGGGAATCGGATTTACTGTGTTTTTCGGCAGTATATTTCGACTCGATGAGTTTCAGGGTGTTTACTTCAAGTTCCCTTTCACATAGGGGGCATTTAGCCTCAGTCTGGGTGGACAGGAGATCAAGTTTTTCTCCTGTCTCCTTTATAGCCTGTTCTAGCTGGGTTGTACTGGAATGCAGGTAGCTGACCTGAGTCTGTAGTTCCTGGTTGGTTTCCCTTTTCCCGCGTAGTATTTCTTCTTGTCCAGCCAGCTGGTGCAATTGGCTATCTATCTGCTGTAACTGATTTCTTAGCTGGGGTAGTTTCTGCACCTTGGTTTCCAGCTCATTGATTTTGCTTTGAGCCAGGGTATGGTCTTGGACAAGGACTGCCTGTGCACTGTCAATAGCTTTTATTAACTGGCTCTTGCGCTCGTTCAGTTTGACCAGTACCCCCAGCTTTTGGTTGAGTTCATCATTTAATTTCTTGGCTTCGCTAAACTGAGTGTAGCCTTCTTCTATAGTAAAACGATTGGCTATTACTTCCTCATACTCTTTGAGTCGGGAGCGATGTTGTTCTACCTGCCCCTCCAGGAGCTCCAGGCTTCCTTCTCTCTCTTTTAGGTGTGTTTCCAGCTGACCCAGTTGCATCTTCTTTCTTTCCAGAAATTCCTTTTCCTGCCGCAGCTCATTTAGCCTGGCTTCTTTTCCTTTTGCTACTTTATCTATGTGGGAGAGCTCGCTTTGTGCTTGTTCAAACTCAACTTGGCAGTTAGGTTTTTGGGCTAATTCATCGCTAATGTCCTTAATGGTGCTTTCCAGTTGTGCCTTCTCTGTTTCTTCATGCTTAGTCAGGCCTTTAGCGCGTTCTTCGAGTTCATCATAGAAAGAAAGTCCCAGAATGTTGCCGAGCACTTCCTTACGCTCGGCTGGCCGTTTGATAGTGAACTCATCAGCGTGACCCTGCCGCAGGAAAGCGCTGTTAATGAAGGTGGGATAATCCATATGCAGAATATCGGTAATTTTCTGCTGTGTTTGGGCAATACTGTTGCCCGTAATTGATCTGAAGCCGTCCCCGGTAACTATCTGAAATTCCAGGAGGGTTTGTCCTGAACTCCCTCGTCGCTTGGGTTTGGAACGCTTACGTATGATGCGGTATGATTGTTGTCCAACCGCAAAGTCAAATTCTATCGCCATTTCATTCTGACCGGTGTGAACCAGGTCGTCATCGCTTTTTGCCCTGGATTGTCCCCATAGTGCCCAGGTCATGGCATCAATTAAAGCTGATTTACCGTTACCGTTATCCCCCGACAGACAGGTGGTATGGATACCTTCAAAGTGGAGTGATGGCACATTATCCCGGTAGCACATAAAATTGCGCATCTTCAACTCAATAGGAATCATTTAAGGCTCCAGGTAACCGTATTTGTCATCCATTTTAGCATAATTAAGCAGATTATTTATCTTACCTCTCACTCTTTTCGAAGAGAGCAGGCTAATAAAAAGATGGGTGCGGCCTGTCTTAAACACCATGTTGTTCGGTGAAGTAGACTTTTCTCCAGCGGGGTGGTAAAATTTTAACTTGTGTGGTTAACTTCGCAGCGAAAGTGGCCTCATTACTCCTGGGTAATTCTGATTTGTGTCATGGTGGTGATGGCGATAACCGCCGCGTTCAGGTTTTCCTTTGGCGTGATGATTGACTCCCTGGTAGCGGAACATGGCTGGAGCCGAGGTGCTGTTTCCTTTACTTATAGCCTCCAGTTCCTGGTAGGAATACCGGCTATTATCATGGCAGGGTG
>SDBT01013512.1_pt1 | contig 13079 bp, 16 predicted proteins | sample 2277101 | NCBI WGS metagenome assembly SDBT01 (sample SAMN10404973, study PRJNA504765) | marine sediment metagenome | isolation source: marine sediment core GS10_PC15, 103 cmbsf | place: Arctic Ocean: Southern Knipovich Ridge | collected 2010 | reverse complement strand
CTAGTATATTCATCATCTGATTTATCTGATTTATCTGATTTATCTGATTTATCTTCTGTAGAATTATCTATAGAATTATTTGATATATTATCCCACAAGTTATTATTAGAATTATCACAATAATAAAAATTTGATGGGTAATAATTAGTTTCATAACTATCCATATATATATAAATTGTCTTTTATATTTATATATACTTTTTAACAATTAAAATTTTAAATAATTTCATCTTCAAACATATCTTCAACAATAGAATTTCTAGTTTTATGAATTCTTTCCAATATATAACTTAAAATGTCACCATCACTTATACTTTTTTCATCCTTTCTTGGATCAAATTCTGTATCAATTTCTTGTTTAACTGTTTCTTCAACTGTTTCTTCAACTGTTTCTTTTAATTCTTGATTTATTATTTCTGAAGAAGTATGCATATATTTATTATTTCCCCATAAAGCATTGCGGAATTTTTGTACCTCATCTTCTTCATCAGTGGGAATATCATAGTCAAAAGAACTATCATCAGAAATATTAGAATCTATATCAGAATCTATATCAGAATCTATATCAGAATCTATATCAGAATCTGTATCAGAATTAGAATCAGAAGTAGAATCAAAATCAGAAATAGAATTTGTAGACGTAATATCAGTCTTAGAATAGTTTTCTATAATATCTTCCTCATCTGTTATATAATCTGACTCACTAATAGAATTTTCATTATAAACAAAATCTTCACTACTAGATTCAATAATAATTTCGTCTGGATATTTATCATTGAAAGTATTTTTTATTTGATCTAATTGTCCAAATATATTATTAAATTCATCATCTAAATTTGCGCTAAATATTTCATCACATTGTTCATCATTAAATTCATTATTTATTTTTTTGATAAAACTTTCATCATGATTTTCTATTAATTTGGGTAATATTTCTTTATTTAATTCATCTATTGTATCCTCAGATAAAATAGAATTATTATGTTGATTTGTTTCTACATCAGGTAGAATATCATAAATATCATTATTAAGTTTTGGAAATTCTTCATCACTATCATTAACAGATACAGTGAAGCATGAGAAACATTTTTCTAAAATGTAGATACATTTAACATTTGATTCACCTACATATTTAGATATTTTTTGCCCACAAGTATTGCAATAATATTTTTGGCATTCACCACATAACTTAAAATACATATCATTTTCAATTGATTTTAAACAACGATTGCAAATTTTAATTGCCATTTATAATATTTATAGACATAATTTCCTTAAATCACTTAAAAAAAAAATCACTTAAAAAAAAATTATATATAATTATTATCACAAATAAATTATGGACTTTCTCGAAAATTATCATTATAATTCAAATTCTAACACAAATCTAAGCAATCCTAACGAATTCACATCTATCAATAACTATTTTAATCTTAAATTATGCAAAAATATTAATCTTAATGATTATATATATTCACCATATTCTATATCTTATCTTACTCTTCTGCTATATCTAGGTAGCACCGAAACTACTAAAGATGAATTAGCTAACCTTTTCGGTATTAATAGTTCTAAAGATGATGCTAAAATAATACCAGCTATGTTAGACATTAATCGCGACCTAATATCATCTGGTATGGTAAAGATAGCTAATCGATTTTTCATCAATCATATATATTTTAATAATTTAAAAGAGTTATTCAAACAATTATTACAAAAATGTGGTGGTATCATCGCCTGCGATTTTATCAATAATTCTACAAATATTACAATTAATATAAATAAATGGATAACTAATATTACTAACAATTTAATCAATAATGTTATAAATGAACAAGACATATCCGGCATGACTCAATTGATGGCTATTAATGTTATCTACTTCAAATCTAATTGGTTATATCCATTTAAAAATGTCAAAATTAATAAATTTACTAATTCATTTAAACAAGAATTATCCATAGAAATGATGAATCAGGTTAAAGAATTTCCATATTATGATAATAATGAATTACAATTATTGGAGATGCCATATGAGGGTGGTAAATTTTCCTTTGGAATATTTCTCCCAAAGACTGATTATAATCTAAGGGTTACTACTAATTTTACCCAATATATACAGCAATTAATAAATAAGAGATTAGATATATATATACCAAAATTTAGTCAAAGGAGTCGTTTAGAATTGAAGACAATATTTGAGAATATGGATTGTAAAAGAATGTTTCAAATGGCTATTGCAGAGTTTTATAATATGATAAAAGATAAAGATGGTCTACATATTTCAGATATGATACATGAAGCTGTTATTATTGTTGACGAAATTGGCACTGAAGCTACTGCCGTTACATCTATGATATCACAAAATAGTACTCCCGAAAGAAGTATTGTCTTTAGAGCAAATCATACATTTCAATATTATATACGCCATATTCCTACTAATACTGTTATCTTTCATGGTGTATACAATGGCTTATAAAAAAATTGAAAAACATTTAAAGTTAAATTCATAGATAATATGAAATGCAGCGTCTACAAAACATAAGAAACACTCTTCTAAGTTCAGAGAATAATCAAGAACAAGAACGTTCTAAATTTCCAATAAATGGTTGTGCATTATTATCATATCTTTTAATTATAGCCTTATTCTTAGATAATACAGATTATGAAACACCATTGAGAGCATGGTTGATAGCATTTTTTGTCATGAAAACTATAGATATAATTCTAAATATTATACGATTTTTCAGTGGGAATAGAGCCAAAAAAATATTGACCATAATTAGTCTTATACTTATAGTAATATATATAGTTTTAATTATTATAGGATTTGTTTGGTATAGTCAAGAGTCAGAACGTGGAGCAATTAAGGTTATAGTTATTATTTTGTGTAGTATTTCAATAATACTTTATGGAATAATTTTTATCTGTATAGCTATTCTTATTGTAGTGTTATGTTTTGTAAGTGGTGGTTCATTAAATCCAGCTAATATAGAAACCATAGAGAAATATACAAATATATATATTTATTCTGATTTCTTTAAATCAGATAAAGATAGATTTAATGATACAGAATGTGCTATTTGTAAAGAGGATTATATCAAAGATGATAAAATTATGAAATTAAATTGTGACCATTATTTACATAAAAAATGTTTAAGTGAATGGCTCAAGATCAATAAAACTTGTCCTTATTGTCGTTCTCCTATTGATGTTGAAGTATAGTTTTTATTATTATAAAATATATATTTATTGTGGATGTATAAAACATTTTTGACAATAAATAGCAATAGGTTCAACTTGAAATCTAAGATTCTTATTGGATTCTATAGTTTTTTGACAAGTTTTGCATCTTGATAAATATTTATTTCCTTGTTGTTCAATGACAGCCAATTTAGTAAAACATCTAGGACATGCCCTTTCTATACTCTTATCATAAAATACTTTCAAAGAACATGGTTCACATGGCAATAAACAATAGTTACATTTCTTGGATCCGAATCTGTGATCATAATTATACCAGGGAAGTTTATTATATAAAAGATGTTTAACATAATGTTCATACACTTTAGGTTGACATTTATGACTCTCATAACATTCTTTACACATCAACCATAGTCCACATGTATAAACATTTTTACAGGTATAAATTTTAGTTTTTGAAAGATCAATTTCTCGAAGATATAATTTCCAACACATATGACAAATAGTTTTACCTTCAATAGTTGGTGTTATTTTAAATGGATATATATCAGGTGTGGCTTTATGATAACAGTGAGCAATAAATTCGCGTTCATTTTCAATAAAAGTATCACAATGTAGACACAATGCCTTATTTACTGAAAGAATCCATATTCCTCGTGATTTGGCACCATTTAGCCAATTAGGTATTGATAAATTATGATTCTTTATAGTATCTAAAATAATTTCTTTAATGGGATAACAAGTTCGCAAAAGTGACAAGAAAGAACGATATTCTTCCTTTGTTGGATGATTTGAAAATAAATTCAAAACGATGATCAGAAAAATTTCGAAAGGCATAGATAGTAACCAACAAAAATTTATTGGAATACTGTGTGAATCGAGTTCCATAGTTTATAATAATTAAATAATTATAATAAAATAGCTATCAATTTTTTTATAATTATTTTTCTAAAACATGAGTAAATTCCCACCAATAAAGGTACATACTGGGGCACGAAGTAGATACATATTGATACCATCTACATTTTCTATGTCCCTATGATGGTTTTCAATTTGTAGTCTAAACATTGGATCTACTGTTTTAATACTAATTGTTCCAGAATTAGAATTTTTTCGTATATAGTAGGAAATTAGAGAACATAACTTACAAGCTTGGATAGGTCTTCCATTGCAAGAAGTGCAGAAACGACAGATATGATATTCTAAAGAGAAGAATTCAGTACGCCAGATAGACCACATTTCCCAATCCTCAAATGTTGTTACCATTTTTTGCATATGAGTTAGATATTGTTGATCAAACTTGATAATAACTTCATCTGAACCTAGTCGAAACATAGAGAATTCTATAGTATAAAGATTATTAACCCTAGTTTGGTATAACCAAAGGCCACCTTTTATTTCTTTTTTGATACCAGGAAATTCGACAGTTAATCTTATCTCAAGTTCAGTGATAAACTTGAGCATTAGATGTCTCTGTATAGCTTGTTGTTTGCTTGGTTGAAAATTAGGACCATCTTTACTCTTATCTTTGGGACAAGTGCCGAAGACGAGTTGTCGAAATCTTTTGCTCATTTTGAGAAAATCAACAACAACTGGTTCAAATGTTGTTTCTAAAAGATTGTCCCAATTATTGATAGGAAAGTCTTCTTCTTTAATTCCAGTCAGAACGTTGTTAATAGAGATGATTTTATATGCATATTTCATAGCATTAAAGTTAGCTTTTATGATATCGAAAGATACAAAACATGTTCCAACATTTTTTTCTTGATAGATCTCATGTTTTGGAGGAAGAGATTTGCCAGCAGGGGCATCTATTTTTTTGATTTTGTCCCAAATTGGCAATTGTTTGAGCTTCTCGATGATCTTCTTCTTGCAAATATTCATCAGTGAATCAATATCTGGATGTTTTTGAACCAGTTTTTTAATAATAGTTTGTTGCTCTATAGTCAGGCATTGGTCTAAAACTGCTTGACTAATTTGTGCTTGCGGAACAAGTAAATCAGGTACCCATTTAAAGAGGGTATTATATATGGATAGAAGGTCAAAATTTGATTCCATTGTGATATGAAATTATTCATTATAAGAAAATAGCTATCATTTTTTTATAAACAAAATTTACGTTTCAAATAACGTCTAAATCTCCTAAATTGATATCCAATCTCATAGCATACACCACATGTGAGAGGTATTTTAATGGATGTTTTTTGATTCATTTTATCACTAATATATAGACTATCATATTGTACCATATCTATATTATAATTATTTCATAATTATTTTATCTATTTTTATAGTTTTTAATTCCATATTTTCGTATACATTTGATTGTTCTTCCTGATTTGGTTCATCTATATATGCTATTATATCATCTAATTTGTCTTTAATTTGTAAATTATTAGATAAATAATCTACAAATGCTTCTTTAATTTGTTTAGCAGAATCTTGAAATGTCATTTTACCATATCCGGTCCCTAATCCTGGGCAAACTAATGTTCTGATCTGTTTATCCACATTTATACTAGAATTATATTTATCTATTACTCTCAAACCTGCTAAAAAAGCATAATAAACATTTCTAGTACCTCTAATATCTTGTGGTCTAAACATAGTAGGACATGCAATAACATATTGATTCTTTTGATCATCAACTTCAACTATTAAAGAGCTACCAATAGGTAAATAATTTCTTCCTAAAGTAGTTTTCTTATGGTATTTAAGTAAGAGTTTCTGAGCAGATTTTTGGAGATCGCGAAACATTTTCCAATAGACTTTATCTACACCACCATCAAAAAATAGGAATGAATTGGCTGGAGAGAAATATGCGTAATTATTTCCTGTTAGATTTTGAATATCTCCAGTATATTTTCTAATTTCAATTGATTTTCGATTATTTATAACAAATTTGTCTGAAAATTCTTGGGTAATGGCTTCACTAAATTCAGAAGTCCTATCACAAAAGATAATTTTATTCATTTTATAAATTATATTAAATATAATATTTTATATAATTTGTACTTAAAGAAATAAAATAGAAATAAAATAATAATGGATTTTTCGATTACACAAAGTATAATTCGAACTGAGAGAGTATATCACGTTTACAAATATAAGGAGCCAGATTCACATGAAATTATAACATCAGAAAATGAGGATATACTAATTGATCTTCCTTATCATAAATATCTTAATTTATCTAAATTTTTTAGAGAATTCAAAGAAATGAAACAAGAAATAGATAAATTAAAGAAAGAAGTTGAGTTTGTAAAATTACATAACAAGTTCAAACCTGGTGGTGATGGTTATTTACAAGCTAAAGAAGAATACGAATGTCTTTCCAATATTAATGATACTAAACATATCTAAATTTATACCAATGATTTAACCAATTTAATCTCTTTTTTATACTGATTTAAATCCCTTGTTTCCAATACCATAGGTATTTTATGTTTAACAGCCCATTGCACTATAGTCTTCAATGTATCTTTATTATTTTCAAATAAATAACCTTTCAATAGATTTGTATGAACATCCCTATGACTATCGAATGGTGTATTACTATCATTTAAATGTATTAAATATATATGTTTTATTCCAATAAATTTATTAAACAATTTTACATAATCATTCCAACCTTGAGGTGTTGATATGTCATAACCACTCGAATAAACATGACAAGTATCTACGCAATATCCTATCCTCTTTAAATACTTTTTATTAAATAAATGATATAGTTGACCAAGTTCTTCTACATAAGTAGCTATTTTATTCTTCTGTCCAGCACTGGTTTCTATCAAGATTTTAACTCTCGGCAATGAATAATCTAAAACATATTCTAATGATTTAACCATATTAGAAAATGCTTCTTTATCTATTGATTCATTATCATATTTCTTTAACATATATCTCTCTTTAAACTTAGTTCCTAAATGGACAACTACACCTTCAGCACCAATTCTGTTAGCAAAATTCATATCATATATTAAATTGTCGAGAATCCAATGATAACGACCTATTAATGGATTTGAAAAATTAAGAGATAGGGAAGCATGAATAAATATTTTCATATTTAATTTTTTGATAAGTTTTTTGATATCATTAGCTTCAGATGTAGTTAATTTTGCTTTTTGTGTAATAGTGGTAGAAGTATTTTTACCAATAAATATTTGAATTAAATTGCCACCTGATTTATGAGTGTGATCAAGAGCAACTAATAAATCGTCATAAGAATAAATACAATGATAATGACCACCTATATACATATATTATATAAAGAAATAAATATAAATATTATCAATAATTTAATAAATGTTAAATCATAATATTTTACATAAAATATTGTTGAAATTAGATAGTCAAACATGGTATAAAACACAGTTAGCATCATCATATTTCCATATATGTTATAAAAATGATATGTACCATGATGAAGAGAAAAGACTATATAAAGAATATAAATTAATTGATAGTGGAGTATATATATTTGATTTTAATAATATAAAAATAGGAGATCATATTATTATTTATAATGGTATAAATAGTGATGCTATAAATTTAATAAAATATATAGTCAAAAAAATAGGTCATCAATATGATAAAATAATATATCTTTCTTATTTCAATAATATAGAAGACACCAAAGAATTTAATGAATTGAATATTATTTATGAATATATGAAAGATTTGAAAGAAGAATTTAAAATAGATTATCGAGAAATTTTTGAATATGACCAAATCATAGATCCGAAAAAAATATTTGATAAACAGAAGAAACTTATCATAGTAGATAAGAATATTTGTATATATAAAAAACAAGGACTAGATACTTATATTTATATTCAAAATACTTTTCATACATATTATCCATCCTTCACAAATCATATATTTATGCTTCGCTACTTAACTAATGATATAGAAACTTCTATGGAAAGTTTAGCTAAATTTATATTTTCCAATTTAAATTATTTTGATTTAACATCTTATAATCATAATTATGATGTGATAGATAGATTTGTAAAAATTATATATGAATGTACTACTAATAAATATGCAGCTATTTTTTCACCTCAATTACAAACTTTAGCGTGGTGTAATTTTGAATAATAAATTACCATAAGAATAAATGCGATTATATATTTATATCTATTTTTATACTTATTTTATAAATCAACAGTCCAATATTTAGTTTTAACATCTTTCTGTTCCGCGTTTTGTACCTTACTACATTTATTACATTTATTATATTTATTTTCATTACTTCCTTTTGGTAATCCTATCGTCTTTGACATCCATGTAGGAGAAGGTGTATATCTTTTATTATCTCGACTACCATAATCTGGTGCTACTTGCCAATCTATTTCGAATTTATTTGGATTTTCTTTATTAGAAACTGCAGGATAAATTCTTTCTTGAGGAGCAGTTCCATCATAATAATAAATACCAGTATTATATGGGAGTGTTCCACTTTTAAAATGTTTACGATGAAATTTATGATGTTTCTTTTTACCATTACCATTAGTTAAAGGACAATCACATTGACCATTAATGTATTCATTAAGATGGTCTTCAATTTCTCTACCTTCTTGATAGATGTCTCTTCTAAGATCTTCGACATCACGTTTCAAAAATTTAGTAAAATCTTTAAATGCGAATAAGTCATAAATCCAAGCTACGTATATGGAGTATACGATTAAGACAGCAATAATATTTGTCAACAAGAAAGCTAGACTGATAGTTTTTCCTAAATATGCGATTATTACGAATACAAGGTATGCGCAGATGGTAAAGAATACTTTAAGAACATGAATTTGTTTTTTTTTTTGATTAAATGCGTATTGATTATTTCTGACTAATGCATCTCTGGTAGCAACATTAGATTCTATATCTTCTAATTTATCGACTTGACCAATTAATTCTTTATTTTGGAGGGATAAGAGGTAGTTATATTTATTCAAGATAGTTTGTTGTTGGTTATAAGTATCAGTATTAGTATTATATTCCACAGCTAAATTTCTAACTTGATCTCTGAGATTGTGTTTTAAAATATCACTCTGGCGTTGTGCCTCCATACTTATATTACTCATTATATAATATAAATATATATTTTTTAACTATCATAAATAACTATTAATCCTATTCTGAAATATCCTTGTATCCTGGAAAATATTTACACGGAATAGAACTCGTGAATTTTATACCTTGATCACCTATCGGACCACCACTAGATCCAGTATCAGGTCCATTCCATTCACATGTATGTTTAGTAGTATTATTTGTCGATCCATACCATGGTTCTGGTCTATTAATTAAGATATGATCAATTTCTTGTCCTTCTGAATCAGTAATAGGATCTCTGAGAGGGCATTTTAGGAGACGATTTCCGATATTAGGATTATTTTGTTTTTGTTTATCTGTAGCATCAACTACAGTACAATTATTAAGAAGAATATCTCCATATTCCCATTCATTAAGAGTTGAATCGGTGTACATATCTTTAATAATATTAGTATTTTTGTATTGGCATTCGAGATCATTTTTTGGACATTTTGGAATTTTATGTCTGCATCCTTTAGGGCAACGATTTTTGGTCATATAATGTGGAAGGATATTTCTGGCTAGAGACTTGATAGCATTTCCAGTTTCTTCTTTTAAAAATTTGCCGGCATAATATTCTCCAGATGTATGTTTATCAAATGCTATTTTATAATAGATGATAACTACATAACCGATAAAACTCAATAGGAATATAGTATACATAGTTTGAGTAGAATAGATATTAAATCCTGATCCGATTATGAGGAGAAATATTAACAGTAATAAAGAAAGAAGGTATTTTAGAGCGAAAATGATATTAGTTTTATTGAAGTAGGAAGAGTTATTAATTTGAATAATTCTATCTTTATTTTGGATGTCGGTATTTAAGGATACATTGTTATCATATTTATTATCAAAATTTTGGTCATAGTGATTGATTAGATTGTTAGTAATTTTATTTTCCATATTTTTGAGATTAGATTTTTCTGAAACGACGCTATTTCTTTTAGCCAATTTAGTATTAATAGCTGCATAATAATTTGAATCGGACATTATTATATATTATAAAAATATTTTTATTTTTTACTAAAATTGATATATAAAGCTAACATAACGGATACAACTAATATAGTAATAGCTAGTAGAGTGTATATAACTTTAGTTTTATAAATATTTTTTTCTTGACTTAATTGCAACATTCTATTCCGAGTGGCAATTAATTTTTTTTTATATTCAATCTCTTTTTCTTGCATCATACTTCTTTGTATTTTGAGTCTAAGTTCTTTATTTTTATCATCGATAACATTTTCCATTTTTTGGATATTATTTTCTTGTTGAACGATATTATTTTTCAATTGATGTGTCATATTGGTTGAATTTTCGAGACCTTCTACTAAATTCTTTGTATAATTATTGAGAGCATTGATTTCTTCATATTCTTCTGTGGAATATTGTGACATCTATTATATAATTATATATAATATTTTTTAATCTCAAAAAAAATGAATATATTATTAAGTATTATCTAATATTATATACTATCATTTAATAGTATATGATGAACACTAATATTATACAATGTTTATATAACCTTGCAGCCATATACAAAATAGACTCTAAACTTAAATTTAAATATGCAGCTATCAATAAAGCTCTCGCATATATAAAACAATATCCATATCCTATCACCTCCGGTAAATATGCTAGAGAACATCTCCCTAATATTGGTGAAGGAATCGCCCGTCGTATAGACGAAATTATCAAAACTAATACCCTCAGCGAATTATCTAAATATACTAATAATAATGTTTTAGATGCTATTGCGGACCTAACAAGTATTACCGGTTTAGGGGAAACTCGTGCTAAAGATTTACTTAAAAATAATATTAATACAGTAGAAGAGTATAGGGATGCGATAAAAGAGGGTAGAGTTAAGTCTACACATCACATAGATATAGGATTAAAATATTTCGAAGATTTGCAGCAACGTATACCTCGTAAAGAGATAGAGGATATGGAAATACTTTTAAGACGTGAATTAAACAAGTTAAATTCCAATTTGATGTTTAATATTTGTGGATCATATAGACGAGGTAGAGTTACATGTGGAGATATAGATATATTGATTACCAATAAGGATAGGAAGGATAAGAATTATTATTTACCCCAGTATGTGGATAATTTGACACAGATTAGATTTTTGGTGGATCATTTAACTACAAAAGGTCAGAAAAAATACATGGGAATTTGTAAATTGCATGATATATGTAGACGTATTGATATTCGGTATGTAGAATATGATGCGTATTATGCGGCATTGATATATTTTACGGGATCTAAGAATTTCAATATACAAATACGCAATAAAGCGATAGAATTGGGATATTCATTGAATGAATATGGTTTAACACAGAAGGGTACTAAGAAATTAATATGTTTACATACAGAAGCGGAGATATTTGAGTTATTAAAATTAGATTATGTTATGCCATTAGATAGGGATATATAAAAAAAAATTGAATATTTTATATAGGATATATATATTTATAAATAGATGGAAGAAGGAATTTCGAAAAAGAATAATTTGGTAGATATGAACAATTATTTGATCATGAGAACTTATGAATATTTGAATGAATATTCAATAAGAAAGGGTTTAGAAATAGGTAAAACTTTATATGGAATTCGCGAACCAATTAGTGAGAATAGAGGTGTTATGAAGTCTGGTTTAATTAGATTCAATAATATATATTGTTTAAGATATTATATTTTAACATTGGAGAAGGGAATGATATTAGTAAAATTATATAAAAATGGTAGAATAGTCTATGATGATGAATTAGGATTTTCGATAGATAAGAAAGTGAAGGTCACTGATAGTGAATTGTGTCATATAGTGGATAAAATGGATTATATTTTATTGAAAATTCCTAAAAAATTAGAAATCAAAATAGAGAAATCTTTATCAATTAAAGATCCTCATGGTAAGGAAGAAATTATTTTTAATAAGCGTGTGACTACTTCTGTACCATTATCACGATCAAATGTGTCAAGTACAGTTTCATCAAATACAGTTTCAATGAAAGAAGTTTCGTCAAATACAGTTTCAATGAATGAAGTTTCATCAAATACGTATACGACGTCATTGGGATTTAATTTATCACATTGGTGGCAGAGTATCAACAATCTACAGCATAATTATGCTGATGAAGCGTGATAAAAAAAATTGAATAATATTTTTGAGTAGAGGAAGGTGTAATAAATTAAAAATAATCAATGTCATCGGAACCGACTAAAAAGTTTTGTACATTTTGTATGAATGCAGGCAAAGATAAGGAGGAGTGTTATGGGCATTTTCCTGGAGAAGATTGTCCAACATTAAAAGAAACGGTTTGTAGGAAGTGTAAGCAAACCGGGCATACACCGACACATTGTAAGACACTATGGTGTAAATTTTGTAGAAACTATGGGCATAAAGTTGAAGAATGTTTAGAACTCAAAGCCAAGAAAGAGGTTGATAAAGATAAATATTGTTCTTTTTGTGGTGAGCAAGGTCATACATATAATAGGTGTCCGAGTCCATATAGGCGAGAGAATCGAAGATTATATCATGACAATTGATATAAGATAAATTTACAAAAAAATTATAATTATATATATATATGGACCGAAGTATTGAGAATGCAGTTAATATATTATGTCAGAAAATAAAACAATTAAGTAATGAAATAAGAGATTTAAGTCAGAATGGTCCTACTGGTGCTAGGGGTTTAACTGGTATGAATGGGAATACTGGCCCTACTGGCGCTGGGAATACAGGTGCTACTGGATTAACAGGTCTAACT
>SDBT01013511.1_pt1 | contig 13080 bp, 19 predicted proteins | sample 2277101 | NCBI WGS metagenome assembly SDBT01 (sample SAMN10404973, study PRJNA504765) | marine sediment metagenome | isolation source: marine sediment core GS10_PC15, 103 cmbsf | place: Arctic Ocean: Southern Knipovich Ridge | collected 2010 | reverse complement strand
GCCTTTCCCCTTATATGGCTCAGGCGGCCTGAACGATCTAATTTCGGCGCACACCTGGCCCAGTTGCTGTTTGTCGAATCCGCTGACAACTATGCGGCTGTTTCCTTCCATAGTTACCGTTATTCCCTGGGGGATCGGATACTCAATCGGGTTCGAATAACCAAGGTTCAGAACCAATGTCTGGTCTTTGAGCTCGGCCCTGTAACCTACACCGTTGACCAGGAGGGTTTTTCGAAATCCCTCGGAAACGCCAATCACCATGTTGTAAACCAAATTTCGATACAATCCGTGCAGTGATTTCGCCCGCTTGCTATCATTTTTTCTGGTAAGAGTGCAGACGTTTTTCTCGACATCGGCCTGCACCTCAACACTTAAGTCCTGACTCAAGGCGCCGTTCTTTCCAGTCACGGTGACTGTGTGGTCTACTACCTCTACCTTGACCCCTTCAGGAATTTTTATAGGCATCATCCCAATTCGCGACATACTTTTTCCCCTCGCTTACCAGATGCTGCACAGAAGCTCGCCGCCGATCTTCTTCTCCAAGGCTTTTTTCCCTGTAGTTACACCCAAAGAGGTGGTAACAATCAGGGTCCCGTAGCCGTTTAGAATGCGCGGAAGCCCCTGGTAACCCGCATAAACCCGGCGTCCCGGTTTGGACAGGCGTTTTAAGTTGTGAATGATCGGCCGGTTTCGCTCATCGTACTTTAGAAAGATCCTGATCTGGAACTTCCCGTTTTGACCTAGTTTTTTGAAGGTTTTTATATATCCTTCGTTCTTCAAAATCTTGATTATCTCAACCTTCAGCTTTGAGGTCGGAATATCGACCTTTTCAAACTTAGCCAAATTGGCGTTTCTGATCTTCGTCAACATATCAGCAACAGGGTCTGACATACTCATACTCTTTTTCTCCCTACCAACTGGATTTGGTTACACCAGGGATCATTCCCTGACTGGCAAGGTTCCTGAAGCAAATACGGCACATTTGGAACTTGCGCATATACCCTCTCGGCCTTCCACAGATTCGGCACCTGTTGACCCGGCGGGTCCTATACTTGGGTTTCCTTGCAGCTTTCTGAATCAATGCTTTTCTGGCCATGCATCCAACTCCTTTTCCTACCAGATCTATTTTCTAAAGGGCATTCCCAGATGAGTCAGCAAGCTCTTTGCCTCGGCATCCGTTCTTGCAGTGGTAACAATCACTATATTGAGCCCGTTAACTCTTTCGATTTTATCATAATCAATTTCGGGAAAGATTAATTGCTCTGTAATCCCCAAGGAATAGTTACCGTGGCCGTCAAAAGCATTGGGCTTGATGCCCCTGAAATCCTTGATTCTCGGTATGGCCACATTGATCAAGCGATCGAGAAACTCGTACATATACCGACCGCGAAGGGTAACCACGGCACCAATTTCATTTCCCTGTCGTACTTTGAAAGCGGCGATTGATTTCTTGGCCTTCGTTTTTACCGCCTTTTGACCCGTTATCCGGGCAAGCTCGGCTATGCTGGAGTCAAGGAGTTTTTTGTTCTGGATCGCTTCTCCCACCCCCATGCTGACCACAATCTTGTTCAGGTGCGGAACCTGCATAATCGAGGTATAGCTGAACTCACTCATCATAGTTTTCGTGATCTTGTCGCGAAAAAGGCTCTTTAATCTGGCTAAACTTACCTCAGCGCTCATTACAACTGTTCTCCGCATTTTTTACAAACTCTGAACTTTTGCTCACCCGTAAACCGGTATCCCGCTCGGGTAGGCCCACATTTCTTGCAAAGTATCTGGACATTGGAGATATGCAGCGGCGCTTCTACAGAACTGATCCCGCCCTTTTGGTTTTGACCTTTGGGGCGGATTGCCTTTTTAACCATGTTCAGACCTTCCACAACAACACGGCCTTTAACTCGATCGATCTGTAAAATACGGCCTGTTTTTCCGCGGTCCTTTCCAGTAATAATCTGGATTTGGTCGTTTTTCTTGATTTTATATGTTCCTTGGCTCTTCATCGGATCCTCCTACAATACCTCTGGGGCCAGGGAAACGATTTTCATAAAATCCTTTTCCCTGAGCTCGCGCGCCACCGGACCAAAAATTCGCTTCCCCATCGGTGTGCTGTTCGGATCGATAAGCACACAGGCATTGTCGTCGAAGCGGATGTAAGTTCCATCCGGCCTTCGATACTCCTTTTTTGTCCGAACAATTACGGCTCGTTCCACATTCCCTTTTTTTATGGGTGCATTGGGCAGAGCATCCTTGACAGCCACGACGATGATATCACCGACACCGGCATTTTTTCGTTTACTGCCGCCGAGCACTTTGATACACTGAACCCTTTTTGCACCGCTGTTGTCGGCAACATTCAAATAGCTCATCATCTGAATCATCGTTTTCCCCTAAATCTTCTCAAGAGAGCCGTCTATTCGGCTTTTTCCAGAATCTCTAACAGGCGCCAGCGTTTCTCCTTACTTAATGGTCTCGATTCGATAACGCGTACTCGATCTCCGATCTTGCATTCGTTTTTCTCGTCGTGGGCCTTAATCTTCTTCGAACGGGTAATATATTTCTTATAAAGAGGGTGCAGCTTTCTTCGAGTAATTAGTAAAACTATTGTTTTGTCCATCTTGTCGCTCACAACCCGCCCTGTAATAATTTTTTTATTTCCTTTGCGCGTACCACCCTTCTCCTGGATGTCGGTACTCTGCCCGGTTTGAGAGGTCGTCTTAGCATCGCTCACTTCTCTAACTCCTCGCTTTTCCTAATACCTGTTTCATATTCATATGCAATAGTGTTAATCCTGGCAATCTTGCGCCGCAGTGTTCGCCTCTCCAGCGGATTGTCGACATGCTTCAAGACAGCATTAAAACGGAGATCTCGATACTGCTCCTTCAACTCTTCTCGTTTGGTCAGGAGCTCCTTGTAGTTCAGATCGTTGTATGAATCTCTCATCTGTGCCCCCTTCGAGCCACAAATCGTGTCCTGATCGGCAATTTACTTCCCGCCAATCGGATTGCTGATTCGGCCAATTCCCTGTCGACACCTCCGATTTCAAACATGATCGTTCCCGGCTTGACTACTGCGACCCAATACTCGGGATTCCCCTTGCCCTTGCCCATGCGGGTTTCCGCGGGTTTCTGTGTGTACGGCACGTCGGGAAATATCCTGATCCAGACCTTCCCTTCCCTCTTTATATGGCGAGTCATGGCCACCCTTGCTGCTTCGATCTGGCGGTTCGTTATCCACTTCCGCTGCAGAGCGATCAATCCAAAGTCTCCAAAGGAAATAAAATTGCCTCGAGTCGCAATTCCCTTCATTCTCCCTCTCTGCTTTTTCCGGTACTTAGTACGTTTTGGACTCAGCATCTCTTACTCTATCTCCTTAGCTCGGGACGACTTCGCGGTTTTTTTAACAGTAGACCCGCATCTTCCTTCCGCTCGTTTCCAAAAACTTCTCCCTTGTAGATCCAGACTTTAACACCGATGGTTCCAAAGGTGGTTGCCGCAACGGCAAAACCGTAGTCAATATCGGCTCTAAAGGTATGCAGCGGAATACGACCTTCTTTATACTCTTCGCTTCGGGACATTTCAGATCCACCGAGTCTCCCGGCAATCTTAATTTTAACACCCTGCACGCCCGCCCTCATGGCATTGATTACCGCCATTTTCATCGCTCTCCTGAAGGAGCCTCTGGCTCGAAGCTGCCTGGCTACATTCTTGGCAATGAGTTGAGCATTTGCTTCCGGTCGGCTGACCTCCTTGATCTTGATCTGAATTTTCTTCCCGACCAATTTCTGAAGTTTCTTACCCAACTTTTCAATATTCGCTCCTTTGGCACCAATGATTACACCCGGCCTTCCGGTTTGAATGATCAAGGAGATGCGCTGAGGGTGACGAATGATTTCTACATCGGCGATATCCGCACCTTGAGTTTCCGGACTCGTTTCGAGGGTTCTGCGCAAGCACAGATCCTCATGCAGGGTTTCCGCATAATCTTTTGGATCAACGTACCACTTTGATTTCCAGGTTTTGTTGATTCCCAGCCGGAGTCCTATTGGATTAACCTTTTGTCCCACATTACTCTCCTGTTATTTCATCTACGATTACTAAAATGTGGCAGGATCTCTTCAATAACTGATCAGCACGACCCCTGGCCCGGGGCCAGACCCTCTTGAGCCGGACCGCTTCGTTGATTTGGAGATCCCGGATATATAAATTCTCTTCGTCCAGCTCCTTGTTGTTATAGAGTGCATTGGCCGCCGCAGATTCGATGACCTTGCGCAACAGTTTTGCACCTTTGTGCGGCAGAGCTTCGAGAAGAGAAACGCCATCCTCATACGGTTTCTTGCGTACCAGGTCTGCAATTCTCCTTATCTTAAATGGCGAAATCCTCAAAAACTTCGCCTCGGCACTGTATCCTTTCTTTGCATCCATATATGTTCCTATCTATATCGATATGCTTATTGTTGGCTTCATTTACCACCCCGCGGGATGGTAAAAATAAGCAGAAGCCGGCAACCAGGCAATTAGCCCGGGCTAATTACTTATCGCTTCATTGACTTTCTGTCCGACCCGGAATGCCCTCGATAAATTCGTGTGGGGGAAAATTCACCCAGCTTATGTCCAACCATATTCTCTGTGATGTAAACAGGGATCCATGTTCTACCGTTGTAGACCGAAATGGTGTAACTAACCATCTCTGGAAAAATGGTCGAACAGCGAGAGTAGGTTTTAATCATCTTCTTCTCGCCGCCCTTGTTCATTTCCACAATTTTCTTGTAGAGACTCTTGGCAATGAACGGTCCCTTCTTGAGCGATCTAGACATTACTATTTCCTCTTCTTGACAATGAATTTGTCCGAAGCCTTTTTCTTTTTACGTGTTTTATATCCTTTGGTGGGTACACCCCAAGGAGATACAGGATGTCGGCCTCCGGAAGATTTACCTTCTCCTCCACCGTGAGGATGATCAACAGGATTCATCACTACCCCGCGGACTTTTGGACGCCGTCCCAACCAACGGCTTCTTCCGGCTTTTCCGAGGGAGACATTCATATGGTCTGCGTTGCCTACTTCACCCAAGGTAGCGTAGCAGCGCTTAAAGACCATCCGCATTTCACCCGAAGGCAGGCGCAGCGTCACATAATCCCCTTCCCTGGCGACCAGTGCTGCACTGGTTCCGGCAGATCGCACCAGTTGTCCGCCCCGGCCTAACTGCAACTCCACATTGTGCACCGCCATACCCAGAGGGATTACTTCCATGGGCAGCGCATTCCCTATCTCCAGCGGCGATTTGGGACCGCTCATCACCGCGGCGCCAGGCACCAGACCCTTCGGGGCCAGGATGTAGCGTTTGTCACCGTCGACATATTTGACCAGGGCTATAAAAGCACTCCGATTAGGATCGTACTCGATCGATGCTACGGTTCCCGGTATGCCGATTTTATTTCGCTTAAAATCGACAAGCCGGTAGAGTCGCTTATGCCGGCCACCCCTTCTGCGTACACTGATCCTTCCGCCGGCTCCTCTCCCTGCCTTACCAGGCAGCCCCTGGGTTAGAGTTTTTTCAACACAAACAGAGCTTAAGTCTTCGAAGTTAATCCCCGTTTTGTAACGAAGGCTTGATGTCATCGGCTTGTATTTCTTTATTGCCATCTGTTTTTCATCCCTTTTTAGCTTAAAGCCTAGGAACCCTCGAAGACCTGGATAACCTCGTCGGCCGGCAGCGTAACGATTGCTTTTTTCCACCCCGCTGTGTATCCCAATTTGTAACGCACTCGTTTAGGTTTCCTTTTAACATTGATGATGTTGCACGCCACCGGATGCACTTTGAAAAGTTTCCGGACTGCCTGCACCACCTGGATCTTATTGGCCCGACTATCTACCTTGAAAACGTACTTATTGCTTTCTCTGAATAAATTTGTTTTCTCTGTTACGATCGGTTCGATAATAATCTGATCCGCTTTCATAGGGTGCTACCTTTTTAGCCTATTTACCATAGAACTCATTCAGTTTAGTTGCCGCTTTTTCCAGGAACAGCAGTTGCTTTCCATAAAAAAGATCGTGGGCCCGCAGCCGATTGTACGAAAGAAAACTTAACCACGGTATGTTTCTTCCAGCTCTTTTAATCAGGACATCATCATCGCCAAGGATAATAACCGTCCGCTTCTCCGCGATCAGCGCTTTCAGAATCTTGACCAGGTCTTTTGTCTTCCCACTTGCTACAGAAAAGTCTTCCACCACCTTGATCTCATCCTGCTGATTTTTTAGGCTCAATATCGATTTAATGGCCAGGCGTTTCACTTTCTTAGGCAGCTTGTAGCTGAAGTCCCTCGGCCTGGGACCAAAAGCAACTCCGCCGCCAACCCAGATGGGGGATTTCCTATCACCCGAACGAGCCCGACCTGTACCTTTTTGCCTCCAGGGCTTCTTGCCGCTACCTCGGACTTCGCTGCGGGTCTTGGTAGATGCAGTACCCACCCGAATATTAGCCAGTTCATTCCTCAGGGCGTGATAGATGGAGCCGTTGCTTACACTAACATTGAAGACATCGTCGGCCAGGTTGATTTCCTTTTTTTTACTGCCATCTATACTGTATACCTGCTTGACCATCTATTTCCTCTTTTGGCTTGCGGGCAGCAACATCGAAACATCCTGTTTATGCGACAGGATCTTTCGGTGTTATTGCCTGGTCCATTGCTTATGAGTGCTTTCTAGCACCTGTCACCAGAACTCTTCCGCCCTTTCTTCCCGGAATAGCGCCCTTGACGAGCAGTATCTCGTTTTCTCGATCGATACGTACGATCCGCAAGTTCTGAATGGTTTTCTTATCTCCACCCATTCGGCCGGCCATGCGGGTTCCACGCATCACTTTCGACGGGGAAGCGGCCATTCCGGTTGACCCTGCGGTCCGGTGAAATTTTGAACCGTGACTCTTTCTTCCGCCGGAGAAACCGTGGCGCTTCATAACGCCCTGAAAGCCCTTGCCCTTGGAGATCCCCTGCACATCGACAAAATGAAGATCTTCAAAAATCTCTACACCGAAAGTATCCCCTACTTTTACATCCTTACCGAAATCCCGAAACTCTTTCAAATCAGAATAGGGCTCGATTCCTTCCGGAAACTGCCCGGAATACGGTTTCTTGAGGCGGTTTTTTTTCATCGGATTTGAACCCAGGAGAACACTTGAGTATCCATCCTTCTCCACAGTCCTCTCTCCGACAACCTTGTTTGGGCTAATCTCTATTACGGTTACCGGGACAAGATTTCCACTCTCATCAAAAACCTGAGACATGCCAATTTTTTTTCCGATAAGCCCGAACATTATATTTTCTCCACAAAATTTCTTCACACACAGGTACATCGCCAAGCATTTAAATAGGTAATAGCGAAGATTGTGATATATCTCTACTGCTTTATCTCAACATCCACCCCAGCCGGAAGTTCCAGTTTCATGAGGGCGTCCATAACCGCCGCTGACGGATCGATAATATCAATAAGCCGCTTGTGCGTTCTCATCTCAAACTGTTCACGAGATTTCTTGTTCACATGCGGTGACCGCAGTACGGTATATTTGTTGATCCGCGTGGGTAGAGGGATCGGCCCCGACACTTTGGACCCGGCTTTCTGCACTGTCTGCACGATCGCTTTGGCACTTTGATCGATCAGCTCTATATCGAATCCCCTCAAACGAACTCGGATCCTGTCTGTGGCCATCATTCCTCCTGGAATCGCTAAAGCCCCACCTTAAACCTGACGCATCAGGCCAACAACGCCCTGCCGGCACTAAACACTGACCGGGCGCAATGGGGTTTGCATTTATTATTCGAGTATCTCCGTGACAGCGCCGGCTGCAACGGTTCGGCCGCCTTCGCGAATAGCGAAACGCAGCCCCTTTTCCACGGCGATGGTGTGAATAAGCTCTATTGTCAATTCTACACTGTCGCCGGGCATGACCATCTGAAGATCGTCCGGCAGGGTTACCGTACCGGTGATATCAGTGGTATTAAAGAAAAACTGTGGCCTGTAGCCTGTAAAAAAGGGAGAGTGTCTACCGCCCTCCTCTTTGGTCAAGGCGACGATCTGAGCCTTCATCTTGAAATGAGGAGTAATCGACCCGGGCTTGGCAAGAACCTGGCCGCGCTGAACTTCATTCTTCTCAATACCGCGCAAGAGAGTACCGACGTTGTCACCGGCTTCTCCCCGATCCAGGAGTTTGTTGAACATCTCAACACCCGTTACAACGGTTTTACGAGTTTCCCTAATTCCGACGATCTCCGCTTCTTCACCAACCTTGATGACACCACGGTCAATACGGCCGGTGACAACGGTACCCCGCCCGGAGATGGAAAATACATCCTCAATAGGCATGAGGAAAGTTTTATCGATGTCTCGAACGGGTAGTGGAAAGTACTCGTCCATAGCCTTGAGAAGCTCGAACACCGAGGCGTTCTTCTCTTCGTCGTCCGGGTTCTCCATGGCTGCCAAAGCCGATCCTTTGATAATCGGGATCTCATCGCCCGGGAAATCGTACTCTTTGAGCACATCCCGAATCTCTTCCTCTACCAGCTCGATCAAATCGGGATCATCGACCTGATCGGTCTTGTTCATATAAACCACAATCGAGGGTACGCCGACCTGGCGGGCGAGGAGAATATGCTCCCTTGTCTGAGGCATAACCGAATCAGGTGCGGACACAACAAGCACGGCACCGTCCATTTGGGCTGCACCAGTAATCATATTTTTAATGTAATCGGCATGGCCCGGACAGTCTACATGAGCATAGTGACGCTTTTCGGTCTGGTATTCAACATGACGGGTGTTGATGGTAATACCCCTGGCCTTTTCTTCCGGCGCATTGTCGATATCCTCATACTTCATGACCTTGTCGCCGTGCTGCTTATTACACTGCATGGTGATGGCTGCTGTTAGGGTCGTCTTGCCATGATCCACGTGTCCGATGGTCCCCACATTGATATGCGGTTTGGTTCGCTCAAATTTTTCCTTAGCCATTTCATCCTCCTTGACTTAGGTCGTTGTTAAAGCCTTAAAAAAAACTGACTCTCAAGGTAACCCTCGAGTTTTCCTCACAATGCCATCCTGAATCGAATTGGACGTGGGAAAGTAAGAAGAAAATTGCCCGGTGTGATTGGCGCGGCCCTGTGTAATAGAGCGAAGTCGGTCTGTATACCCGAACATCGTTCGTAGCGGGACCAAAGCTTTTACCACCTTACCACCATGCCGATCTTCTATTCCCTCAATCCGTCCCGTTCTGCCGGTCAAATCTGAGATTACATCTCCCAGATACTCTTCCGGTGAAAAAACCTCCACAGCCATAATCGGTTCCAGGATAGTCGGTTTGGCTTTTTCAAGCCCTGATTTATATGCCATCGACGCGGCAATTTTAAAAGACAATTCATTCGAATCAACCGCGTGGTAGGAGCCATCCAATAGTACGGCTCGGAAATCCACCATAGGATAGCCCGACAAAACTCCATTCTCCATGGATTCCTCGATACCCTTTTGGATGGCAGGAATATACTCTCTTGGCACCCTGCCTCCAACAACCTCATTCTCGAACAGAAATCCCGTCCCGGTAGGAAGTGGTTCAAAGCGCATATACACATGCCCGTACAACCCCCGTCCTCCGCTTTGCTTGACAAACTTCCCTTCAGCTTCCGCAGTGGAGGCGATGGTTTCACGGTAGGCCACTTCAGGCCGGCCAATGCCGGCCTGAACATTGTGTTCCCTAAACAACCGTTCCCGTATCACATCCAAATGCAGCTCACCCATGCCGGAGATGATCGTCTGTCCCGTGTCCCGGTCCTGCCGAACCTTAAAGGTCGGATCCTCCTCCGCCAACTTACTCAAGCTGGTGAGCAGCTTGTCAGCATCGGCCTTTGTCCTTGGCTCGATGGCGATAGAAACAACAGGCTCCGGAAAAACCATGGATTCCAGAATAATCGGTGTTGACACGCTACAGAGAGTGTCACCCGTAGAAATCCTCTTCAAGCCTACAGCGGCAGCAATGTCCCCGGTTCGAACCACATCGATCTGTTCCCGGTCATTAGCATGCATGCGCAGGATACGATTAACTCTCTCCCGGCAGTCAGCCGCAGCATTATAAACGATGCTTCCCGTGCTCAGTGTCCCTGAATAGACTCTGAAATAGGTCAGTTTCCCCACGTGGGGATCGCCCATTATCTTAAAGGCCAACGCTGAAAAAATCTCCGAATCCTCCGGTTTGAGCTCGATATGATCACCGGTATCGGCCTGGATTGCCGAAATTGGCGGCCCATCCTGTGGCGAAGGCAAGAAGTCGACCACTGCATCCAAAAGCGATTGAACGCCCTTGTTCTTGAATGCAGCTCCGCAGAGAACGGGAAAAATCCGGCCCTTAAGCGTAGCCTCCCGCAATACCTTCTTGATTCGCTCCGTCCCAAGCTGATACCCCTCGAGATACTCCTCTAAAAAGAGGTCATCCCCTTCTGCCAGCTTTTCCAGAAGCGTTATCCTGGCCCTTTTTGCCTTGCCCAACAAATCATCAGGAATTCCTGTTTCCCGGAAACGTGCTCCCAGGGTATCTTCATCCCAACGTATAGCTCTCATACTAATCAGATCGACAACACCGGAAAATTCAGATTCCCGACCGATCGGGATCTGAACAGGAACCGCATTTGCCCCCAAACGGGAATGCAGTTCTTTCACAACACCATCGAAATGTGCCCCGTTACGGTCCATCTTGTTGATGAAAACCAAACGAGGTATACGGTACTTGCCGGCTTGTCGCCAAACCGTTTCACTTTGGGATTCTACCCCGGAGACAGCGCAAAAAATGCCTATTGCTCCATCTAATACTCTCAAAGAACGTTCCACCTCGGCTGTAAAATCTACATGCCCGGGCGTATCGATTATATTAATCTGGAAGCCTTTCCAGGAGCAGAAAGTCGCGGCAGCGGTGATCGAAATTCCCCGCTCTTTCTCCAGCTCCATCCAGTCCATTTCGGCTTCGCCCACATGAACTTCCCCCATCTTGCGGGTTCTCCCCGTGTAGTACAGAATCCGCTCCGTTGTCGTCGTTTTCCCGGCGTCAATATGCGCCATGATCCCGATGTTGCGAACCCTGTCTAACGGGAAGCGGAGGGGCATCAGCCTAGTTGCCCGGATTCAACAGCTTCCAGTCACAGACAGCTACCATCTATAGTGCGCAAAGGCCTTGTTGGCCTCAGCCATCCTGTGCGTATCTTCCTTCTTTTTAAAGGCCGCTCCCGTTGAGTTGAAAGCGTCCATCAGTTCTGCACTCAATTTCTCGCTCATGGACTTACCGCTCCTCTGGCGGGCATACTGAATAATCCAGCGCATTGCCAGCGCTTCTCTGCGGCTGTCCCTTATCTCGACGGGCACCTGATAGGTGGAACCGCCGACCCGGCGAGACTTGACCTCAACCAGCGGCTTTGTATTCTCAAGGGCCTTGGTAAAAACTTCCAGAGGATCCTTCTTGAGTTTCCCCTGCACCATTTCCAGGGAATCGTAGAAAATTCGGTAGGACAGGGATTTCTTTCCTTTTACCATCATTCGAGTCACAAAAACAGAAACTTGTTTACTATGGTACTTTGGGTCCAGAGGCTGGGGCCGTTTTGGCACTACTCGTCTTCTCGCCATCCTCTCTCCTAAACCTTGGGCTTCTTACTGCCGTACTTGGACCGGCTCTTGCGACGATCTTCAACTCCCAGGGTATCCTTTGCCCCTCGAATGATATGATAACGAACACCCGGCAGATCCTTAACTCGGCCCCCGCGAATCAAAACGACAGAGTGTTCCTGTAGATTGTGACCGATTCCCGGAATATAGGCGGTTACCTCAATTCCGTTGGTTAATCTTACCCTGGCGACCTTACGCAAGGCCGAATTGGGTTTTTTCGGCGTTACTGTCATAACCCGCGTGCATACGCCCCGTTTCTGAGGACAGGACTGCAGAGCGGGCGCCTTGGTTTTCTTTTTCGAAGCCTTCCGTCCCTTGCGAACGAGCTGATTAATAGTCGGCATTACACTCCTTTCATGGGCACATAGCCCAGCTTTTTACATACCTAGCCGATAAATTTCCGGCACGCGGAAGGAAATCTATCAATCAGCAAAAAAAAAGTCAACCCCTCAAGAGAGCTATCTCCCTCCGGGGTTCCAGTGGTTTATGCTGATTTGATTCCGGCCTATCCTGTGCAGATTCTATCGTCTGCACAGCAGGGGCTCTGAAGCAAAAACGCTCTGCACCTTCATGCACCTGGTAAAAGATGCAGGCCGAAGCTTCCCTGCTCCGACTCGAATTGACTCCTGCGGATTTAAGATAACACAAGTAACCCGTTTAGGCAAGATGCCGTTTTCCTATTCTTCCCGTTGACGAGAACTCGATCTACGGGTTGCCTTCGATGGAACCGGCTGCAGGTAGACCGTAAGGGAGTAGTCTTTATCTCCTTTATTCATCAGGGATTCCACCTCCATACTATGGTGATGAAAGGCTTGAAGCCAGTCCAGTAGACGCATGGCAAAAACACGCGCCAATCCGGCCTACGGCCGGATGCATCGGCAGCTCATCCGGTGCGTTTCTGCCCAATAATTGCCGCTTGTTGTTAATTGTGATATAATGCTGCAAGCGGTACAATTTCGACTATTCAAAGGCTGATAGTGGGAAATATTACAGGCGACTGCTGGAGGAAGGGTCTAACGTTGTCGTCCTTGATCCGGATATAGCCAAAGCTTTCCATGATTCAGCTTCTGTGAATGAGGCCTTGAGGTCACTTTTAAACCTAACTCGTTCAACGCAACGCCTTACACATAGCTCCAGCGGACACTCGTAACCGCGCTGTTGAGTTTTTCATTAGACCGACTGAAAAAGAATGGATAGATAATCGACACAAGCTCACTGCAATCATCGACAAAATGTACGACATCTCCCAGGAAGTAAGAGCCTGCATGTTGTCCGCAAATGCTGCTGGAAAAAGACAGCCCACCCGAATCAAGAAGGCCCGCAGACCCGTAAAAACAGGATAAAACAGACGCTAAACCCCGGGATATCACGTCCATCTGCTGATATCCCCGGGCT
>SDBT01013510.1_pt1 | contig 13080 bp, 2 predicted proteins | sample 2277101 | NCBI WGS metagenome assembly SDBT01 (sample SAMN10404973, study PRJNA504765) | marine sediment metagenome | isolation source: marine sediment core GS10_PC15, 103 cmbsf | place: Arctic Ocean: Southern Knipovich Ridge | collected 2010 | reverse complement strand
TCTCCCGTATATCTATCCCCTCAGCCCTTACAACCCCTTTACGAGCCTGATTTAGTGAAGAGTCAATAAGACTTATTGCTCCTGCTACATATGGCACTGCTCCTCCCACATCATCATAAATAATATAATGAGGTTCATTTGTATGAGTCACATTTACTTCATGTAATTTCACATAAGTAGGAAATTCTTTTAACTGACTCCTAGGAATAATTTTAATACTCTTATTTACATCAGTAATATCAGGAGTACTTCCTTTTGGTAACTGGTTCAACACTTCAACACCATAACGTTTTACAAGATCATTTTTAGTAGCTTTTACTTGAAGATGTATTGCATTAAAAGCATCACCTTCTGAAGCATATAACTCCCCTAAAGTATCCCTTGTACCACTGTCCATATATTGTATAGCTGATATAGAAGCAAGCTTATCAAGCATTGGTACCAACTCACTATCAAGTCTTTCACTGTACCTCACCTTTTTCTTACTTCCAGTTAATCGACTAATACTAAAAGCATTAGGATAATTCATTCCATGAGTAGCTCCACCTTGTACCATTCGATGACCTAAAGCTTTAGCCTCATTGATCATCATAGTAAGTTGTGATTTACTTGCAAAACTAGCGTCAGTTATTCTTGTTGCTAATATCTGATTCTGGAGAACATTAATACGTCCTTCTCTAAAAGCAGAATCCTGTAGGAACTGTCTAACCTCATCAATACTAAATCCATGCTCTTGAACCAGAGAAGATAAGTCACCTTTAATATCACCGTCTATGATAGCTGCTGACTCTTTTTTGGATAACTCCTTACTAAAGATATCAGCTAAACTTTCCTTCACTCCACGTACTGTACCAGTGTGTTCAGCATCCACATTGCTTTTATGAATATCAACACTTCTATCAGCAATTTGTGAATGAACAGTATCCCTAGGAAAGAACTCCATCATAGTGCTTCGCCAAAACCCTGCTGGTTCACCTGCAGTCTTACCTCCAGAATAGTTCTGAAGCTCATCAGAGATACTAAATCCCTTAGGTATGTCATAACCTGTAATAAAGCTAATACTCCTACGAGTAGCATCTACGGACTGCCTAACAATATATTTAATTGGTGTATTAACAGAAGCTTCTAACTTAGCTAGTTTATTGGCATATTTTTTATCAAATAAACGTTTATCTTCTACTATCTGATTAACAATCAATTGTGTCTGTCTATTAGCATTTCCTGCTCTGATACCACTTAACTTATGTGCAGCCTGTGTAACAAGATCACGAATGGTATGACGTAACGTTTCGAACCAGTTAAGACCAGTAGGTTTACTTATCCTCATACTAATCTTCTTCAAGGCTGTCTGCAGCTCAGGAGACACCTCACTGTACGCAGCAAACCTAGCAACACGATTACTGTCATTAGTATTAAAAATCAGTGTATAGACCTCAGAGGCCATTTGGAGATGACTAATATAAGAAGGGTCACCAACATGTATTCCCTCAGGTACAAGGTCAGAAACCTTCACTGATTTACGTGCTTCCATGTAAAGCTTATCTAATTTGTCACCTCGGTAATATTTCTGGTTCTTACCTAAAGCAAGTATTGCAGTTAGGTTGGCAAGAAGTGCCACTTCTGAATCCTGTAAAGCACCCATAGCAGAAAGTCTTTTCAATTTAATAACTGAATCTGCTTGTACCTTCCCAAACTTAATAAAGTCTTTATGTGCTTTGGTAGCTGATACCTTTAATCCACTGGTTCGAACTTCAGGTTCCTTAGCAAAAACATCTGCTATTCTTTTACCCAATCCTTGAATACTTTTATCAACCTTAGTTTGTAAACTAACTAATCGTGCACTTTGTTCAACAGTATAGTCCCTAGTATTGAATTGATTATTCACTCTATCTGTTGAATTAATTGTCATCGCAGGACTATTAACAAGTTTACCTCCTTTACCCATCTCTGTAATAAATGCTTGAAGCAACATAATACGTGTAACATTAGAATCGTTTTCTTCAGGTATACTTGCTTTAGGTATACTCCTACCTACTAGACTAAATAAAATATCACTTAACCTTGTAAGGATTGCAGTAATGTATTCTACTATTCCTTCACCTGAAATAGTTTGAGACAAGTACTTTGCAAATCCTGTATCAGTTGTATTAGTTGTATCCTGATTTAAGTAAGCAACATACTCTTGTATCATTTCATAAAGAGTATTATTCTCCCCTTTAAGTCCACTTTTTTGTTTACTCTTAATATTCTTTAACTCTAACTGTAAATTCCTTACTGCAGGAGTATTGTATATAGCATCCTCTTCAGGACTATCACTGACATACTCCATGAATGTTTCCATATCTTTCTCAAGAGCAATAAGTAAAGCTATCTGTGCTTTAGTACCTTTACGTTGGTAAATAAGAGTTGCAAGACCTTCAGCAATGTTTGCATGAGTTAGTTCATGTTGGACAACTCTTACTACATCAGCTATTGAAATACCTTCACGAACATAAATGATTTTTTCTTTATTACCTTCATCATTTTCTTCAATAACAAAACTACCTTCTTTACTTCCAGTTAAACCAAACCGTTTTAAAGAATTCTTATCTACAAAACGAATCTTCTGACCAACAAGGTTACTAGGTGTTCCTCTACGACTGCCTAATAAAGTAGTCTTTAAAGAAAGTGAATCTACTAAATTTACTTTAGCAAGATATGGATCTTTTAATAAAGCTTTAGTAAGTTTTATTTCAGTGTAACCTTCCTTCTTACTTCTATTTGTAAGAGTACCTTTAGAAAATATTTTACCTGCAAGAGTACTAAACAGATTTACTTCATCTGATACATTAGGTGCTTCCTGTATGTTTTTAAGGAGAGGGACATCAAGTGAAATTTGGTCACGATTAGCTACTCGTTTCACAAGTCCTTTTTCAAACTTAATCACATCAGGTAATTGTTTTAAAGCCTTTAACTGTTTATCAGTGATCCCTGACTCCTCTTTCATCTGGCTCCAAGCAATACTCCCATCAGTATTTATAAGCGTACCAGTACCATCAACACCTGCTAACTGGTGAACCTTAATACCTCCATCACTGTTTGCTATATATTCGAGTCGAGACTTTTCTCCTTGAATAGCTGTAGTATTTAGTGATTGATTTAATTTCTGTAAGTAATCACTAATATCAGTAGTACCTAACAAATTAGCTTCCATGTAAGTACTTGACCTACCACCTAGTTCAGTATCCAATTCATTAATAAAGGTAAGATAGTCTGCTGTGAACTCCTTAGTACCACTCTCAAGCAACGAATTAAGACCAGTAACAATAATATCACCCTCAAACTTTAAAGGCTTACCAGCAGCCTCTAAGACACCTGTAAGGGTATCTGCTACTTTTTTTACTGGGTCAGCTGTCATAATGGTCATTGTTTCAGCTAAATTAGTAATCAATGCACCATAAGGAGTATCTGCGTTAGAGGCTATATCTACCGCATCAAATACATTCAGTTGTAAGGTACCTGTAACAGCCTTCATAAGCTTTACTACCATACGCATAGTTTCTGCATCAACAGAAATAATACCGTTAGGAGTAGCTGATACACCGACTTCTTCAAGGGGTGCAACTCCAACACGTACTGATTTAGGGTTAGCTGTTAGAGAATTACCTTTTACTGCAAAAACAGGAATACTTGTTCCTTTTGCTTTAGTAGTCCTTCTATTATCCCTTTTAGTAAGGAAAGTTGATCCTTCTATGCTTAATTCAATTGCAGGGAACATATCTGCTAAAGACTGTTTAATTTTACTTATATCTTCTTTACTTAATGAAGCACCAGCAGGAAGACTTCTTTTCTTTAGGACAAATTGAGTTAATATAATTTGAGCCATATTATATAAGGCAACCATAGTCCCAGTAGCATTAGTTATTTGACCAGTTACATCCTTTGAACCAGAAAAGATACCATTGATACTCATATTAATAGCTGTACCTATCGTATCCTTGACATGCTCTTTCAAATCCTCTAGTTGTTCTGGAGTAATGGTGTATTCTTTTATTGCTTTAATGTCCATTTCTCGTGATAACTGGTTCCCAGTATCTTGATCATTTTTACCTTGAGCAAATACTTTATTCCAACCAAAGAATTGATTAATTTCTGCTTTAGTTGCATTTGGTTTACTTGCTGCTGAAGCATCAGCATAGAACTTAGTAAGATAACCTTCTCCTGCCTTAGCTCCATAAACAAGACCATTTGATATAGCATTCAATGAACCACCATATACACTTGCAGTAACCCCTGGTTTAGAAGCATTACGATCTAGTTCTTCTCTACCTCTATCACCAATACTAATTCCTTCAAGTTGATACCTTAAAAATGACCATGCTCTTTTTGTTGTCCAATGCCATTCTATTGGTGTATCCTTTGATTGTATCCATTCAAGCATTTGTTCAGTTTTACCTGAAGTAGCATAATAAGTATCAGCTTCTATAGCATCTTGGTGGGTATCAGGAGCATCAATACTATTCTTCAATCCACCCATAGCAAGTAAATCATTTAAAGGTATATCCCCTGTATCTTTTACTCCCATAGCGTATAACCAGTTAGTATGAAATGCTCCATTAGTTTTACCATCTACTTTAATAGGTAAAGGTTTTTGAATATACTTATTAAAGATAGAGTCTAAAGCTTCAATATATTCAACAGTAGGTACTTTATAGTTATCATCATGTTCACGCTGCCATGCTAAGAAGTCAGGAATGTTTTGTTTACCACTCTCCTTAATAGCATCATCTACTTTCTTTAATGCTATTAAGCTCTCCTTTAAACTAACAGCATTACTTTTCTGTTTATCAAGGGATACTCCTAAACCTACACCTAAAGCTAAAACATAAAACTTTAACTTACTGTTACTATTTTTACGACGAACTGCTTTTGTTAATTGCTCCAATGATCCATGTACTTTAGATGATGACTTATCAAAAGATGTTCGAACCAGAATACGATGGAATTTATTAGACTGAGGATTCACTTCACCCTCAAACATTTGTCTACCATTTAATATAAAGTTAGAAGAATAATATATTGGTACTGGTTTACCATCTACTGATTCATCTTTTAAACGTTCATATAAACTATATGCATTAATGAACTCAGCTTTTATTCCTTCCTTCTTACCTCTTTTAGATAATTGGTCATTTACATTCAATGCATCAATTTCTTTTTCTGTTGGTTGATGTAAGTAAATTTCTGCAAACTCAGTAACAGTAGCATTCAAATCAAACTTCTCATTCTTATCATTTACCTTAGAGCTTATTTTAAGTATTTCACTGAACTTATCCATATCCATAAAGAAAGGAACACTCTCAGTGATTTCAGCCATTTCACGAGCTGCTTCACTCAAATAAGAATAGTCAGTATTAGGTGGAATACCTATGTGATTAGTCCTAGATTGAATAGAACCATATTCAGCTTTAAGAAGTGAATTATCACCTTTAGCTAATGCTGAGTTAGCTACCTTCTTACGAGTGTAACCATAGTAAGTAACTTTATTATGTTTAACTTCTGATACCTTAACAGTTTCAGTTAATATGTTTACTACTACTGAATTCAAAAAGGTATTCAATGCTGGTAAATACTGGTTCTGATCATACCCTTCAATAAGAAAGACATTTCGACGCATAATACCTTCTAATGTAACAGTAGGAATAAACGTACCTTTACCTACAAACTTATTTCTTAAATCAGTATTACCACGTTCAATACCATCAACATATATCTTAAGTTGTTTAGCTGGAAGATAAGGTCTATCTCCTATAAATTCCATTACTTCACCAAAGCTTAAAAAAGATGCTTGTACAAAGTGTTCAATAACATTCCCTTCTTTATCTAACAACATACTATTTAATAGTTTTGTTCCTCCTACCTCTGAACCCATAGCTTGAATCTTAGAAATAAACTTTATCTTATATTTATTATAATCATTTAATAAGTTTAAGATTTTAATAGGAGTAGTACTATATTTCCTAGCTATTACACCAATACCTTCTTTATCTGTCTGAGCTAAGTTTAAGACAGATCCCATATCCCAAATAGCTGATTCTTTAAATGAACTTAAACTTGTTTTCAAAGGACTATCATCTACCATTGAATCAAGTAGTCTTTTAACTGCATGTGTATTTGATAAAGTACCTATAATTACAGGGAACTTCTTATCAAACATTGCTTTAAAAGCAGCATAGGTTCTTACACCTAACCTCTTCTTACCTCCCCTAGGACCAGTGTGAGTGTTCTCAACCAAACTACCTAATGCAAAAGTACTGCTTTGGATGTAAGCCTCAGTAGTGCTCTTAGCTGCACCATCAGGAAGGATGTTTACATTGATCTCTTCAGCTATTTGTCGTGAAATACTTAAAGTAGAATCTGTATCCCCTTTAACAATTGCTTTTAATACTTTCACTTTCATCCCAATAGCTTTAGCTAAGATATCAAGGTTATATTTAGCAACCCCAATTACTTCAGTTATTGAATTGATTCGTGCATGTTGACTACGTGTAGCAGCTTCAGGATCATAAAAAGCTTTACCTTTCTTAGCATTCTTTGCAATTTCTACTTTAGCTACTCTTATTTCAATAAGCTTCTGACGTATACGTTCTTCCTTAAGATACTTTCCTCTAGCTTTATTAAACTTCTTTCTAGCTTTAATTCTTTCATTTATTAAATCAATAAGAACATCTTTAACATCACTTTGTTCAGCAATAATAGGATCTAACTCTCCCTTTGTCTTAAGTGCTTTTTCAAAGTCTTTAGTTAATTTCCTTTGCTTACCCTTTAAAGACCTGATTTGATCACCCAAATGTTTAAATGCAACATTAGTATTCAACTTCTGCTTCTGCTCACTCACAGAACCCTCAGGTCTAGGCAAGGAATCAGATGCAATTCCATTCATAATATCAAAGCTCTCAGAAGCTGCTAGTGAAGCTTTCTCCACTTCTCCATCTAATTCAGCAGCTTCTTCTTCAAGTGCCTTAGAATAGCTGTCTAGGACATCCTGTGTACGCTCCTCTTGGGCAGTAGTAAAAGGAACTCCTTTATATTGCATCTTATAATAATTGAACCAGACAGACCTATTCCCCATAGTAACCATGCCTGAAGTGACCATTGCATTGATAATAATTCCTGCTTTATCTGCTGCGTTCAGTTCAGGATCAGCAGTAAAAGAGACTTTACCTACTTTATCCAAGATAGCTCTTAATACCTCTTCATTGGACATAAGAGCTACTTCTAGCTTAGGTACTCCTAATAGCTCACTGACGCCCTTAACAACCTCAGGCTTAGTCAATGCATCACCTGTGAGGATATCCTCTGGAACCAGAGAATGTAAGACCTTACTGGTCGTAGTAAATGGACCCTCTACCTTTTCTGGTTCAGGAGTAAGTTCAGGTTCACTTACCTTTTCTGGTTCAGGTAGTTGTTTAATTATTTGATCAAGTACATCAACTGTATTCTCTCTAATAATGTCATCAAGTTTAGCTAATTCTTCAGCTACGATACTTGCTACCTTCTCTTGGGGTAACTCCTTAAGTGATTCACTATACATACGTGTATCCATTGCAGCTAAAGCAGCACGTACTGGTGTAGCAACTAATCCCTGTTTACCGACCATAGCAGCGATTGCCTGTATGATAGCTTCATGGGTAACACCTTTCGGTTCACGAGTTGTAATCGTTTCTGGTTCAGGCTCCGTAGGAATAACTTCTTCTTTCACCTCTACTTCTGGTGTAGGTTCAACCTCACTTACTTCTTCTGGTTCAACTACTGTTTCAGTTGAAATAGGAGGTCTAATTCTAAAATACCAATCACCTCTGAAATCTTTACCTTGGATAACATTCTCACGCCCTTCACGCTTAATAGCAGCAAACATCTTATCTAGTCTTGTAACACTTTGTTTACCTTTGGGCTCATATGCTGCATCGAACTTATTATCAGCCTCATCCATCTGTTTCTGAGTAGGCATCTTCTTATTAGAAGTTAACCACTCTCCTTCAGCTAAATCATGACCTTTACGTTCTGCTTCAAAAGCAGCCTCTGCTTTCCTCAAACGAGCTATATACCTAGTTCGTGCTTCTTTATCTTCTTCTTTTAAATTTACAACCCCTATTACTTTATTACGTCTTTCAGCATTGCTATTAACTACATCAACGACCTTTTGTTGGAAATCACTTAAAGGTCTTCCTTTTTCTATAGTTGCAATTACTCTTTCAACATGTGCCCTAGTAACAGCATGTATACCTACCCCTTTTGGGGATATAGCTAAAGCTAATACATCTAAGTCTGCACCCTTTAAATTAGCAACAAGTGTAGCCTCAGGTTCTACTTTGGTATCAACTTCTTGTGATCCAGGTGATTCTACGGGGGCTGTAGTAGTTTCTGGTTCAACCTCAGTAGGCTTTAATACATCCTGAGCTAAAGCATCAATATGCTCTAGTGCTACTAAATCTTCTTTTACTTCTCTTATATACTTTCCTGCTCGTGGAGCACCTTCAAAAGTAAATTCTCTAGAAGTAGGTATTTTACTTAATGGACCAGAAGTATCCCATTCAGTTTTCTCACCTAACTTAGGGCTAGTAGCCACAAATTCTTCAATAGCTCTAAGTTTACCTTTTTGGTTCTTAACCAAATAACCAATGAAATTATCATAAGTTTTCTGAGCAGTTTCAGTATCCCCTTCTCCGATAGCTTCTAGAAATGTTTGAACATGTCTACCAATACTACTTTTACCTCTTCCTCCTCCCCCTAATAATTCATTTCTTACTCTTTCAGCACCTGTTTCCTGTCTAGGCTCTGCACCTTCTGGTACATCTTTTCGTTTATCAATATCAGCTTGAATAGCTCCTTTAAGAGCCGCTACAAGCTCAAATAGTTTTTTCTTACTATCATCAGCAGTAACCTCAGCTAATTGAAGGAGCGACTCTCCTGACAGCTTACTGACTTTATCTTCAGAATAGAGAATCACATCACCAATCAGTGAAAGTAATTCATCCCTGCTAGCTGCATCTGCATCCTCACCTTTAGCAGTTCTCTCCGCTACAAGGGAATTGATCAATTCCTCTGTTTCAGGTAGTTCAAGAGTAGCTAGTATTTTAGATACAGTATTGTAATTAGCTGCATCAGTCACCTCAGGATGCATACCAACAGCCAAGTCTTCTATGGCAGCTGTATCTTTCTTAGATAAACCTGCCTTACCTAACAACTCATTACCTTTTAGAGTCAGTGCAATATTAGTATCTAATGCATTCATTAGAACTTCACCAATCTCTTCAATAGTATCGGTGTTCGTACGTAAACTTTCTTCACTTAGATCTGCACCTAAGGTATGACTCACAACCTCATCCACATAAGCTTTTACATCAGGGTCATCAGCTTTATAGTTCAAATAAGTATCAATGACCTTCTTAGTCTTAACTGCTTCTTCATACCCATCCTGTACAGGTTCCCTTTCAGGGGCAAACTCCTCAACCACATTCTTAGGCTCAGGTAACTTCTCCTCTTCCTTTTCCTTAGGTTCTTCTGGTTCAGGTATTGTTTGTCTAAGTGTTTCTACTCTTCTTTCTTCTGCTTTCCCAATAATTTTATCTTTTACTTTACTTACAGTAGCACCAGTACCAGATACAACTCCACCTGCAAGTGCTCCTGTTACAGCTCCAGCTCCTGCAGCAGCACCTACTCCTTCAAGGATATCTTTCTTCACATCTCCTTTTTTTATTTGAATATTAGAAACTAGTTCTCCCATACCGGATTGAAGTGTTTCTTCTACAGCCTCAGTTGCAAGACCTTTAACAGTAGCTTTAATTATTCCTTTCTTACCTAAACCTTTAGCAACAGTAGCTTTACCAAATAAATCTGTAGCACCTGTAAGCTTACCAATAGCTGCAGCAAGTACTCCTGAAATAACTGCAGTATCTCTAGTACCTTCTTCAACAAATTGAGCTTTAACTTCTTCAAAAGTTATATCAGGATCTTCCTTCCTCATATCATCAGCAAACATCTTAAAATCTTCTGAACCAGAAAGAGTTGATTCGTCAAGTGCCATAAGAACATCACGGGTTTGAATAGCATTACTGGTTCCTTCAATAATACCTGTGTGAAGCATAGCTGTTCTTCCTGCAGCCTTACTTACAGCTTTGCTTACTGCCTTATCTGCAATCTTTTTAACACTTGCACGTTTAAGTGCTTCTTCTCCTAACCTCTTTTTAATTTGATGTTTTGTAGCAGCCTTTGCAGTAGCTCCTGCAACTCCACCAGTAGCAACCATAGATAATAGGTCCATACTGCTCTGTACAGCCCCTGACAAGGCTGCACGAGGATTTGTAGCATAATCACCTACAGTATTAAGGAAGTCGCTTAGAACGTCATCTGAGGTCAATTTGGTAGGTCCACCCCTTTCAGCTTCTCTTTCAACCTCACGTTGTTTAGCTGATTCAACAATATCTGCTTTCTGTCTCTGTAAACCTAAGGAATAGTCTTGCTCTGCTTCACTGATCTCTGCTTGTTGAGCAGCAACACCTTCCCAACCATAATCAGATATAGTCTCTGAATCAATAGCATCCCCAAACAGCCCTGCAGCTCCATACAACGTCTTTTGGAGGTTATCTACAGAAATGTCTAGGTCAGTATTAATATCAGCACCTACCCCCTGATTAAGCATTCCTTGTTTAGATAAGAATAATCTTTCGTCCAAAGCATCTGCTTGAGGATTAGCTACCCGAAACTGCTCAAGAGTCATAAGTATCTCTGGCCCATGAAAAGCTGCTATCTTTGTATTAGTAGCAGCTTCCACAGATGCTGTTTTATCAACAACAGCTTTTGAAGTAGCTAAAAACATATCTGTGAGTGTCATAGTGTTACCTCTACTGTAGTTTTAATCTTAAGTTATCCAACGCAATATCTGTTTGATGGGCAGTTTTTAAGGCAGCAATATCTTCACCCATCTCTACAGCTTTATTAAAGTCGTCAATATATTTAGAAAGGTTATCTGTTACTGTTTCAGATGACCATTCTCCAATGTAAAAATCACCAAAACGATTCTTAGTACTACCCACTCCCTTCTTATCTTTTAAGAATTTAGCGAATACATACCTTTGCTTTGAGTCATCTAATCTCTGAAAAGCAATATTTTTCTGTGCGTCACCAAATAACCTATTAATTTCAGTAGGATCTTTAGCATTACTTCTAAGTGAATCAAGTAAGTCAGTTGCAGGTTTATCTAGCCCACCTGCAATATCATGCAGAGACTGACTAAAGGCATTATTTTTAAACCCACCTTTACCTTGAGTTAATTCCTTAATCTTACTCTGTAAAGCAGCAGTCTTTGAAGCATTAAGGTCTGCAGCAGCTTTAACATTTTGTTTACTTGGAGCCAGAAATACACCTGCAATTTCCTGAGCACTCAAACCACGGATATCATCATACTTATTTTTATTTGCTGAACGTTTAAGAATATCTTGATCAAACTCATCTTGAATTCTTTTAGTTTCATCATCGATATCACTTCGCTTACCAAAGACTGCAGCAAAATCTAAATTAGCTTTACCTTTATCTGTTAAAGTAAAATCCTGTCCTGCCCCTCCTGCAGTAATTAATCCACGGTCCTTACCTATAGTCATAGCTTGCAATAAATCCTTTTTCATATCACGTAATCCTTTTAACTTCTCAATCAAACCTAATTTAGCTTGAGCAGTATTACGTTGAGTAGCATCAGCAATTGCAGCATTCTCTTGTTGAATTCCAAACTGTTTATCTTTAAAGTCAGCAGTTCTGTTTGCATGAATGTTTGCATCACGTCTTTGAATTCCAAACTGTTTATCTTTAAGGTCAACAATTTTGTTTGCACGAATGTTTTCAGCACGTCTTTGGATAATATTCGTTCTATCCTTGTCTAATGCTCTCTGGTTCTCAAAATTTAATTGTGAAACTTCCGCATCAAAAACTTCCTGATCTTGTTCTCTAATTTCAGCTCCAAATAAACCTTGTCCTATAGCCTTTAGACTGGATATTCCTGTAGTAAGGGGTGTATTCCCTGTAATAGTTGCTAAAGAACTTCTAGCAACCCTAGGTTTAATACTAGGAGCTGCTCTAGCTAAAAGCTTATTCATGTATGTATCGACTAAATCTTCTTCTACAGTAGGCATTATACGAACCCTCTTCGTTGATTTGTGATTCTTGCTTCCTTCTGTGCTAAACCTAATTTATCTTTAGCTATACCAATCCTCTCTTCCATGAAACGATTATTTTTATTACCTTGATATATTGATGTACCTAAACCAACTACTCCTTGAAACATATTAAACATCTGAACAGGAGTGATGTCACTACCAAAACCACCACTTTCAGCAGCAGGTTCTACATCTAACTGTTCAGGATTTTCAATACCGAACATATCATTCATTGCCATTGCATTAGGAGTAAGATTCATTTGACCTTGAATACCTACTTTTGTTTGAGTACTACTCAACATATCTTTCAATTCAGAAGACATACCTATTTGAGCAGAACTATTATTTAATATACTCTGTAAGGTAGAAGGTGTACCTACATTTCCTCCTCCCTGTGTATTTACCTGAGAACCCTGAGGTACTTGTTGTTGCTGTCCTCCAGTATTAACATAACTAGATTGTAAAGGAGCAGGAAATAAACTATTCAATCCTCCTCCCATTGTTTGAGGAGAAGTAGGTGCAACATTACCATCTCCCATATTCTGTAATACTCCTTGCCCTGCTGGAAGAACTCCAGACATAAAATCATTATTAGCTGTCTGAGGCCCTCCCCAATTAAACCCAGTATTATCAATACCTATACTACTTATATTACCCGTATTACCCATATTATTTATACTATTTATACTACCCCTACTATCAGGAAGAGGAGCAAATAAAGATTGAGTATACGCCTGTATACTCTTTATTATATCAGCTACACTTTGTTCTTGATTTATTGTACTAAAACTTCTAGGTGCAACTCTATTTGTATTATCAGGCATCATATTTCCTTAGTTAAGTATTTTTGCATTATTGATAGGAGAATATACACGACCTGTATAACGCATAG
>SDBT01013509.1_pt1 | contig 13081 bp, 19 predicted proteins | sample 2277101 | NCBI WGS metagenome assembly SDBT01 (sample SAMN10404973, study PRJNA504765) | marine sediment metagenome | isolation source: marine sediment core GS10_PC15, 103 cmbsf | place: Arctic Ocean: Southern Knipovich Ridge | collected 2010 | reverse complement strand
CCAATAACCTTTCCCCTCTTCGTTTATTCCCACAAAAAATCCACAATATTATTAAATTATTTATTTATTATTTAAATAAATATCCCCCGCTTGATATAAACAAGATGTTCACAATTATCATGGAAAAAGCAAGCAAAATCAAGAACCTTTATTTCAAACAACGTTCAGTATCATTTAAACATCGTCATTATGTTGAAGAAAATGATTATGAAACAGAATATAACTCATTAGATGGTTTAAATGATCTTTATGGATGGATATTGGATACTTATGAAAGTAAAGTTAGAGATAGCATTAAAGGTGATCCAAGAAAAATGTATTTCAATTTTGATCTTAATAAATTTAATTACAACATTTCAGTAATTGAAGAGAAAGACACTGATGATTTGAAAAAATATAGTTTTGAACGAGATAGTAATTTAATATATTGGCAAATAAGTGAAGATTTCAAAAATTTTATTAAATGAAATCCACAATGATATTTAATTATTTATTTTTTTTTTAAAGAAATATTACCCATAATATAACACAATATGGTCAGAAATTATATTCCAATTCCTGAAGATCAAAAGAAAAAACGTGGCCCAAAAGGCAAACAAATTCCACAAGAAATAATAGATAGAATCATTGAACTAAGAAAAATAGGAGTTACTTTCAAAAAAATATCTAGCACTACAAATGTGTCTTGGTTCCTGATCAAAAAAATATTACGGAATAATTCAAATAATTAATTTATTTTTATTTAAACATTTTTTTCCCTATATAATATACACCAGAAGAAAAATGGTATCTCGTAGAAAGCAAGTTTTGATTAGTATATTTATTTTGAAATTAGACCTGTTCCCTATACCAAGGGATAGAAAATTATTCAAAATAACAAAAGGTGTTTTGAGATTTATTCGAAGATCATTTCCAGGACAATTCAACAAATTTAAGAAATTTAAAAATTATACTGTAAGATCATTGAGAGATCAAACTCAAGATTGGAATTTTCTACCACATGTTATGAAACAAGATAATTTAAGTGGTGGATATAATTTTAAATATGCAAAAGACGATATTAGAGGAGATCCTACAGATGTAGTTGAATTTGTAATTGCGCGTGGAAAAATTGAACTAGAACCAAAATTAATAGATTTTTCAAGAGATGAACTTTATAATATTCCAACAACAAACATAGATAAATGGTGGGAAGGCGATAACAAAGAAAAAAAACATTTCTATGTTGATTGGATAGTAGATTCTGCCACATCAGTTTTTGATATTGGAGATGCGCAAAGAGGCTATGATTATTTATTATATAAAAAAACTAGAAAAATTAAAAAGAAAACTATAGAACAAATACTCAAAGAATTAGAAACCATTAATCCAAAGATGGGAGACAATCCAAGGATGAATTGCATTCCAAAACCAATATTAGATTATTTTTATACATTCAAAGTCGGATCAAGAAATTGGTATCTTTACAAGAGGGCTCAAAGATTCTGTCAAGAATATCCAAAGGGAATTCCATGGAGAGATATTCAAAAAATAGTTGATGCTTTGCAAGTCACAATAAAAATATTTGATATGACTGGAAAATTATTGAAAATATTCAGATCAAAACATAAATCGAAAAAGACATTCGAATATGTTCATACAAGACATAATCATCTTGATGTCAAACGAACTATAAAATTATCAGAAGATGAATTTCAAAAAATTATGGATCAAGGTTATCAGTTGTACAGATGTATGGGAAATATGGTAGTTGAGATTATGAAATATGGAACGAGATACATTCTTGAAGATTCAGTATATCTATCCGCTATTCGAAAAATATATGAAACAACAGATCTTTACAATTATAAATTGAGTTCATTATTAGACAAAGAAAATTTAATAAACTTCATCAGATCATCTATTCATATTCCGGGAAGGATCTCTGTGAATGTTCACATCGAAGACATAAACACCAAGAGTAAACTTTTTCATCTTGATCAAAAAAAAGCTTACTTGCAATATACAAATAATAAATATTACAAAAAATATGGATTCCCAACAATATTCTCACAAATAAAACATACAGACAAAATCATTTGTGAATATGGATTTTACAAAATAAGAATAACTAGTATACCAGATAAGTATAATAATGTATTCTCCAAAATTTATAAACTTGATAGCCAATCTTTGATATTTCATAGATCATTTTTGAAATTCTTAGATAATTATAACATCACATACACAATAAGTGAAGTTGTAATATGCTCTTCAAAATTTGAAATGGAATTCCCAGAAGAGATGTTAAAACAATTACCAGGAATAAGAGCAAAGGCATACCAAGTTTTCTGTGGAAGTTTAGCCCAAGAAACGAAGTATTACAAATATAGATTGAAAATAGAAGATGAGTTTGAAAAATTCATATCCAAAAAAATGGTAAAAATAAATGACAATGAATATCAATACAAAGTTGCGAAATCATCTGTCAATACTTATCCTCATATTTTATCCTGCATATTGTCGTATCAAATGATTTCAATGATCGAACAAACTTTGGAATATGATTATAATGATATCGTTCAAATAAATTGTGACGCAATTTATTCTACAAAATTGCCACACGTAATCCACAAAACATTTAAATTCAAAGATTACGAGCGTCGTTGTTCAAATTATACAATAAAACCATTTTCAATTAATGAGAGATTCGTAACAATACATAATTCACAAATACCATCGGATCAAGAATTTATTGTGACTGGAGAAGCTGGAACTGGGAAGACATACTTTTGTGTTCATGATAAAACATTAAACAGAATTATCTATGTTGCAAAATCATGGAGATTATTGTCAGAAAATTTCGAATGTCCTTGTTGTGGAAAAATAGTAAAGCTTGTAACTTTGTGTAGATTATTAGGAGAGAATTGTCCAACATTCAAAAAAACTGATTATGAACCGGGAACAATTATTATAGATGAGGCAACAATGTTGACTGAAAGTGAAAGACAATTTATTAAGAAAACATATAAAAATTCAAAGATAATTTATGCAGGTGATTGGGATATGGAAGATGGCTACATTTTTCAAATGCCTCCATTTGAAATAAAAATAGGAAAAAAAGCAATTCCAATGAATATCAGAGGAATAAAATACATAACTATGAAAATAAATCATAGAATTAAATGTGATAAATTGAGAAGATTTTTGAATATCGTTAGATCAATGAAATTACCAATTAGAACAGTAAAAAGAGCATTACAGCAAATGTTGAGTGAAAGGAAATATGAATTGCAAGATTACATAATAACGTACAAACATTCAACGATAGCAAGAATAACTAAAAAAATGAATCCAAAATTTGATAAAGTTAAATGTATTGCTATCAATACAAAAAAGAAAAACGGAATTTACAAAGGAGTTTACAAACTATTTGACAAAGGTCAAAAGATTCCAAAGATTTGGAAGAACTGTCATGCATCAACCATTCATTCAATTCAAGGAACTACATTAAAAAAACCTGTACATTTATTTATTGATATGAAAAGTTTGAATAATTTTCAAACTTTATATACATCAGTCTCTAGAGTACAGTACCTAGATCAATTGCATATTCTGTAATATCTCGAAATTGTGATTTTTTCAAAATCCAAATTTCTCCGACTAAATATAATATGACCAAAAACAAACATACTCATTACAAAAACAAAATGAATGAACTCTGTGGATGCGTTGGTTGTCAGATGGATCGTAACATAGATGAAAAAATATATTGTAAAAATACAGAGGTTCTGAGATGCAAGAAGCAGCAAGATGAATTAGATTTATTTCTCGAAGAGAATAAACAAAAACCAATGTTTTATAGAATGAAAGATTACATAGCCAGTTTTTGGTGGACACCAATTTCAAAGAAATTGCAAAAGAATTGAAATTTAAATAATATATTCTTTAATAAACCATTCACATGTGTCAACTTTATCATCAAATTCATGTTTTTGTAATGTAGTTAATTTATCTTTATAGTCGTACCATACAACTTTTGGTGCATATTTACCTGGGCTTTTTTCAACTACATCAACGAAAATTCCTGCTAATCCAGACATCGCCAATTCTATATAATGGTAAGACGAAAGAAAACGCTTACCATGTTGATCTTTCCTAATAATTGAGTAAAATTTATTGTTTTTCATTTTTATTATGTAATGCATGACATAAAAATTCAAATAATTAAATCATATTCTTTTAGGTGATATTCACGCCACCATTTATCTGGACCTTTAATAGAAGATCTAATTTTTGAAACTACCAAAATCTTTTTATGATCAAATTTTTCAATTTCTACTGGTTTCATTATTTCTTCATAATTGATATATCTGCAATATTTTTTAGCAAGAGCACATTGAGCCTTCTCTCTTGTCGAATGAGACGAATCCAATGCTAATCCCAATCGTTTATCATTAATCACAATTGCATAAAATTTACGACCAATTCTCAGATTTTTAAATCGTTCGCTCAATTTCATTATTATTGGTTCAGAAGAATTCATTATATAAAGGGAAGACTAGAAAAATTTGCTATTTTTATTTCAAGAGTTGCATGATGTCTTCTTCTATAAATATAACGTATTAAATATCTTTGATCATATTCAACAATTTGATAATCTGGATCACCCATCATTGTGTAATAAGAATTATCTAAATATTGTTTTGCATTATCATAATCTTGCGCACAAAACTTTATATCTAAGTAATTAGATCTATCATGAAAAACTACTACATGTAGGTTGTTCATTCTGCTATACATAGAGAGACATTATTTTTTTTTCTTTCTAATACTAATTTTGTGAAATGACAATGAATCAGAAGCAGGATGATAATACAAGAATTGGTGGTTTTTTGTCATTTTCTTATAAAATTTGATTTGGTCATCCATTCCAAAAATTCCCATTTTATTAAAAGAACTTCGCAGGAAAGTCTTTATTATAACTTCCGTGGATTCATCACTCAGAAATCGGAACATAATAACATTTGTAAAATTTGCTCTGGTGGCTTTTGAGAGGAGATTTGAATATTGCATGCAAATACAAGTTGATATTTTCGAATTACGATATGTTAGTATCAAATTATTTATCAGAGCATTGTGTCTAACATTCAGTACATCATCTATCAAATTTGCAAAGTTATATTTGTTGTTTGTCCTATTATTTATAAATTTTTCCATCTTAATATATTTTTGAGCTTTTCTATCAAATGTATTGCATTTCAATAAATTCTTTTCTCCTTTATAAGCAGAGATTTGAGAATTAACTGAGAACAAAGTTGTAATGAACGATTTCTTTTTATAATACTTTCTATAGATCCACATTAGAATTGTTGTTTTGCCCTGCTGGCTGGATCCAAGAATTGCGCAAGAATTGCCACTGTTTGGAGTTAAACGCAAATTGAGTCCCTTTTCAATTTTAATTTTATTAAGGGCTGCATTAACATTTGGAGGACCCAAAATAACTTCTGCCAATTCTTTGTCTTCTTTCGTTTCCGGAGCATCAGTATCTTTTTTCTCCTGAGGTGCCATTAATATTTTTAATCTGGCAAGTTTCTCCGATCTGGTTATTCGTCTAAATTCTTGATTTTTTCTTTTTTGATTATCTTTAGCATTTTTTATTAATACTTCCATTTGCGCATTTGTTCTATTTAATCTTGGAATACTAATAACAAATCTGTCATTAATCTTTTCTCCATGTGTCATTCTGAAATGTCTTTCAGAACAGTAAAGGCAAACTCTTGCTGAACCATTTTTTCTAAATTTTGTTGGCATTTTATGTATATGCTAATGTATATATAGTCAAGGAAAAAATGAATTTAGGATTTACATCAAACGAAGATCTTATAAGACTTCACATGCCTTCTCTAAATAACGCTATAATAATAGAGGAAGAAGTTGAAGAGGATGAAGAATTAATTGATTTAAAATTTATTATTAATAATAAACCTGATACTGAGACAGTCAGAGAATTTATGAGATTTCAGTTACAATCAATAAAAAATGAAGAGGATGAAATATTTCTCAGAGATATATTATAATATTTTATTATTATTTTTTAACAAAGTATAAAACTTTGTTTCCGTATATATAAATATGAGTAATTTTAGTAATCAAGTATTCGCAAGCCCAGGCATTGAATTTAAATCAGCTGCAGAGGCAAAGAATGAAGCAGACATCGCAACTCTAGAAACAGATTTAGATGTTGCTGAGCAAGATATTTTAGATAACTTGGATCTCATCAATATCAACGTAACTGATATTACCAGTAACGATGGGGATATCAAAGTAAATACAGACCAATTGGCAATTAATACACCACAAATTGTAACTAATACAACTGACATCAAAACTAACACAGATCAATTGGTGATTAATACGCCACAAATTGTGACAAATACTACAGATATTGGAACAAATGTCACTAATATAGGAACAAACGTAACTGATATTGGAACAAACGTAACTGATATCAAAACAAATACTGATCAGTTGGCAATCAATTCTCCGCAAATTATAACGAATACGGGCGGAATATCGTCAAATGTCATCACCATTAATAATCAAGGAACTGACATCCTCGCGCTTCAGAACAACTACGTAGTTCAAGTCCTAGCAGGATCGTGGACGAGCGGGGATGAAACCGTGACCATTGATGTACAATTCGCACGATATCTTGACATGGTCACGGTTAGAGTTGACGCAGTTTCCGGAACGAACAATGCGGGCGCTGTTCCTTCTTACGATTACGATACTGTTGTAAGTATTACTTTTCGTCCATCTTCCACTATGCATTTCAACATTATTGTAGTAAATAATGGAACAATTGAGCAAGGAGTATTCACAATTGATAGTTCTGGAAACTTGAAAATATTTAGAAACATAAATATGACCACCGATTTTGGATCCGGTGTTGTTACTGGTTCTCAAGGATTTAGCCGTGCTTACAATATTGAAGCTTAATTTAAATAATCTTCATTAGTGAGTATTTTTTTCTTTTGGTAAATATAAATATGAGTAATTTTAGTAATCAAGTATTCGCCTCTCCAGGAATAAGATTTATAACCGATGTAGAACAAAAAAACGAAGATGATATTGTAGATTTGGATGTAAGAGTGACATCCTCCGAAACTGATATCAGCACATTACAGACTGATGTAATTATATTAGAAAATTTTTATGACAATTTGAGTACAACAATTACATGGACAAACTCTGGAAAAAGTTTTGTCGGAAATATAAAATTAACAAGATATAAAGAAATGGTAACATTGTCTTTTACAGGAGGAAGTGTTGATTTTACAGGTACCGCAGGTGTTAATTTTGTTGGTGCAATTTTTGCAATTGGTGTACTTCCAGTTGAGGCAAGACCTTCATTTGATCAAAGATTTGCATATACAGAATCAGAAAATAATTCTATGCTTGATACTGAACCTGGGTTACTTGTTGTAAAAACTACTGGTGCATTGGAACTTTATAGAGTAAGAAATCAAAATGTAACTTGGTCAACAATTTCAACTGGATCAGGATTTAGAAGTTTTTCTGTTTCTTATTCGGCATTATAATGTAAGATAATATATAAATATGAGTAACTTCAGCAATCAAGTATTTGCCTCTCCAGGGATAAGATATAAAACTGATGCAGAACAAAAAAACGAAGATGATATTACGGATTTGGATGTAAGAATGACAGCCGCAGAAATGGATATAAATACATTATTCACTGAATTCGAAAGTGATGAAATTAAAGACGTAGCATGGCAAGCTGGAAATTTCAATCCAGCTGGAACAGATGCAACGGCTAAAACCATTGTAAGTTGGACAAGAGTTGATAATACTGCTACTATAACTTTTACATCATTGCAGGCAACAATTCCTATAGCAACTCCACCAGGTTCTTTCTTTAATACATTTGTAGTTGGTCTTTTACCATCACAAATTCGACCAATTCAAGCAAATATTCTTATAGCAGCACCAGTAACAACAGATGATATTGGTGATGACTCAACTTATTTAACTGGTCGAGTAAGAATTCAGACTGATGGAAGAATTTTTATAAAAAGAAATAATAATGATCATAATGAGAATTGGACTGATAATGGAGTTGGAAAAGGATTTCTAACGTTTTCAGTATCATACAAAATAATATAATTTTAAGTAATGGATTAATTATTTTTTTGATAAATATTATATAAAAAAAACAATATTTCATGTAATATAAATATGGCAGATCAAAAAGCAACAAGTAACGAATTAGCATTTTTATCGCAGAAGCGAGTTTTGTTGTCCAACCCGGGCGTGAAATTAAATCAATTATATTATAGTTTTCTGACGTCTCAAGTGGATCTTGTGGAAAATACCTGGAACCTGGGCAGATTTACTCAAAGTTTGACAGCACCCAATTATTCATCAAACAGTCAAAATATTATTCCAGCTCAATCTTTTATAGCAGAGACCTACCTATATGTAAGATTAGCAGATTTGGGGGCAAATAATATAGCTCTTTGTAGAGGATGGCTATGGGCCTTAATAGATGAGTTATCCTATTTGTTTGGATCAGCAAATGTATCCCAACTATCTATAGATGGTAAGACGAACTTTATGACAATGTTCGAGCAAGCAGAAACAAAAGAGAAGCGAGACTTAATGATGACCCAAGGAGGTCAATCTAGAATTTTTACAGGAGTTTTTCCTTTTGATGTAGCAGGACCAAATGAAGCTATGATTCAATTGGCTTTACCATGGTCTTCAGCCTCAGGGTTATTTAATAAAAGACCCTTCGATACAAGTCTGTTGAGGAATCCGATTACGATTTCTATTAAATTTAACCCCGCCAGAGCAATTTTAGGTGGAGTTGGACTCGCTGGTAATATTCCAATTATTGAGGAAGCAAGACTTATATTGAGACAGGGTAATCTTAGTAACAAAGATCAATCTTTACGTATGCGTATGTTGAGAGACCCAAGTCTTTTGTACTCTTACCCGTTCATACATCACGAAACACATAGAGTTAGTGCATTACCAATTGGAACTTCTCATACAATGAATTTACTTGGATTTATTAATGCAGATTTACTGTCTATCAGTATTGGATTTATAAGAGACGCATTTGTTGAACCAGTGGGAAGTGATATGCCTCAACCCTTTCAATTTGAAAATATAAAAAATCCAGTTTTGAAATTTAATGGTCTCACAATGTACGATGCTCCAAGTGATTTCTGGAAATTAGTTTCAGTTCACTCAGAGATAGGACAAGATAGTTTTGGAAATAATGAAATTGGCGGAGATGGAAGTGGTCCATCTCCCTTCACACAAACTGCTGTAGAAGGATTTATATTAACTATGGATTTTTCGAGGATCCGAGCACTTTCTTATGAAGGATTCTACCAGAATGTTTGGAGAATCGGCACAAACACACTAACGTTAAGTTTTGACACAGATTTAACTTTGATACTAGTACCATTCATAAGTTATTACTATAATGGTTTGGCTGAGATTCAAAATGGGGAAACTAGAATCTTCTTCGATTAAAATCGTTCCGATTTTACAAAACTCTCAGAGTTTTGATAATTTTAAAAAAATAATAAATATACAACTAGTTAATTTTTTTCTAACTGACTACATATAAAATGGCATCATTTCTACTACCAGGATTATTATCACTAGCACGAGGAAAAATCGGACAAAGCATAGGAAGTTTTGTAAGACAAGCAGTTTCAGATATATTAGAAGGAAAAAATGTAGCTAAAAGTATTAGCAGAGCTGGAAAAAAAGCTATAGGAGGATTATTTGGGGTTGGTCCTAAAGATTTAAAACAGGCAGCCAATTCCCTACCAATAATAATGGCTCCAGATAGAATTAAAAAATTAACAGGTATGGATAAAGTAAGACCTGAACTTATAGATAAAAATGAATTTCCAACTTCTAAAATAAGTGAACGAGCAAAAGTTGTATCAGCACCAGGACAAAGGCCACAAAAATTCATACCACCAAGAGAGAAAGCATCAAAAAGTAAACCTAAAAAGAAAACATCAAAAAGTAAACAAAAAAGAGGGAGAAAAAGAGGAAGAAAGAAAAAAGGAAAAAGAAGATTTGGACTTTCAGTATAGAAAATTAAATTACAACAAATTTATTTTCTCTGATATAATATAAAATGTCACAAACACGAAGATTTGATAATCCTTATGATATCAAAAATCAAAATGTTATCATGGTTCCTATATCTGATGAAATGCAGACAGATCAGAATCTTGAACCCCAAATGGTTAGGTTGAGAGCACAAAATCATGCAGTTATGCATCTTGACGCTTCTGAAGGAAATAAAATTAATTTATCAAAAAAATTGAACAAAATAAATTTATCAACGGGAAATATTTATACCAACAGAGTCAAAAGAATAGCTTTTAATGCATTAGGATTTTTCGATGCATTATTAAATGTAATTGGAGCTGACTCGTCTAATACCACATTTGTTAATAATATAGTAACTTTCTTTTTGACAAATACTGGATTGACACATACTGCAACTGTTGTACCAGGTAGATATGAAACACCTGGAGCTTTAATGACAGCTTTGACATTTGCAATGACAAATGCAGTTCCTGCCACAGGAAGAATTTTCACTTCTGCTGTTAGTACAAATCCAACTGTAATTAATGTATATGACATAAGTGTAAATATGGCAGATACTTGGCACTTTCTCTTGACCTCACCTGGGATGATTTTTGGACGTTCATTATGGAATCTCTCGCGTCAACAACTTGATACTAATTCAAAAAAAATTGGAGCAATCTGGTTATTATACACTAAATTTATAGATTTTCGTTCAAGCTCAATTTTTCAATATACAAAGAATCCAAATTCTTCAAATGCGCAGGGAGCAAATAATATTTTATATAGATTATTTTTAAGACCGGCAGTTTCTAATCTTATCGCACAAGAACCAACACTTTTTGTAAAATACATTAATTACAATAGGGAAAGAAGTTTAACAAATGTTGATATTGAATTATTTGATGAATTTAATAATCCATTAGTAATACCAAATTACTCTATAGACACTGATAGTGCAATTCTATGGAATATAATTTTAACCACTGAAATCTAATTCCTCCGGAGGAATATAGACATGGTTAAAAAATTAAGAACATCAGTTCAATCTATAATCTTCGAAAGAAAAAAATGGACTATTACCAAAGCAAAAAAATGGTTGAAAGATAATGATTACATATCACCAAAAGTTGATAAGACAAAAAAGTTCTTAAGATTTAGGCAACGTTCTCCAAGAGGTTTTAAAAAATTTAGAACCATCAGTCTTGGAAAAGGAATCAAACTTATTTTTGGATTAAAATAAATCTAAAAGCTTTCTAAAATCTTAGCTACGAAAGTAGCATCTGCACCAGAAATTTTTTGTGCAAATAACTTTATTTTACCAACATGCAATTTATCTAAATCTTTGAAAATAAACTGTTCTAAATCAGTTCCAAATTCTGGTATTTTATCTTCTACCAATAAAGATAATGCAGTGGCTAATTTATCACCTTTGAATTTTTTCTTTATTTCAGCAACCACATCTTTTATTGACATTTTAGGTGTTACCTTTTTTCCTTTTGTTTTAGCTTTTTTAGATAACTTATTAAGTAATGGTTCAACCTCATCAAATCTTTTGATTGTCAATCTATCCTTTTCTTTTCCAGCTTCAGTTGTAGAGGGAGAACTATTTTCAAATTTTGATATTTCATCTATAAGTCTATTTTGTTGGAACATTATTTCACCTAATACTCCTGATACTTCTTTAAATGTTTTGGCTTTATCCAATGATTTTGCTATCTTAGCGATAACTTCTTTATTTGGATTATTTGGATTATTTTTTCTTCTACGTCTTTTTCTTACTTTCAATTTTGGTCTTCCTCTTTTCTTTGGTCTAACTTCCACTTTTTCTATAATCTCAACTTTCCTTCTACGTCCATTTTTTTTTGGTTTAACTTCTATTTTTTCTTCGAATACAATTTTCTTTCTACGTCTATTTCCTATAGGTTTGACTTTTATTTTAATTTTCTTTTTGACAACAACTTTCTTTTTACTAGATTTTCTTTTTTTCTGTTTAGGAAGTTTGCCATTAGCTTCTCTAAATAACTGTTGTACTTCAGGATCTTTCGAACCCTCTGTGATACTTTTAAATACTCCAGGATTCTTTTTCATTATGTTACTGACGAATGATAAAAATTTAACCATATTTATAATTATATAAAGAATATGATTCTTTTATTAGAAAAAAACACTTTATTAAGGCGTAATAAAAATTAATGAAAACATTTTAATTGCTTGAGAATTAGTCTGAGAATTTTAATATCGTCAATATCTTCAATTATTTTAATCATTAAAATTTTATATTTCTTGATTAAATCTTTTTGAGCAACTATTTTTTTAACTGGAGAAATTTCTAACTTCTTTTCTTTTGGCAATTCCTTTTTTCTATCTTCCAATTGTTTCTTCAATTTCTTGAATTTTTCTTTTAGTTCTTCAGACTCCATTGCTTCTTTGATAGATTTATATTTACCCTCATTCACTCGTCTCTGTGCATAATCAATATATTTTAGTACCATGTTTATACAAAGACAAATATAAAATAAATATTCTATAAATAGTCTATAATAAGATTAACTAAGTCAGGAATAAGTTCTGTAAATTCTTGCTTTATCATAAGTTTAAAAATCAATGAATTAGCTAAATCTATTTTATTTTCGTACAGGAAGAATTGTTCTTTGTATGCAGTAATACTATTTAATTCTGGGAACTGTTCCCATATCTGATATGAGTTTGTGATTGAATTATCTTTTATTGATTTGATAATTATATTTTCTTTTGAACTAGTATATTGCATTTTATTTCTTGGTGATAATTATTTAGAATAGAAATAAATAGTTAAATGTTGAATATAATTATTTAAATAAATTATCTTTGCAGTTATATAATGACAAAAATATACGTTTCAATTTCACACAACACAGTTGGTAATTTTATGTTAGAACATTCCTGGAAAGATAGAAGAAAAGCAGGAGGA
>SDBT01013508.1_pt1 | contig 13081 bp, 11 predicted proteins | sample 2277101 | NCBI WGS metagenome assembly SDBT01 (sample SAMN10404973, study PRJNA504765) | marine sediment metagenome | isolation source: marine sediment core GS10_PC15, 103 cmbsf | place: Arctic Ocean: Southern Knipovich Ridge | collected 2010 | reverse complement strand
ACAGCAAGCGAACAGCAGTTAAGGGCTGCTAATCAGCAATTAGCGGCAAACGGGCAACAACTCAGTGCCGCTAACGAGCAGTTAAGGGCCTCTAATCAGCAGCTAAAAGCGAGCGAGCAGCAGTTAAGGGCCGCTAACCAGCAATTGCAGGCCGATATTGCCGAGCGCAAGCGGATGGAAGAAAAAATCAGGGCAGCACTTAGAGAAAAAGAGGTGTTGCTCAAAGAAGTTCATCATCGAGTCAAGAATAATATGCAGGTAATATCGAGTATTTTGGATCTTCAATCCATGTACATCAAGAATAACCACACACTGAAGGTGTTCGCCGACAGTCAGAACCGCATCAGGTCGATGGCCTTAGTACACGAAAAATTGTACGAATCAAAGGATTTAGCCAGGATTGATTTTGCCGAATACGTACGCAGCATGACAGGTCATCTGCTTAGCCTCCACGGGGCCGGCGATGGGGTTCGATTTAGTATAGATATCAAAGATGTTTTGCTGGATGTCAATGCGGCAATTCCCTGCGGCTTGATTATCAACGAACTGGTTTCAAATTCGCTGAAGTATGCCTTTCCAAAGGGCAGAAAGGGCGAAATTCACATAGGACTTCGTTTGGCCAAAGACAACAAGTTTACATTGACCGTCAAAGATAACGGCGTTGGACTGCCGAAAGGTCTGGATTTTAGAAAGACCGAATCATTGGGTTTGCAGTTAGTGATTATGTTAACCGAACAATTAGACGGCTCGATAGAGGTAGATACGAGGAAGGGAACGACTTTCAAGATTACATTCGCCGGTCCAAACAACAATCAAAGGAGGCAATAAAATGGCAAAAGCTAAGATACTGGTTGTTGAGGATGAAATCGTTGTCGCCAAAGCTATACAACTTGCACTGCAAAGACATGGATATGATGTTCCCGCCACCGTTTCGTCCGGTGCCGAAGCCATTCAAAAAACAGCCGAGATACAGCCGGATTTGATACTGATGGATATAGTGCTAAAAGGGGGTATGGACGGCATAGCCGTTGCGGAGCAGATCTGCAGCCGTTTCGATATCCCGGTGGTATATCTGACCGCTTATACCAATGGTGAAACAATAGAGCGGGCCAAGACAACCGAGCCGTTTGGTTATATAACCAAGCCGTTTGAAGAGAAACAATTATTCACCATCATCGAGATGGCCCTCTACAAACACAAGATGGACAAGGCCCTGCGGAAGTCCGAGAGCGAAAAACAGTTGATTCTGAGCAGCCTCTCAGAGCTGATAGTTTATCAGGATAAGAATTTGAGGATAGTGTGGGCAAACAGGGCCGCCGGTGAGGCGGCGGGCCGGCCGACCAACCAGATGGTGGGGCACTACTGTTACGAGGTCTGGCACGGACGCCGGGAGCCTTGCCCGGGTTGTCCTATGGCCAAGAGTATCGAAACCGGCGAACCCCAGGAGGGCGAGATAACCACGCCGGATGGGAGAATCTGGTATATACGTGCCAATCCTGTTAGGGACGAAAAGGGCGAGGTTACAGGCGTGGTCGAGACAGCACTGGATATCACCGAGCGCAAGAAGGCTGAAGAAGAAATGCGCCTTCATAGTGAGATCATGAAGAATATCAATGAGGGTATTTACCTCATAGGGCTTGATGACGGAATAATCAAATATGCCAATCCGGAATTCGAGAAGATGTTCGGTTATAATCCTGGTGAAATGATCGGGCGGGAAGTATCAATGGTCAATGCCCCGACCGATAAAACTCCGAAAGAAACAAAGGAACAGATCGTTGATGTCCTGGTAAGAACAGGAGAATGGCACGGGGAAATCAAGAACATCAAAAAAGATGGCACCCATTTCTGGTGTTATGCGAACGTGTCTTTGTTTGACCATCCGACATTTGGAAAGGTTATTGTCTCTATCCATACCGACATCACCCAGCGCAAGGAGGCGGAGGATGCACTGCGCCAAAGCGAGGAAAGACTGCAATTATCCTTAGCCGGTTCCGGTGTAAGTTTTTGGGAATGGTTTCCCAAAAGCGACCTTATCAAATTCGATGAGCGGTGGGAGAGATTTTTAGGTTTTGAACCTGGAGAGAAAGTTTTTGATTCTCAATGGTGGGAAAAGAGTATTCATCCTGATAGTAAACTTGCATTTGAAAAGGTTGCGAATGATTATTTTGAAGGTAGAAAGTCACGATATGAATTGGAGTACCGGATTAAAACCAAGACAGGTGACTGGAAATGGATTTGGGCTGCCGGTGAATGCGTCGAATGGGATGAAAATAAAAAACCCGTTCGTTTGCTCGGTACTCATAAAGACATCACCGGGCGCAAGCAGGCGGAAGAGAAGATTGTGAATCTGGCAAAGTTCCCATCTGAGGACCGAAGTCCTGTCCTTCGCGTATCAAGCGAGGGGATACTCCTATACGCCAATCCCGCCAGCGATTCAATCATCAGTGAGTGGGGTTGCAGGGCCGGCGAGATGATTCCTGACGATTGGCACAATACTGTGACAGAAGTCCTTGCCGGCGGTGAGCAAAAACGGGTGGAGTACGAGCATGGTAAGAGAACATTCGCCTTTCTGGTCGTACCTGTTGCGGACGCAGGTTATGCGAACCTTTACGGCCGGGATATAACCGAGCGTAAGAAAGCAGAACGGAAACTGATTGACTATCAGGCACAACTGAGGTCATTAGCTTTGGAGAGTTTACGTATCGAGGAAGCCGAAAGACGACGATTAGCCAGAGCAGTGCACGATAACATCGGCCAGGAACTGGCGCTGGCGAAGATGCGACTGCAATCTTCAATGCAATCGACAATGGGACCGGATGCAATGGCAATACTGGATAAGGTGTGCAAATTACTGGATAAGGTAATGCAGGATGTGCATTCGTTGACATTTGAGTTGAGCAGTCCCTTATTATATGAGGTGGGCCTTGTGGCGGCTGTTGAGCAGTGGTTAGCCGAGGAAATCCGGAAAAAGCACGGGATTAAGTACAAGCTTGCCGCTGATGTTAAGTCTAAGGCCTTCGACCATGAGCTTAGCGCAACAGTGTTTCGGGTTGTCCGTGAATTATTGATTAATGTCATTAAACACGCCAAGGCAAAGAACATACGGGTAGGTATAAAAGAGCTTAAAGGTGCCTTGAGTGTGGCCATTGAGGATGATGGTGTGGGATTTGACGTGGCAAAGTTCGAGACGGCCCTGCGAAAAGGCAAAAAGACCAAATTCGGCCTGTTCAGTGCGAAAGAACAGTTGGAATTTTTAGGCGGAAAGTTTAGAATTGAATCGGTGCCAAAAAAAGGTACGAAGGTATCTATGACAATACCGCTGAAGCGTTAAGGCACAGGAGGCTAAAGATGAGAATCTTGATTGCGGACGACCATGGAATAGTCCGAGAGGGACTGATATCTCTGATTAAGTCCCAGGTCGATATGGAGGTGATTGGCCAGGCCCAGGACGGCGCCGAGGTTGTGCAGTTTGCCAAAGAGCTTCGCCCGGATGTGATAATCATGGACATCACCATGCCCGGCATGAATGGAATCGAAGCGACCCGTCTCATACTTGCGGAAAGACCCAATACAAAAATCATCGCCCTGTCGATGTACGCCAGTAAACATTTCGTTACCGAGATGCTCAAGGCAGGCGCACTCGGTTACGTGCTGAAGTCGAATCTCTTTGATGAACTGGCAAAGGCACTGCATGCAGTTGCAATGGGCCGGCATTACCTCAGTCCTCGAATAACGGATGTACTGATTGAAGACTTTGTAGGTCATGTGCCGGGACACAGGGCCCTTTCAGGTGAGCTTACCGACAGAGAATGTGAAATCGTCAGGCTTCTAACACAGGGGCTATCAACAAAACAGGTTGCCAGAGAGTTACATGTAAGCCCAAAGACCGTCGATTACAGCCGTCACCACATTATGGATAAACTCAGCCTTTCAAGTGTCGCCGAGTTGACCAAGTACGCAATCCACGAAGGGCTGACGACACTGGAACTTTGACGGGCCAGGTAGATGTCGCTCTAAATCTGCCTGGCTATCACTTCTTTACCCATACTAATTTGTGCTCGAAATCGATGGCAAGAATCGTAGCTGTACCTGCGTCGGTCGGCCCCCAATAGGGAACTCGACGAATAGAAAGGCGTTGCCGCTGCAAGAGAACATTTGCCGGCATTTTAAGCGCCCGTGTGATAATCGCCCAGGGATTTTGCTGGGCTGACCCTGGGATTTGGCTGGTGCTATTGTAAATTTTCCCCATCGCGGGCAAGGTTTTTCCTGATACACATTTAGTAAGAGTCTCTGTGCAGTTACAAAAACCACGGTCGATAATAGAAGGTAAAGACCTGCATTGTTAACGTTGATTTTGTGGCAGTGAAAGGAAGGCGAATCGCAGTGAGTACAAGAATACTTATCGTAGATGATCATTTAATTTTTCGTGAGGCGGTCAGTTCACTGTTGAGCAAAGAGGATGACATGGAGGTGGCTGGTCAGGCCCAGGATGGGCAAAGCGCCGTTGAGCTTGCCGCTCAATTGCAGCCGGATGTGATTGTTATTGATGTGGCCATACCGAATTCGAACGGTATCGAAGCGGTGCGCAGGATAGTTAGCGAGCAGCCGGATGTGATTGTTATTGATGTGGCCATACCGAATTCGAACGGTATCGAAGCGGTGCGCAGGATAGTTAGCGCCCAGCCGGGTGTTAAGATAGTGGCCTTGTCGAGGCACCAGGACAGATGGTCTGTGCGCAGGATACTCGATGCCGGCGCGCTTGGATACGTGGCAAAGGACCGGACCTTTGAGGAGCTTGTCCTTGCCATACGGACTGTTGTGCAAAATCAAACCTATGTCAGTCCATGTATAAGCGCAGCCTATGGGGGCAACAGGCATCTAAATCGAGTCAGGCCGATGACGAAGCAAGTGCTATAGAGAAGACATTATCGCAATTTGTCGGAGAGGAGAGTAGCTGATAGTGCCGACGAGTCGTAAACGTAACGACTTATGGGTGTGGTATTGGTAAAGAAAATCAAGGAAGAAAGGTAAACAACCATGGGCACAAGAATACTTATCGTAGATGATCATTTAATTTTTCGTGAGGCGGTTAGTTCACTGTTGGGCAGTGAATTTGGTATGGAGGTCGTTGGGCAGGCCGATGACGGCCGCAGTGGGGTGGCACTTGCCCGGGACCTACAGCCGGATGTCATCATTATGGATGTGGTGATGCCCAACTTGAATGGGATTGAAGCGACCCGCCAAATAGTCCATGAAATGCCGAGCATGAAAATATTGGCACTTTCAGCGTTTTCAGACAGACGGTCCGTTCGTGAGATGCTAAAGGCCGGCGCTATCGGATATGTGCCGAAAAGCTGTCCGTTCGAGGAGCTTGCCGGCGCTATACGAACTGTTGCTTCCGGACAAACTTATCTAAGCCCGCTGATAAGTGGAATCGTGGTTGAAGGGTACATAAATAAGATTAAAACCGGTGACGATTCGGCTTATTCGGTTTTGACACCGCGAGAACGCGAGGTGCTTCAACTGATTGCAGAGGGTAAGTCCACAAAGGCGACCGCAAAGGAATTATTTGTCAGTCCCAAAACAATCGAATGGCACCGCAGCCAAATAATGAATAAACTGGGCGCACAGAGCATAGCCGAACTCGTAAAATATGCCATACGCGAGGAACTAACCTGTGTTTGAAGCGTAAAGGCGGCATTAGTCTTACCTGTTCTCTTCACCGTGAAATATGTTTCCCCGAGGAGTAATTGCGTTACCTTTGCGCGCATTGAAAGTAGCGCCGGATTTTTCGAACGTAAGAACAAGGAATTCACCGGTTGAATCGTCCGGCGTTGGACTCGATAACTGTAGGTAATAAGGCACGTGTGTGCCGCGATTTTGAAGGTCGGCTCGAGGTATTTGAGCCCATGTGATTTTGAATAATTCGGCTATTTGTTTTACACGGCTATGTTTGCCCACAGTAGGATAAAATGGTAAAGAGGAAAATCGTTGCATGTAGGGTCATCGGGGCCGTTCCTTTGAAAGGAAGTGACAGGGAAGTTCTGCATGTAAACGAGATGGACAACAGACCAAACAACTTCAGCAATCCAGTCGCTCTTAACTTAAGCGATCTGCATACCCCCAGCTTACTGGCCTACACAAGGCGTTTCGAGGTTGGCCGAATCCGCATTGAAGATAAGCTGACTGCCCATAGTTTTGATTGTTACGTTTGAGAGCGGTTCAGACCACAAGAGTCGCGACGGCTCTGGAGCTTAGCTCCATATATTTGCTTTTGAAGGTGAACCAACAAAACCCTGCATAGCAGTTGGAGGCTAACGGTTGTAACTGAATCACGGTTCCGTAGACCGACGCTCTATCCAATTGAGCTACAGGCGCTCGATCCTTAACTCCTAACAATATAACAGCCCTGTCACCGTCCTGTCAACTTCCGAAACAACTCGATACCGACCAATTTTCACCCTTGCCATCACCCCCCGTGTTTGTATAATCACCAATCGATTGGTCATCTTCAAAGAAAACCGGGAAAAACAACATACTGGAAAGGTCCATGCAATGCCAAATGCGGTTGTCAGTCAATCAGGCGGACCCACCGGCGTCATAAACGCCTCGGTGGTCGGCGTCATCGAGGAAGTCGGTAAATACGGCGAAATCGACAATCTCTACGGCGCCATCCACGCAGTACAGGGTATCGTCAAAGAAGAATTCATCGACCTTAAGAAGCTTTCAGCCAACGTCCTGGAGGAGCTGGCCGCCTCGCCGTCAGCCGCTCTCGGATCCAGCAGAGACAAACCCGACGCCGAGTATTGTGAAAAGATCCTGAACGTTTTCAAAAAGCGCGACATCCGCTACTTTTTCTATATCGGCGGCAACGATTCGGCCAACGCCTGCTATATCATCAACAACATGGCCGCCGACGCCGGCTACGAACTGCGCGCCTTTCACATCCCCAAAACAGTCGATAACGACCTTCTTGTTACCGACCACTGCCCCGGCTACGGCACCGCCGCAAAGTTCATCGCCTGTGCCTTTATGGGCGATGACCTGGATAATCGGGCCCTGCCAGGCATAAAAATTGACGTCATCATGGGCAGGCACGCCGGTTTCCTCTCCGCTGCTTCGGTACTGGGAAAACAGCGCAACGACGATGGGCCGCACCTCGTATATGTGCCTGAAAGACCCGTCTCAATGGACAAGTTTTGCTCCGATGTGGAAGATGTTTACCGAAAACTCGGCCGATGCATGGTTGCCGTCAGCGAAGGGATTTGCGATATTGACGGTGTGGTGTGGGCAAAAAAAACCGTAACCGACCAAGAGAAAGATGCCTACGGCAACATTCAGCTTTCCGGCAGCGGCTCGCTCGCAGACTTTTTGGCGGCACAGGCTAAAGCCAAAGTCGGCATAAAACGCGTCCGTGCCGACACCTTTGGCTATCTGCAGAGAAGCTTTGCCGGCCTGCAATCGCCAATCGATGTCAGCGAGGCCCGCAGATGTGGCCGACAGGCCGTTGTGTACGCAATGAGTGAAAACAGCGGCTCGGTGGCTATTAGACGCACTGCTAACGGCGAAAATTACGCCGTTGAGCTTTTCCGAACCGAACTGGCAAATGTCGCCGAAAAGACAAAGTCAATGCCCAACGAATTCATCAACGCCGAAGGCAACGGCATAACTGAAGCCTTTGTTGAGTACGCAATGCCTCTTGTCGGTCCCTTGCCGAAAACTCTTTATCTCGGTGATTACCCGAAGGTCTGACCTCGTTGGTCGGCCGCTTTATCAAGCCCGAAGGCCTCGCAAACAGCCACCAGGGCTCTTTCGCCCTGCTCCTGGTCAACGATGCAACTGATGCGAATTTCGCTGGTGGTGATTGAATCGATATTTGTTTTTGCCTCGGCCAGGGCCTTAAACAAGATATTCGCCACCCCATAATGCGACCTCATGCCCACGCCGACCACTGAGATTTCGGCGATGTCGTCGCGGACAAATACCGACTGGCAATGCACTTCCTCTTTAATCTCGTCAATTGCTTTTTGCGCATCGGCCAAGTCGGACTTGGCAACTGTAAACGACATATTGGCCTTTTCCTTGCTGATCTCGACCTGGATAATGTCGTTCACAATCACCCGTGCACCGGCCAGATGTGCAAAAATCTTAGCCGCGTTCCCAGGCTTGTTGTCAACACCAATTAGACCGATTTTGGCAAGGTTCTTCTGCATCGTGGCGCCGGAGACCAGGATGCCCTCCATTTCCGGCATTTCGTGAGTGACTAATGTTCCCGGTTTGTCTTCCATACTGCTCCTTACATGAATTTTGACGTTAAACTTCTTGCCGAACTCAATGGCCCTTGAGTGCATGATGCCTGCACCGAGACTTGCAAGCTCCAACATTTCATCGTAGCTGATTCGGTCCATCTTTGCAGCGGCGGGGAAGATTCTCGGGTCAGTGGTGTATATGCCATCGATATCGGTGTATATCTCACAGACGTCGGCTTTCAGCACGGCGGCAAGAGCAACAGCACTCGTGTCGGACCCGCCCCGGCCGAGTGTCGTTATGTTGCCGTTTTCGTCCATACCCTGAAAGCCCGCAACGATGACGATATGGCCGGCGTCGAGCTTCTTGTGTATTCTATCGGTGCCGATGCTCTTGATGCGGGCCTTTGAGTGAGTATCGTCCGTTATCATGCGAATCTGTGAGCCGGTAAAACTTATCGCCTTCTGGCCCATCGCGTCAAGGGCCATCGCCATCAGGGATACGGTCTGCTGCTCGCCGGTGCTCAGGAGCATATCCATCTCGCGCTTCGGCGGGTTGGGATTCAGCTCAAGAGCGTCGGCTACGAGCTGGTCGGTCTGTTTGCCGCGCGCAGACGCTACCACCACGACCTGATTGCCCTGATTGTGGGTGTCGGCAGCGCGGGCGGCCGCACGCCGAATCTTATCGGCATCGGCTACGGATGTGCCTCCAAATTTCTGGACGACTATTGCCATTTCGGTAGCAAGTATATGCACCTCCAGAAGAATTGTCAAATTTTGCTTTGTAGAAAACCTTATAAATGTCATTCTGAGCACCACCTGTCATTCTGAGTCCCGGCGCGCCGGGAAAGAATCTCAATCCTTCGTCTGCCGGAGATTCTTCACTCCGCTTGCACTGCGTTCAGAATGACGTATTCGTATGTTTTCTACAGTTGACCTTTGCATTACTAAATGGAACACGGGTGCCACCGGCAAACTTATCGTTAATGAAACATGGGTGCCACGGTCAAACTTGTTTGGCCGTGTCCCAAATACCTTATTCCGGCATCCTCCGTAATAACTGGAAATCACAGATGGGAAATGGTAAACTGGTTTCGTTTTACGAGAGGAGTAGTTTTGTTATGACACTGTGTTTGAAATCTTTTACGGCCAGGGTTCGGGTTGCCGATTGCGTTGGCCGAAGATTGGCAAAAAGATGAATAAATGGTGGTTGATGTTAGTGGTAATGGTTTGCTGGATTGGGGCGGGATTTGCAATGTTCGGCCCGCAGCAGCAAGGTGAAAAGGCCGCGACGCTGTCGGGTGAGCCGGGGCGAATAGTGTCGATGGCGCCGAATCTTACGGAGATACTTTTTGCGCTTGGATTAGGAGATAAAATCGTGGGTGTTGCGGCGGGTAGTGATTATCCGCCGGCGGCGGTGAGTAAGCCGAAGATGGGGACGTTCTGGCAGCCGAGTATCGAGGCGGTGATAGCCGCTAAGCCGGACCTGGTGATTACGCTTGGATTCAGTCAGCAAAGAAATCTTGCCCAGCGATTGGAACGTATCGGCTACAGGACTGCGACCGTAAACATTGAAAGAATAAGCGAGCTTTCTGAGGCAATTCGCACAATCGGCGAAGTAACCGGCAGAAAGCCACGGGCTGATGAGCTGGTGCGGGCCATCAGTGAAAACTTAGACAATCTATCGGCCTTAGTTGGCGCCCGGGAGAAAGTGAAAGTCCTGTGGGTCGTTCAAAGGGAGCCGCTGCGAGTGGCGGGAAGGAATACGTTTGTCAATGAGATGATTGAATTAGCGGGCGGCGAAAACGCTATTGGGCCGACGGTGCATAAATATCCGCCGATAAGCTCGGAACAGGTTTACGCCTGCGGGGCGGACGTTATAATTGAGCCGGCGATGACGACCAAAGACCTTGGGGCTCAGCGGGCCGGCGCAGTTAAATACTGGAGCAGGTTTAAGAATATTGGCCCGGTGAAAAACGGGCGTATTTATGTTATAGATGGTGATATAGTCTCCCGGCTTGGACCGCGATTGTATGAAGCGGTTGAAACAATCGCGAGGTGCTTGAGGCCGCAGCTTTTTGAGAATTGAGACAATGTCCACAGGCAATCTACTGACAGGAAAAACGCTAATCGGCCGGGTCACATTGTCGGTTGTGCTCCTGCTTGTCGTGATGTTTGTGTGCTCTTTGATAGGCGGCGAGAGCGTTTCGTTGAAGAAGGCTTTTGGCCGGGCCAGCCCGGCCGGTGCTATAAATCCGGACTACGAGATATTTATGCAGGTAAGGGTTCCGCGCATTGTCTTGGCCGCAATAGTGGGGGCGGCCTTAGCGTGTTCGGGTGCTATCTTTCAAGGGCTTTTGCGAAATCCGCTTGCCGACCCATATATATTGGGTATATCCAGCGGAGCGGGGTTGGGCGCGGTTATCGCAGTTATCAGCGGATTTAACTGGACGCTTTGGGGCCGCTCGCCGATAGCGGTCTTTGCTTTTGCGGGGGCGTTGGGGACGGTTTGGCTCGTGTGGCTGATTGGCCGATTAGCTGGAAGGTCCAACGTAGCCGGCTTGCTGCTTGCCGGGGTGGTGGTCAATGCGTTTTTCTCAGCGATAATTATGTTTTTAACCTCGATAGCAAAAAGCGACGAGGTGTTCTCGACAATATTCTGGCTGATGGGCAATATGACCGAGGAGGAGTGGTTTGTTCTTTGGCTGAGCGGAGGGTGTGTAATGGCGGGAGTGATTGCATTATTCTATATCAGCCCGCAGCTAAACGTCATCAGCTTCGCAGAAGAGGATGCACGCAGCATGGGCGTAAACACCATCGCGGTCCAGACAATTGCATTTGCCGTCGCAGCCGCCATAACGGCTGTTGCGGTGAGTTTGAGCGGCCTCATAGGATTTGTGGGCCTGATTGTTCCGCACGCAGTGAGACTGCTGTTCGGGCCGGACCACCGTCAACTGATTCCACTAAGTGCAATTGTCGGGGCGATATTTCTGGTGGCTTGTGATACGGTGGCGCGCATTGTCGTGGCGCCGGCACAACTGCCGGTCGGTGTGGTGACGGCTATCGTGGGCGGGCCGTTCTTTTTGGTTTTGCTAATCAGGCACGCGCGTAAGGTGGGCTGGCTGGTCAAATGAGCATGATAGACGTTAGCCATCTCGGTTTCAGCTATTCGGAAGGTGAGGTTCTCCATGATTTGAGCTTTGAAGTTGAGCGCGCATCTTTCTTGGCGATAGCCGGGCCGAATGGTGTGGGTAAGAGCACATTGCTCAATTTGCTCAGCGGTCAACTTAGAGCAGGCTCCGGCTCTGTAAAGATAGATGGGGCCGAGGTGGAATCATACAGCACCGGCGCTCTTGCCCGGAAGGTGGCTGTAGTGCGACAGGAGTTTGTGCCGGTGTTCGGTTTCTCGGTGCTTGAAACGGTTTTAATGGCGAGGGTGCCTTATTATGGTCCGCTGGGATTTGAAAGCAATCGCGACAGGGAAATAGCCAACGATGTGCTTGAAGCGACTGACACGGTCAGGCTGGCCCGGCGGCAATTAGGTCAAATAAGTGGCGGAGAAAGACAGAGAGTGTTTATTGCCCGGGCGCTTGCACAGGATACGCCTGTTTTGCTGCTGGATGAGCCGACGAGTTTCCTTGATTTGCACCATCAGGTCAGGATATATGATCTTCTGAAGAAAATGCAGATTGAAAAAGGTAAGACGATAGTCGCGGTAACGCACGATATCAATCTGGCCCCGCAGTATTGTGACGAGCTATTGCTGCTGGCGACAGACGGCAATTGTTACAAGGGGACCGGCCGGGATGTGCTTGGGCCCGAGACGATTGAAAAGGTATTTGGCGTAACCGGCTTTGCGGGGCGGATAGGGACCGAAAAGTTCTTCCTGCCGTTAGGTGAATTTGCACGGGACCGGCCCAACAAGATGTCGTAAGGCTTTATTCTGGCTGTAGTTAGAACTTTAAGGCGAATTGTCTTGCATAATTTGCAATAGCTTATTATATTTTCATTCCAAAAATGCCTTGATTGAACTAACATAATGTGCTTTGTTGGCGTTGGAAAAGTCGCCCTGCCGGCGAGAGTTGGTTTCGGTATAGGAAAGGCAGGTAAGCGTGGCGAAAAAGGCAAAGAAAACATCCAGGGAAAAGACAACCGCAAAGAAATCCCCGGCCAAAAAGAAAGCCCAGGCAAAGAAGACGGGTAAGAAGAAAGTCCGGAAACGGCGAAAAAGGCGCACCCTTACAGCCGAGGAAATTCAGCATTTCAGGGAGCTACTCCTGCAGAAACGGGCTGAGCTTATAGGTGATGTCAGTTCTATCGAGAGCGAGACGCTCAAAAAGTCTCGGATCGACGCCGCCGGCGACCTCTCGAGTATGCCTATACATATGGCGGACCTGGGGACGGACAATTTCGAGCAGGAGTTTGCACTCGGGCTGATGGACAGCGAGCGAAAGATATTGGCTGAAATAGTTGATGCTCTGGGGCGTATTGATGGGGGTGTTTATGGCATCTGCGAGGGAACCGGTAAACCCATTGCCAGAGCCAGGCTGCAGGCGAATCCGTGGGCGCGGTATTGCATTAAGTACGCCACTATGGTGGAGCAGGGACTTGTAAGAGAAGGCGAGAAAATAGTCGCCGAGCCCGAGGAAGAATATGAAGCTGACGACGAACTTGACCAGATTGATGAGTCTGAAGAACTCGATAAAGGTGACAAATTTGACGATGAGGAGCAATAGTTTGCCGGTTATTTCCTGCTAAGAAAATCACCTTGTCAAAAACAGGCCCGTCAAATGCAGAAAATCTGACGGGCTTTAATTGTTTAGCATTGCTTG
>SDBT01013507.1_pt1 | contig 13081 bp, 15 predicted proteins | sample 2277101 | NCBI WGS metagenome assembly SDBT01 (sample SAMN10404973, study PRJNA504765) | marine sediment metagenome | isolation source: marine sediment core GS10_PC15, 103 cmbsf | place: Arctic Ocean: Southern Knipovich Ridge | collected 2010 | reverse complement strand
GGATGCTAAAGGACAGCCTGGCCCAGACCACCGCCTTTCGGCAGCTTATGGAACGCGGGCTGGAACTAACCAGGGGCAAAGCTCACGCTAATCACCAGTGGCTGGAGGAGATGCGCAATATGTACGCCTTCTTTGAAAAAGAATTCCCTGTCATGCTGGAGCGCTGGGAGAAAGAACGCGAGGTGAGCAAGTTAAAGGCAAGGTAAATAAATATAAACCAGGTATTTACAGTTGCTTATTGGATATGGAGGCTTAGAAATGAAAAGATGGGTAATCATGGGCGTTATAATACTAAGTTTAGTTTTGGTCAGTGTTACTGCCTGTAGCGGCGGAGACCAGGAGAATATTACACAAAGGGAAGTAGCGGTGGTGAGGGGAGGTTTAGCTGTTTCGGTCAGTGGCAGTGGCAATATAGAAACCGCTGATGAGGTGAGGTTAACCTTTGGCACCAGCGGCAGAGTTGAGGACTTATATGTTGAAAAGGGTGATTCGGTCAAAAAGGGCGATGTTTTAGTCCGGCTTGATACGGATGACCTGGAACTGGCGGTTGCCCGGGCGCAGGTAGCGCTGACTCAGGCAGAGGTAGCGGTTACTCAAGCCGAGGTGTCTGAGCAAACCGCCAAGTACAATTTGGAAAATGTAACAGATAACAAAAACGCCAGGGAGTTGGTGTTACTAAACGCACAAATAAGTCTGGACACCGCCGAATACAATCTGGAACAGACTCTAGACTTATATACCTGGACAGATATCAAAATTGCACAGGCTAACCTGGATACAGCCGAGGAATATCTGGATTACGCGTTGAAGCAACTTTATAAATATTTGCCGGAAATTGAGGGAGGGAATTACCCCAAGATAGAGGATGAATTTATAAGGCTGGAGGGATATAAGGTCTGGCAGGAGCGGATAGTCCATGCTCAGGCAAGGGTGAACACGGCTAAACAAACGCTAGAAGCCATGACTGTCGGAAGGGATATAGAGTCGGTACTCATCAAAAAGCTTCAGGTAGAAGCTGCGGAGAAATCACTGGCTCAGGCTCAAAAAGACCTGGATGAGGTAGCCGGGAAATTAGCTGATGAAATAGCCCTGAAGAAACTTCAGGTGGAGTCAGCCGGGCAATCTGTAGAGCAGTCTAAAAAGTCTGTAGTCCTCGCTGAGCAGTCCCTGATGCAGGCACAGAAGCAGCTGGACAAGGCGATTATTACGGCGCCTTTCGACGGAGCGGTTGCCAGCGTAGGTGTTGAGGTGGGAGATACCGTAACCCCTGTGAATCAAATCGTCCATTTAATTGATACCAATAATGTGGAATTGATTGTGGAGGTAGATGAGATAGACATCCCCGGCGTAAAGATGAATCAGGAAGCTATTATTGAAATAGACGCCTTATCCGATACCGAGTTTGCCGGCAAAGTTACCGCCATTTACCCGGTGCCAATCCTGCAAGGTGGAGTAGTGCTGTATAACGTTAAGATAAGCCTTGATGTTCCGCAGAATTCCGGTATCAAGATTGGCATGAGTGCTTCTGTTGACATAATAATCGATGAACGGAATAATGTGCTGATAGTGCCAGACCGAGCCATCGAGGAAGATAGCCAGGGCAATACGGTGGTTGAGGTTATGCTCGATGAGCAAATAGAGGAAAGAATCGTAATTACCGGTATCAGCAATGGCATGGAAACAGAGATTATAAGTGGGCTTCAGGAAGGGGAGATAGTGATAGAAAGACGAGCCAGGTCATAGTCATCTGACCTGGGATTCTTTTAACGGATATGAATAATCAAAGTAGTATGCTCGAAATAGAAAATGTGACCAAGACTTATCGGATGGGCAAGGTAGACGTGAATGCCCTCCAGGGGGTAAATCTTTCCATTGACAAGGGGGAGATGATTGCCATCATCGGGGCTTCCGGCTCTGGAAAGTCCACCCTGATGAATATTATCGGCTGTCTGGACATTCCCACTACAGGCAAATACCTTCTTGATGGAGTTGATATTAGCCAGCTCAATGATAACCAGCTGGCTGAACTGAGAAACAAGAAGTTCGGCTTCGTCTTTCAGGACTATAACCTTTTAACCCGCGTTAGTGCTTTATCCAACGTAGAGCTTCCCATGATATATGGTAATGGTTACCAGCGGCGGCAGCGAGCTATGGAAGCGCTGGAGCGAGTGGGGCTGGAAGCCAGAGCCAACCATAAACCGACGGAACTATCCGGCGGCGAGCAGCAGCGGGTGGCTATCGCCCGGGCGCTGGTAAATAATCCTTCCCTCGTTTTAGCTGATGAGCCGACCGGTAACCTGGACACTAAAGTTACCGGGGAAATTATTGAGCTTTTCTGCCATCTGAACAAAGAGGGCATCACCGTAGTCCTGGTTACCCACGAGATGGATATCGCGGAGAGAACACAGCGCATCATCCGCCTCATGGACGGACAGATTGTCAGTGATGAAAAGGTTACCCCCAAAAAGCAGTGTTAATTTTAGCCTGACAGGAGATTGCCGGTGAAGTTTATAGACTCTTTAGTGCTGGCCGTAAGGTCATTATTCGTCAATAAGTTACGCTCGGCTCTGACCATGCTGGGTATGATAATCGGGGTTGGCGCCGTTATCGTTCTCATGTCAGTCGGGGCGGGTCTCCAAAATTACATTACCTCCACTTTTGAAGAGATGGGTTCCAACCTGCTCTTTGTGTCGCCGGCCAATCCAGACGCGCCAGGAATCGCCGCAATGGCTCCCGGCATGGCCACTGCCAGTCTTACTATGGATGACGCGGAGGCTATGCGCGACATCCGCTCGGTGATAGCCGTAAATCCGACCAACGAGAACTTTGTCAAGCTAATAGCCGGTAATGAAAGCGCAAGCGTCGTGATAGAGGGTACCACTCCCGAATTTCAGCAGTTGTATGATTTTGAGATAGCGTCGGGGCGGTATATTTCTGAGATAGATATAGCCAGGAGGGATGTGGTGGTGGTGTTGGGGAGCAAAACTGCTGAAGACCTGTTTGGCAGCGATGACGCCATCGGGCAGCGGGTTAAAATAATGGATAAACGGTTTACCGTCATCGGTGTTTTGGAGCCCAGGGGTATGTCATCTTTCGGGTTCAGTTGGGATGAGATGGTGATAACGCCGATAACCACCTTTCAGACCCGGCTGTTCTCCCAGAAGACGCCCGGCGGGGAAGACGCTGTGCAGTCAATCGTCATACAGGCAGCCAGCGCCGAGGTGATGGACGAGGTAACCGAAGATATTGAAAATCTCTTAAGGAAGCGCCACCGCATCGATGCCAATGAGGATAACGATTTCGCCGTTATGAGCCTGGATCAGATGCTCGGCATATTTGAGACCATAACCCTGGCCTTAACCGTATTCCTGGGAATGATTGGCGGCATCTCCCTGCTGGTGGGCAGTATAGGTATCATGAATATCATGCTGGTTTCGGTAACCGAGCGCACCCGGGAGATAGGCTTGCGTAAGGCAATAGGAGCCAAGCGGAGAGATATTCTAATGCAGTTTCTGTTAGAAGCCGCCATGTTGAGCCTGGCTGGCGGTGCCATCGGGCTGATTGGCGCCTGGCTAATGGCCTGGGGAATATCTCAGGTTGACCTCGGTGGATTCACACTTAACGCCGTAGTCTCACCACTTATTGTAATTGTGGCGGTCCTGGTCTCAGTCTTCATCGGCCTTGCTTCTGGCATTTACCCGGCAATGAGAGCCGCCAGACTTAACCCTATTGACGCTTTGCACTACGGATAGTAAAATATAGGGTAAAATCAGGTATTCAACTGGTGATACAGCCCGAAAATCCCCGGGCTGTAAAGGTAAAGAAGCGTGAATTGGCTTGACATAACAATTATCGTTCTGATAATTATTCCTGCCTTTATCGGTTTGAAGGCGGGGATTATCAAGGCAGTCTTATCTCTGGCCGGAATAATAATCGGCGTAATTCTAGCCGGACGGTATCACGAAGCCCTTTCCGGGCAGCTGACCTTTATTTCATCAGTTGATTTAGCTAAAATTGCTGCCTTTGCGATTATCCTGATTGTAGTGATGATAATCGCGTCGATACTGGCTTCAACGTTAAAGTGGCTTGTCTCCGCCATATTATTAGGATGGGTCAACCGTCTTGGCGGCGCTGTCTTCGGTCTGCTATTAGGGTTCGTATTCTGCGGCGCGGTGTTAGCCATCTGGGCTAAGTTTCTGGGAGTGGAAGGACCGATTTCAGAATCAATCCTTGCCGCTGTATTATTAGACCGCTTCCCGTTAATAATGGCGCTGCTTCCCGAAGAGTTTGACGCCATCCGCGCTTTCTTTCAGTAATAAATATATACGAAAGGCTTTGTGGATTTAACAAAACCTGGCGCCGGTAACCTATCGGGTACCCAGGTTTTTGCCCTTGCCCGACTATAAAGCCTCAACAAAATAAAACCACAATATGGGCTGATGTTGATTTCCGGGTGTCAGGTACTAGTCGGTGTTTCACCCGGGTGTAGCTTACGCCACTTCTCCAGTGATTGCTCCCGGTTTTCAACATGCTCCGGGTCCGGTACGCAGCAGTCAACGGGACAAATATCAGCACACTGTGAAGATTCGTGGGAGCCAACGCATTCGGTGCACTTCCCCGGGTCTATTACGTAGTATGTTTCCCCTTCGGAAATTGCCTCGTTGGGACACTCCGGTTCGCAAGCTCCACAGCTAATGCACTCATCTGTGATTTTGTACGCCATTCAATTTTCCTCCTGAATAGACTCTCTATTGGATTGGTTTAATAACAATTAGGCTTTATTGATAAACACTACATTTTAGTAATAACCTTCCTTTTTATAGCTTCAGCCACACATTCGGGCACAAGGTCAGTAATATCACCCTTCAGACTGGCTACTTCCTTAAGCAGAGTGGAGCTAAGGAATTGATAATCCTGACTTGCCATAAAACAGACCAGTTCCAGTTCCGGATACAATTTTTTGTTCATCATTGCCATTTCAAATTCTCGTTCAAAGTCAGCACTCATTCGCAGTCCGCGTACCATAACCTGGGCATTTACCTCCCTGGCGAAATGAACGATGAGGCTGTTAAAAGATACCACCTCTACATTGGGCAGACTGGCTACAGCTGTTTTTGCTAATTCCACTCTCTCCTCTGTGGTAAAAACAACATGCTTATTGGGAGTATCATAGACCGCTATGATTATTTTATCAAAAAGTTTGGAAGCTCGGGTAGCAACATCTATGTGCCCGTTGGTGATTGGATCAAAGCTGCCCGGATAAACGGCAACGGTCAAGGTCTGCCCTCCTTTGCGTACACTGCGATACAACTATCCCCGTGGCGGTATTCTTTAAAGAGGCTTAAAGGAGGATAAGCTGAATCCAGGGATAGGTGGGGTGAATGTGTGACGACGACGATTGCGCTTTTCCCGACGAGCCTGGAGGTTGCCAGCTGTGTTATAAAATTACCTATAGAAGAGTCAGAATAGGGTGGATCCATTATTATGATGCTGTACTCCTTGTCAAGAAAAGTAATTGCTTTAGCCACGCTGCAGCAATGGATGTGTGCCTTTTCTGCAAGCTTTGTCTTTTCCAGGTTCTGTTTAATTATACCACAACATCGTGGCTCACGTTCAATAAAGTCAACCCAGCCGGCACCCCGGCTTAGCGCCTCAATGCCTAAAGCACCGCTTCCGGAGAATAAATCAAGTACCTGCTCCCAATCATCGGTGATATTTTCTAAAATGGAGAAAATCGCACCGCGCACTAAATCCGTCGCGGGACGAGTCGTGGTTCCTTTCGGGAATTTAAGTCGGTGTCCTTTTGCGGTGCCGGCAATAACTCGCATCCTCAGTATAAAGTCAATACTAAATTCTACTTTTTCTCAAGGTAAATAAAAATGACCCGTGGTCTAGCTTTTATTTTTAACCAGCAAAATATCCAGCAACTCAGCCTGCCAGGAGCCAGGTGTAATATGCTAATTACAGGATAACCACTGGACGTAGAATTGTCAATAAAGATGCTCCTCCAGTAAAACCCTGAAAGTGCTGCCCTGGAAAGAAATGAAATCAGGTAGTAACCGATGCTACCGGGCAGAAAAGCCACAGCTACTTTAAAGCAGCTACAGCCTTTCTGCCTGGTCTTGATTGGTTCATCTTAAATCAATCTCCCAGTATAACTCGGAAACCCTTAAAATAAACTTTTTGATGCTGCCTTTTCCGGCCTGGCAGACGGACTCACCTGCTGACGCCGATGGCTAAATAACGGACGACGCAGGAAAGAAGGAACATCCAGTTCCTCTTCACTCTTCAAGCCTTTAAGGAGCTGCGTAATTTCATCTTCCTGACTGGTGCCATTCGGTCCCAGCTTAGCGGTGAACCCGGTTGCAATCAGGGTAATCCGTACCTCATTCTCCATAGTGGGGTCATGAGCTACTCCGAAAATGATGTTAGCGTCGGGGTCAACAGCTTGCTGGATTATTTCCGCAGCCTGGTTAACTTCGTGCAGTGTAAGACTGCTGCCGCCAACAACGTTGAAGAGCACCGCCTTGGAACCATCGATGGAAACATCCAGCAGCGGGCTTGCCAAAGCTTCTTTGGCTGCATCCGTAGCCCGGTTTTGACCCGACCCCCGGCCTATGGACATCCAGGCCGGACCGGCATCTTTCATTACGGCCTTAACATCCGCAAAATCGAGGTTAATCATCCCGGGGCTGGTGATAACTTCAGCAATCGCCTGAACGCCATGCCGCAAAACATCATCGGCCATTCGGAAGGCATTATCCACGCCTGTCTTCTGGTCACAGAGAGTGAGCAAACGGTCGTTCGGAATGATAATAAGCGTATCAACCTTACCTAGTAGATGGGTAATACCCTCATCGGCGACCTGACATCGGTGGGTACCTTCAAAGCTGAATGGTTTTGTCACCACGGCAATAGTAAGAGCGCCGCTCTGTTTAGCTATTTCCGCGACGACCGGGGCCGCCCCGGTACCGGTACCGCCGCCCATACCAGCGGTGATGAATAACATATCGGCTCCGGAAACAACTTCCCTGAGTTCATCACGGCTTTCCTCGGCGGCTTTCTGACCCAGGTTATGGTCACCACCCACACCGAGACCTTTGCTAAGCTTCTCCCCAAGCTGTATACGAATCGGGGCTTCACTTATAGCTAGAGCCTGGGCATCGGTATTCATGGAGATAAACTCTACCCCCTGGATTTCTTCCCTGACCATACGGGTGACAACATTACTGCCACCACCACCCAGTCCAACGACCTTAATTTTAGCTGGACTAGCCACAAAACTTGTTCTTGCCATCTCCTCCTCCTTTTCTTGCTTATAGTAGGCCCTTTATTTTAAGGACCTTCTAGCGGAAAAATTTTTTAACCTGGAAAGCGATACGGCGTATAGTCGAACTCAACCCTCTGGAGCGCCAGTTCTGCTTACCTTCGTGCTTTGCCCCCCAGAGCAGGAGACCAACACTGGTGGCATAAGCTGGATCGCGAAGGACATCGGCAATGCCGTATATATTGGTAGGAGTGCCGATTCGTACCGGGAGCTTTAGAATGTCGCACCCCAGCGCTGACATACCGGAGAGATTAGAGCTGCCGCCGGTCAGGACTACGCCTGCGGGAACCAGCGTGTCATAGTCGGAGGTTGGCATCTCAAGCATAATAAGCTTCAGGATTTCCTCAACGCGCGCCCTGAGAATTTCACTCAGGTCCTGGTAAGAGACACCATGTCCATCTTGTGATAGCTCGGCAGTAGATTCTGCCTTCCCTTCATAAACCGGGAGAACACTTCCGTACTTTTTCTTCATTTCCTCAGCCACATCAAATGGTAGCCCCAAGCCTATGGAAATATCTCTGGTGAGCTGATAACCGGCTACCGGCAGAATGGAGGTATGCCAGATACTGCCTTCTCTAAAGACACAAATATCGGTAGTCCCGCCGCCGATATCAGCTAGTATTACGCCTACCTGCTTTTCATCGTCGGTTAATACCGCCTCACTGCTTGCCAGAGGTTCGAGGACAAGGTCTTCAATATCTATGCCAATACTGCGAACGCATTTGACCAGATTCTGGATGGAAGTTATGGCGGCAGTAATGACATGCGTCTCTACGTCAAGTCTAAAGCCATGCATTCCCACCGGGTTCTTGACTCCAGGCTGGCCGTCAACCGCATAATTCCGCGGAATGACGTGCAATAACCTTCTGTTGCTGGGAACTTTAATACTTTGAGCAGAGGCCAGTACCCGTTTCAAGTCATCGCTGCGTACGACACGGTCGTTGCGAGTAATTGCTACCACTCCCTTACTGTTAAGAGAACTGACGTGTCTCCCGGTGACGCCAATATAAGCTGATTCCACCCTGTAGTTACTCGCTTGTTCCGCTTTCCTTACCGACTCGCGAATTGATTCTCTGGCTTCATTAATGTTTACTACCAGACCTTTGTGTAATCCTCGAGAAGGCGTGATACCAACGCCAATAACGCGGACTTCACCGGTATCGTTGGTATCAGCTACAATAGTGCATATCTTGGTAGTGCCAACATCAATGGAAGCTACAATATTTCGCTTTTTCATCTATCCTCCTTAATAAACCGGATTTTGACTCCCGTTTCGGTCTTATTGACTTGTTACATTTTCACGTCCTCCTCATGTACTGGTGAAATTTCTCCTGACCTAGGCCGTTACATAAGCTATCTTAATTTTTTTCAGTAAAGACGGCCTTCTCCATCCATTTGCCATATTGTTCATCGAAATACTGGGTTCCACAATGGCGGCGCTGCAATCTTCTTGAATAATAATACGTTCGGACGCTCTTAATTTAGCGCTGCGACTGCGTGGATTAATTTTTGTCTCAGCTTCAGATGGGGTAATGACCCTTTTATTTATCAGTCTCAGTTGGGCTTCATGTCCACAAACACAGGCGGGGATATTTGGAGGGCAAATGCAGTTTCGTGATTCTCGCTGCGTAAATTGTTTCACGATACGGTCTTCAAGGGAGTGATAGCTGATTACAACCAGTCTGCCTTCAAACCCGAGAAGGTCAATTGCCTGTTTCAATACCGCTTCAAGGTTTTCCAGTTCCTTATTAACGGCTATCCGGAGTGCCTGAAAAGTTTTTGTAGCCGGGTGAATTTTACGTCCCCTTCTGCCAATAGCTTTTTCTATGATGCGGGCCAGCTGCCGGCTGGTTCCCAGGGGGCGTTCTTCAATAATGCGGCGCGCTATCCGGTGACTGTAACTTTCCTCACCGTATGTTCTCAGGAGGTGAGTTAGCTCAGCCTCAGATGATGTGTTAACAATATCGGCGGCAGAAATTTCCTGGCTGGGATTGAGCCTCATATCTAGCGGAGAGTCATGCTGGAAGCTAAAGCCACGTCCATTGGCATCAAGCTGAAGGGAAGAGAGCCCTAAATCTAATAGAATGCCATGCACCGGAAAGAAATCATACTTGATACAGATAGCCTGTAAATTAGCGAAGTTTTCATTAACAAGAAGGCTCGAATTACGATAGGCCTCGAGTCTTACTTTAGCTGTTTCTATGGCTCTCGGGTCAGCATCAATGCCAAGTAACTGCCCGCCGGGTGAACTGTGTTCTAAAATAGCGGCGGCATGCCCGCCACCACCGAGGGTGCAATCAATGTAACGGCCCCCGGGCTGGACAGCCAGTGCTCTAATCGCCTCCTCAAGCAGAACCGGAACGTGGCCGGAGGTCGGCTTTTTCAGACCCATCAGCGCTCCTCTATGCTTTCTATAATCTGCCAGGCTTGCTCTTGACTGATAGCCTTTTCTTCCTCCCAAAGCACTTTGTTCCATATCTCAAGATAGTCATTATTTCCTGTGATTACTACTTCATCGATAATCTCGGCATATTCACGCAACGGCACCGGCAGGGCAATCCTGCCCTGTCCATCTACCTCAGCCCTGAAGGCAGTCGCAAACATAGCCCGGTTCAGTCTCCTCATTTTACTGCGGGTAACGGAACTACTGGTGAGCTTGGCGGCTAACTTCTTCCACTCAGCTAAAGTGTATGTATTAATACACTTCTCCACACCCGGGGACAGTACAACGCCGTCTTTTAATGCGCTTCTAAACCGGGGGGGGATGGGTACGCGGTTCTTCTCATCGATCTTGTAGTCAAATTCGCCAAAAAACATTGTATAACCTATATCTTCCCATTATTCCCCACAATTTACCACCATGTGCCACTTTATATCACAAATATCCCCATTTGTCAAGTCTTTGGCTATGAATTTTAAAATATTCCTTTAGATTTCCTAGTTCTTACGGCTGGTTGTTTACCTGTCTACCCTATTTTAGATGTATGTTGGTGGTTCTTCGGAGATGGTCTCGGGTAACCTTGAAGCTGGTTCTATTTGCCTTTGGTTAAGGTTTTACCTCACTCTCTTACTGTTTGGTAACCCTCCCCCTTTCTCCCCCTCCCTTGCCAAGGGAGGGGGAGTTATATTTAAGAGAGGCGAAGCCTCTCTTAAACTCTCCTTTTAATCCCTCTCCTTTGATACCTCGTAAGGAGAGGGGGAAAAGAACTACGGGATAAGCCACGGATGATACGAGGGTGGCAGGGTGGGAAAAGATAAAAATAGGCGAAGCCTCTCTTTAAAAGAATCCCCTGGTGGATATCCTCTTCCACTGAAACGGGGGAGAGAGGTAAAACCAAACAGAACATCGAAGTTTTTAATTTGGCTACAGCTTGCAGATGTGGTAAAATATAATTTGTTTTCAGGAAGTTTAATTATGTTTAAGGTGGGTATTCTTACTATCAGTGATAAGGGCGCACAGGGGCAGCGTTATGACAGTAGCGGTGATGTAATACGTGATAACCTGTCTCGATTAGGCGACTGCCGTGTCGTTAAATACAAAATAGTTCCCGATGATGTCCCTGCCATTAGTGGCGAGCTTAGCGATTGGGCTGATAAAGGAGACGTGGACGTTATTTTAACCACCGGGGGCACCGGTTTGGGTCCTCGCGATGTGACACCTGAAGCCACGCTTTCTATTATCGATAGGGTTGTTCCCGGTTTTTCTGAGGCGATGCGGGTAAAAACCCTGGATATTACCCCCTTCGCCATGCTGAGTCGAGCTGTTTCCGGCGTTCGGGGAAAGTGTCTTATTATTAACCTGCCGGGCAGTCCGAAAGCAGTCCAGGAATGCCTTGATATTGCATTGCCTGCCGTCCCCCACGCTGTAGGAATTATCACGGGCGAGATAACCGAACATGCACATCCGCCGGTAAAAGAGGCTTAGGGCAATGCGCATTGATGTTTTGACTCTGTTTCCCGAGATGTTTCAGGTTCCATTTGGCGCTGGTATTTTCAAACGGGCGGCCGACCGCAAGTTGATAAGTATTCATCTCCATAATATTAGAGACCATACGCATGATAAACATCATATTGTTGATGACTATCCTTATGGCGGGGGGCCCGGCATGGTGCTTAAACCGGAGCCGATTTTTGAAGCTGTGGAGTCGATGAAATCAGAAATTTCCTTGGAAGATGGGGTTACTGAGATGCCAGTTATTTTGCTGACTCCTCAGGGGCGTCTCTTTTCGCAACAGATTGCCCGGGAACTTTCCGAGCACAGTCATCTCGCTTTTATTTGCGGTCATTATGAAGGGGTTGACGAAAGAGTGAGGGAGCACCTGGTGACCGATGAGATTAGCATTGGCGATTATGTGCTCACTGGCGGCGAGCTGCCAGCCATGGTGGTAATGGATGCTGTAGTCCGGCTATTACCCGGGGTTCTTGGCTCCGAGGACTCACTCCTGGAAGACTCACATTCGAATGGACTGCTGGAGTATCCGCAGTACACTCGCCCGGTGGAATACAGAGGGTGGATGGTTCCTGATATTTTACTCTCCGGAGACCACGCCCGAATTGCCCGGTGGCGTCGTGAGCAGATTATTCGGCGCACTTTGGAACGCCGTCCGGAACTGTTAGCCAGGGCCAATCTATGTTCGGAAGACAAACGATTAATTGAAAGTCTTTCATTAACCTTAACTTCTCAATCTCACCGTCAGGAAAAATCTCGGTCAAGTTTATACAGGGAGTCAAAAGAATGAATATCGATTCGCTAATAGAAGTCAAGCCAAATTCAAATATTCCTGCTCTTGCCCCGGGCGACACCGTCAAGGTACATGCGAAAATAGTAGAGGGTGAAAGAGAACGTGTCCAGGTATTTCAGGGAGTAGTAATCGGTCTGCATCGTGGTGGCGCCGGCGCTAACTTTACGGTGAGGCACGTTTCCCACGGCATAGGTGTCGAACGCACCTTTCCTTTTTACTCACCGGTTGTGCAGAAGGTAGACATAGTACGTCATGGAAAAGTACGCCGGGCCAAGCTCTTTTACCTGCGTGGCCGGAGTGGTAAGGCGGCGCGCATTAAAGAAAGGCAGGTAGGCAGGCCGCAGAAGCAAGCCCAGGACAAAAAGAGCACGGCGCTTTAACCGAAGCTACCAGGAGCTCCTCCTGACATCGGGTAACATCCTAAGCCAGGCATTGGAGAATGGGATGAAATATGCTGAGGTTAGTGTAAATTCACCAATAGCCCGGCGCCGGACATTCAGTTATACCGTCCCTGATGGTTTGAGCGTTGCTATCGGCCAGGCAGTATGGGTGCCATTCGGTGATAAAATACTCCAGGGAATCATTATCGAACTGAGTTCCTGTCCGGCTGTAGAGGAAACCAGGGAGATAATCGGTCTTATCGAACCCCGCCCGGTATTATCACCGGCACATGTATCGTTAGCCCGCTGGATAAGCGAATACTACCTTTCGCCCCTTTTTGACGCGGTTGCGTTAATGCTGCCACCCGGGTTTGAGCGAAAAGCGGTCACTTTTATTTCGACCGCACCGGGACATGATGACTACGACATAACCGGTCTTCCTGAGGAGTCGAGACAGGTTATCGCATTAATCCACAAACGCGGCAGCATCGGACTGAAAGAACTGGAAAAAATATCAGGCAAGAAAAAGGCTCAGGCAATCGTCTCCAAACTGGTGGCACAGGGACTCGTTGTCAGAAGCTACCAGCTTGAGCCGGTAAAGGTAAGGCCCAGGCAAGAGCTTTATCTGGGGC
>SDBT01013506.1_pt1 | contig 13081 bp, 12 predicted proteins | sample 2277101 | NCBI WGS metagenome assembly SDBT01 (sample SAMN10404973, study PRJNA504765) | marine sediment metagenome | isolation source: marine sediment core GS10_PC15, 103 cmbsf | place: Arctic Ocean: Southern Knipovich Ridge | collected 2010 | reverse complement strand
TTCCTCGTTCTTGAATAAGTTTTTCCAATTGAGTCGTATTTGACCATAATTCTATTCTACAACACAAAGACATTATTGACCAGATATCGTCAACGGCAGGCCAAATCTCAGCACTTGTCAATCTGATTTGGGAAGGGCTAACCGCGGTATCCTGTGAGCTTGAGAATTTGGCTTGCCGATTCTTCTACTGTCAGGTTCGTGGTATCAATCTTGATAGTACTCATAGAATCATACAGTCTCAGGCGTTGGGCTGCTCTTTCAAAGCGAGTCTCGTCGGGGGTATGCCAATCGTCATTGTATATTCTTGATCTCAGTGCTTCTTTTGAGCAGGTTAGCGTTACTTTAATGAGTGTGAATTCTAAGTCTCTCAAGGGATTAAGGATCAAATCAAAGATATCTTCGTGGTGAATTACCCAGCAAAAGATTACATAGTCAAAAGATAAATTGGTGAGGAAATTCCTCAAGAGGTGCGTAACATTGCCCTCAACCATTCTTTTGCTTTCTTCGGTGACCATCCACGGATTCATCATCCAACACCAATCACCATCTAGCCATACACACCTTTGAATCTTCTTATATAGACTCCTACACACGGCTGTCTTGCCAACACCCATGGTGCCATTCACTATGATGAGCTTTTTCTTCATTGTACTTGTAGTTCCTTTGATATTACTCTTCATTTTAACCCAATCCAAATCTCAGCACTTGTCAATCTTTTGGGAAGTTCTAGTGCAGACTCAAGAGGGCAACGATACAATATCAGAACTCTTTTTGAGGAAGATATAGAGATTCCAATTTACGAGATTCCTGTCCAATAGAGGGCCAGAGCGCACTAACCGGAATCCCCGGCACTCACTACGACAGTGCGTTCTGTAAGGCACTCCGATGACGTAGCAACCAAGCGGCAGCGCGAGCTCGCCAGGCAAGGGCCCACAAAGGATTGAAGCCCAGCGCATCGATATTAAGATTGGTGCTCTCAGGAGTAACCTCAGCGTCATCGGCTTGCTGTGCCGTATCGTTAACGACGAATTCAATGATTCGGTCAAAAAAGCTCTGGCGTTCCTTGGCGGACAAACCATAACCGTCTACGATAGCGCGGAGCTGCCGTGCTCGCTCCTCAAGAGGCGGTAGGCCATCTCGCGCGGCAACGTCGTCATCATGCAATTTCGCGTTCAACCAACATGCCTGAGCCAGTTCAACTAACGGATCTATGGGGCCGGCATACTCCCAGTCTATGAGAGCGACCGGAAGGCCGTGGCGTGCAACGATGTTCCAAGGTGCGACATCACAGTGACTGATAACGCGAGCGCCACCACCGAGAGAGCGACAAAACCACGGCTGCCATATCGCCTCGGGAGGCGGACGGAAGGAAGCGGTCGCTTCGTGCAACTCCTTGAGCAATTGACCAATTGCAGCTGCCCCCTCCAATGTCCACGGGCCAGGATGCACGAAGTCTCCCTCGATGTAGGTGAGCGTCTGACGACCAGACGGATCCACCCCTGAGCCCACGACACGCGGAGATCCGGCGAACCCAACATTTTCAAGATGCTGCAATAGTGAGTGCACGGTAGGAGTCCAAGCTCCGCTGTCCTTGACGATGACCTGTCCGCACCGACAGACTCGTCTCTTGCCCTTCTCCTCGAGCGGGGCAGTCTCATTCAGAGCAGTCTCCTCATTGCGTCGTGATGATGACATTCTTGCATCTCGCTTTCTAGCCGTTCCGGCCGAATCATGGCAAGAGAACACCTTGTGCCAGCCTCATGACATGACCTGTCCCCATTAATTGTACCACTTGTTAAATTAGAGTCAACGGAATTGTCCCGTTCAATACTTCTGACCGCTCTTTGCAGTTCTTTGTCGTCCCTGCCTAAGAAGACCGTGATGTCTATATCCGAGAATCTGTCAGCGAAACCCCTCACAAGCCCACCATGATAAAGGATGCCGCAGGCTCCTTGGCAGGCAGATATTCTTGAGACGAGTCTTTCAGCAACTTGTCTAAATGTCTCTATCTGATTTGGTCCTTTGAGTTTATTCATCGTGGTTTATCTTCGATTGCTGGTAGTTGCTGGTACAATTCCCAATCGCAAGGAGACGTCAAATGCCTACCCAATGATTAGGCCCAATCTCAGCACTTGTCAATCTTGTTTTTGGAGGGTCCTAGCTCTGAGTTAGGGTTATCCCTTATCAGCCAATGTCGAGTCAAAAAGGAATAGTGCTTCGTTTCTAAGGTCTTCCTTCTCATGCTTCGGTACAAATGCAGCTTCAACGCTATTGATCAGAACCTGTCTTAAGTCTTCATAGGAAAAACCAAGGGTCTCAACGGCTACCTCGTACTCATCACTCATAGTCAAATCGTTGCTTATGGAAGGATCATCGGTATTGAGGGTGACAACTGCTCCAGCCATCAGGAGTTTGTGTGCAGGGTGCTCTTTTAAGCTAGGAACTGCACCTGTCTGAAAATTACTCGTGACGCAGACTTCCAGAGGAATCTTCCTTCTAACAACAAGATCAAGAACCTCTTTGTCATACCAAGAACCTATCCCATGGCCAATCCTAGAACCACCGCATTGTTCAATAGCCTGCTTGATGCCAGATGCGCTCCGACCCTCACCCGCATGAATAGTGAGTGGAAAGTAATCAAGATCACGCACCTCATTCAGGACTCTCTCAAAAAGTCTTCTGTCATCATACAATCCCTGAGCAAGATCTACCCCCACGATAGGAACTGAAGACTTGGTGGTACTGATTTCTCTCAGGATAGCAAGGTTTGGCTCTACGTATTCATACGTTTGTGTACGCCCAGGAGAAATGAACATGATGAGGTTGGTCTTGACTGGAGCATTTTCTATCACATTTGAATAGATCTCAACAATTCGCTCTATTGAATGGTCGTAGTGCTTCCTTTGGTGATCGGCACTGAAACGAAGCTCAAGATAGACAAGATTATCTTTCTTGGCATCCTCTATAGCTTCGGTGGCAACACGCTTGATGACATCTTCGGTAACCCAAATCTCCTTGTGAAAGTGAGACAAGAAAGATGAGCCGGTTCTATCATCATCTGAGGTGAACTGGAAACACCTACGAAATGCTTCCTTGTGTCTCCAGGGCAGGTCAAGATGGAATTCTTTGGCAATTTCTCGAGCTGTATCCAAACGAATAGTTGCCTCTAGGTGACGGTGCAAGTCAATTTTTGGCAGTTTCTTGACAGTATGGCTAGTATTCATATTTATTCAAGGTCCGAAGTTGCGTTCCTTTATGCTCGACCTTAGGCCAAATCTCAGCATTTGTTAATCTGGCTTTGGAGGGCGTTCGGTGCGAATTTCTTCTTAATGAAGAACGCAACTTCATAAGTTTCTTCTATTGTCTGTTGAATAAGAGAGCGTGCTCCAGAATCTCCTTGATTTCATTGAAAACTTCTTGTTTGGCTCTTTCTCCATCTATAACATAAACACCTTGAAATCTCTTCGATAACAGTCCATAGGTATGCCAGACTTTCTCCAACGTTTCTTCCTTCTCGAAAAGTGTGAGCTTCTTTTTTCGCTTTTTTATCCTCTGAATACATATCTCAGGACTAACTTTAAGCAAGAAAGTGATATCTGGTACCGGAAAACTTTCATTGATTTGCATCAGCCATTCTAAGTCAAGATCAAAGGAACCATACGCAAGAGAAGAAAAGAAATATCTGTCAGAAACCACCATTACACCTTTCTTCAAACTTGGGATAACTGTGGTCTTCAAATGTTCTTTTCTGTCTTTGGCAAATAGTTCTTGCAGTTCAGAAGATGGAATCTTCAATTCTCCATTCAAAACTTTTTCAATTGTTCTGCCTGGTTCTGTTTCCATGGTTGGTTCCTTGGTGGAGATAGCTGGGCAGTATTTCTCGTTCAGAAGCTCAGTTAGAAGCCCAACCTGTGTTGATGTTCCAGATCCGTCCAGTCCCTCAATCACAATGAATTTTCCAAGATAGCGACTCTTATGCATTATTTAGGACAATCACTCCTTTGACTGTTTATTGCGGGGAAAAGAGTAAAGGCATCCCTACGCGTATCCAAGTAACTCAAACCAAGTTGCCAATAAATCATTTCCGAGAGGTCGGTAATTAAGTCAGTTTCTCTATCCTATTCACAAGCTGAATACCCATGCCCCATGGATCACGGACGAATACCTTTTCTCCGGGGTAGCTATTTCGTGGACACTCACCAACATAGTGCGCGCCCTGAGCAACTAACCTCTTCCCTTCCTCTATGGGGTTCTTACATTCGACTGCAATATGAAATTGAATGGGTGCTATCGAGTCAAAATCCATTATTGGTTCATCCGATAATCTGCCGATCTCAAGAACGGTCTTGTTCGCACTGTCAACGAGAAACACAACGCCCTCAGAATCATTCCCTGCAACTTTCAATGCACGAAATCCTAGATTCTCTTTATACCAATTCCCCATTTGGATAGGATTCGAAACACACATACCGATGTGTTCAATATCCATTCTTCACTTCTCCTAATATGGCATTCATGCCCACTGACGGCAGCCTTTGGAACACATTGGTTTGCACACAAAATTGAATTTCAAAAAGACTTGAAGACTGATTTGTTCGACTCTTATTGATTATTTCATTTCCAGACGAGACTCATGAGGTAGTCACTTTGAAGAATAATCCATGTCACTGGCATTTCCTTGTTTTCCTGAATAGGAAGCCTGGGCTCGTGACAAGTTTTGAATCAGCCAGTCCAACGAAAAACAAGCTTGGTTGTTGATGCGTTCATTTAGGATGAACTGCGGCCCGTTGTCTGTATTCGTCTTGAAGAATAGCATACACGAGGGAATCACGCCACTGCCCCCTAATCCGTTCATGCTGGCGCAGACATCCTTCCTTTTGCATGCCGACCTTCTTGAGGACAGATGCGGAGAGGCTGTTCCTTGGGTCGCAGGTAGCGAAGATTCGATGTAGCTTGAGTTGGAAGAAACCGATTTCAAGGAGTGCATTTACGGCCTCAGTGGCATACCCTTTCCCCCAGTAGCTGCGGTTGAAAAAGTAGTAGATCGACGCTTCCTTGTGATGGGCAGCATCAGATATGCCAATCCCGCAACCACCAACGAGCTTGGTTTCCGCCTGTAGCACCACTGCGAATTCGTAGTTTTGCTGCGGCTGCTCTTGTTGACGGGCAATCGCGCGACGAACAAAATCTCGAGTGTCTTGTTCTGCATTAGGACCCCACGAGAGGTAACGAATCACTTCTGGGTCAGATGCGTACTCATGCACTGCCTGCCAATCCTCCTCACTAAACTGTCTCAATACCAGCCGTTCCGTCGTCAAGGTTAAGTTATTCATGGCATAAGTATCTTTCAGTTCTGCTGGTTATCTCTCAGGATAGGATTATTGAATATTCGAAGGGCGCTCTGATAAACTGTCTATTCCCACCTTAGGCCAAATCTCAGCGCTTGTCAATATGGTTGGACAGCAAGGAAAAAGGAGTGTTTACAGTACTCATTACTATTGACTTGAAGGTGAGCTATCCTTTACGTCAGAGCCACTCTTCTTTCTTAGTTGCTCCCAACGCATGAGTTCTGATACTTTGCCCAGAGTGCTCCCCTCATCAATTTCTGACATTTCTCTATCCTCTCGCTCAACAACTGATTGAGCGCGATTGGCTACCTCTACTACCTTTTCTTGTGGAATAACTACCACTCCGTCATCATCACCGACAATCCAGTCACCAGTTCGAATCTCTTGTCCGCCGATTCTTATTGGCACATCAATCATGCCCTGGCCCTTTGGCTCTCCTGCTGTGGGAGTAATAAGTTTTGCGAAGGCGGGAAACTTCAGGTTTCTTATGGTTGCGGTATCCCGAATGGCACCGTTGATGACAACTCCGGCGAGTTTGCGTTGGAGACAGCTTTTAGTAGCTTTTTCTCCCCAGACTGCTGGGGGTTCTCCTCCTGCATCTATCACAATCACCTGCTCTTCCTCGGCCTGATCTATAGCTTCTACCGGTTTTGCCCAGTCTCCAGGATAAGTCCAAACGGTTAGGGCACGACCCACCATTTTCACTCCGGGAACAATGGGAGTGATTCCGATGAGTGCCCCTGTATTATGGAGAGCTTCGGTGATATCGGCAGCCGAGGTTTTGGCTAGAACCTCCCCAATCTTGGTTTCATCGCCTCGTTTGAAGAAGGTAGTCTCTATTCTAACTCCTGTCGCAATTGCCTTTTTTATTGTCTCTGTTGCTGCTTTAGCATCAGCTGATTTGGTGATAGCACCTCCCACAATGACGATACTTGCCCCGGCCTTGATAGCGTCAGCTGCGGTCTCAGAGTTTACTCCTCCGGCCACAGCAATCGGAATACTCACCTCGGAGGCTACTGCTTTAAGATCATTAAAGGGAAGCTTTCCCTGCATTTGCATATCTATGGAAGTGTGAACACAGAGGAAGGCTGTACCCATCAGTTCTACTTCCTTGGCACGCTGAAGCATTCTCTTCCTATTCTCAAGACCAAGGAGATCTACTGTGATCCGGGCACCGTAGCGTCGGGCTGCTTCAATACACTCAATGATAGTAGAATCTGATGCCGGACCAAGAACATGAATGATGTTTGCGCCTGCCTTGGCTGCACATTCAGTCTCCAGTCTTCCGGCATCCATGATCTTCATGTCTGCTACTATTGTAACTGAAGGAAACTTCCTCCGGAGGGCCCGCACGCATTTCAGACCTTCACTCTTAATGAGAGGGGTTCCTGCTTCTAGCCAATCTACACCTCCAGCTGCTGCTTCTGTGGCTACCTTCATAGCACGACTAAGATTCTCGTGGTCTAGAGCGAGCTGCAAAACAGGCTTCATGGTGATGCTCCCCTTAGAATTGGTTCACGGGATTCGATATATCTATTCCAAAAATCTATCCTATCTGCATCCAAAACATATCTCAAACAGGGATTTTGTAAAGAAGGAAGTTTCATTAAGATTATGGTCAGCAGGCAACTGTTGCGGTCGGGAATGTATCAAGCCAAATCCCAGCACTTGTCAATCAGGCTGTGTCACAATTCAATTTCTTAGGATTTTCTTGAAAAAATCTCCCACTTTGGGTCCAAAACTGGAGCCAAATAGGGAGAAGACCACGATAATGTGTGCTTTTTTGTCCTTTCCCCTCCACTTTGATTACCAGACCTCTATTGTGACACAGCCTGAATCTGGTTTTCGGAGGAATACGGTCGCATACTGTTTTTCATTACAGACCCACCTCGTCCCGAGGCTATCCTCTCTTTGACTTTAACCTAAGGAGTAGTGTATTAATGGGCACAGGCAAACTTCTGGGTAATTTTTCATCAAGCTCCGCATCGTTAAGATTATTGACAAAAACACTTCGTAAGTCTTCTGATATACTGCCAATCTTCTAAGAGTCCCTCAAATGAATTATTCATGGATCAAAATTCCGCCCAAATCTATAGATTCATTAGTTCTTCCCTGATATGCTTGGGGATCTTTTCAAGTGCATATCTAAAGATAACACGAGGTAAATCATCTACATTGTTTTTCAAATAACTGTACACTTCATCTGGATAGGTTAAATAAGCATATTTGAAAAGCCACCCAACACCCTTTTGAACATGAATTTCTTTATCATGTTTCAATTTTTCCACAATCGCAAAGACTTTATTAATGCTACAATTAACAACAAAACTCCTGCTTGACTGTAACAAACTGACTGGTGCCGCCCGTCTTACATATGTCTTTGAAGAATCTGCCCAATTCATTACATTTTCAAATAATTGAGGATACTTTTCTACCATTGGATTAAGCACTCGGTAACAGAAGACATCGCATGCCCCCCAACTATTAACATAGTCGTACAACCATTTTTCATAATACTGCATATAATCAAGTTGATATAACTCTCTTCTCTTAATCCAGTCAGCTACGAGCCAAAAAATATTCCACTCTTTGGTTGAAACTAAAAAGTCAAATAGTTCAACTAGCTCTTTATTTTCACAAGGCAAAGCTGGATATATACTCGTGGCTACTTTGTTCGTAGTATTTGAACCTGATATTCCTTGTATTCTTTCATACTCTTTTTTGATCATTTTCAGCATCTTATTTTTCTCAACCAAACTAGTACCCTCATTTCGGCTCACTCATAATCTCAACGCCATTTCTTTGCTCCGTACTAAGGGGAAAACAGTAAAATGATTCTCATGGAACACTCTCAGCAGCTCATAGCCGAGGCCCCTGCTAGCTCCAGTTATCAATACTCGTTGGCTCATTATTGACTCTTTTCAATAATCAAGCTCCATGTTTTCGTGGGGATTGAATTCGGTCAATAAAGTGAGGTGATTAACCCTAGTCTTATCTCAGTGACCATGGCCAGTCAGACCGGTAGTATCACAGCAAAGTTGGGTTTTTGGGACTATTGAAGATCTTCTGCATTAACTCCACGTCAAGAAGCTTTCCGAACTTTCTTCCTACTTCTCTCATGGTTCCTATATGCACGAATCCGAAGACGTCACACAAATGAATACTTGCCTGATTATCTCCTGCTATTCGACCAACCACTGTGTGAAAACCAGCATTCTTTCCCTTTTTCAGTATGGCTTCTAGCAATTTCCTTCCTATTCCTCTATTTCTATACCCTTCCTTAACGTACAGCGATATTTCTGCTGTGTCGGAGTACCCGCAACGATCTGACCACCTACTCAGAGAGGCCCATCCTACAATTAAGCCTTCATCTTCTGTCACCAATATGGGAAACCCAGTATTGTGTTTACCAAACCAGGTTCTTTGTTCTTCGATTGATTTTGGTTCAGTGTCAAAAGTTGCCACTGTCTTGATTATAGCTTCATTATATATTTCGGTGATTGAAACCAAATCATCTATCTTTGCTCTTCTTATTATTGACATCTTTGGTGCTCAGGTGATATTGCCGAGGTTATGATCTCCGGAATTGGAGAATATCCCAGATGAGCTTCATCATGAGTAGCTTAGGCCAAATCTCAGCGCTTGTCAATTTGGGTTTTGGGCGGATTCCAGTGTGGGTGCTGACATGAGTACCTGAAGAAGACACCACGGACATAATCAGTCGGGAAAGGAGAGAGTTATTTGTACAGGGTTTTTAGTTTCTTGAGGAGTCGTGTATCACAGAGTACGTCTGTTGAATCAGAGAACTGATTTACTGATCCTATATCGACCTTGATGTTTTTGATGGCTCTACTCCTTATCTTCTTTCTTATTTCTTTCATGAATCTATCTGCATGGATAACGAGGTAGGGTCTGCTATAGAATCTTGAGACTTTCGTTGGGAGCGGTTCTGTAATATTAAGGCTATTGTGCATCTTTGCGATGTCTTCACAAAGGCTAGATAGATTTCTTTCACGTTCTTTCCAATCCTGAGAGATCAACGCCTTCTCGATAATGGTGGTGAGTTTCCTAGAGCACCTAAGCCTGGAAAATGCAGTACCAAGCCACTTGCTATATGGTGCATACTCTTTCTCCATCAAGAAACAAAGGTGGATGACATCCCTAATGAGTGTTGCGGCTAGGATCTTTGAACCTAGTTCATCTCCTACATCACCACACCTTGCCATAAAGGGCTCTTCTTGCTCGATTCTATGCCATTGGCAGGCTAGTAGATAGAGCCACACATCTTTGGGATAGTACTTAAGCTTCTTCCTGACCTTATTTAATTCAAGAGCGTCATGAAATACTCTGCCGCTCCTTATGGTTCTCAGTTTCTGCTCAGATAGGGTAAGCCATTCCAATTTATTGATATCATCATCTGGATTGATGCCAAGATAACCTTGAAAGAATGATTCTATGGTGGAGATGTCGACCCGGTGATTGATGGGTTGGCCGTTTTTTGCCTCTATCAGGACTTGCGCTCCTTCCTCATCAGGCTGGCTGAAGTGGGTTGAGTATCCATGAAAAGTGGGAAGTAATTCTCTGGCTAGGACAGTTGAGATCTTTTCCTGCTTAACTCTATAGTCGGCTTTGGATAGGAACAAAAGAAGCCGAGGACCCCAATGATGGTCCCTTGACTGTGGAGTATCAAACCCAAGTACCTCCGAATCTGTACTGATAAGTGCGGCTGAATACCTGAGTCGGGAAAAATGTAGACCTAGAATAGGTTTCACTGCTTCTCTGTAAAAAAGCTCGCTGAGTTTCAATCCAGGAATGAATTGTGTCATTATAGTCACAATCCCAGTTGGAGGGTCTCCTTTCTGCTCTGCACGTTAAGCCGAATCTCAGCGCTTGTCAATTTGGGTTTGGGGAGAGTTTCATGAATCTACTCGCAATCATGCTCCATCGAGTATTTTCTGATTGATGTCTTGAAGGATTCCTTCTTGAGAGAGTTTCAGACAAACAGAGCACCCTGCAAAACGAATGCTCTCTTGCATTGATTCTACCTCTTTGAGAGTCGTATCTTTGATTATATCTCTATACCTATCTAGTATTCCGAAGATTGATGTGTTCTGAATCTCTTTGAGAATCGGTCGAGCTTTGAAAAAAGCCTCCATCGAAGCTTGATCTAGCTTTCCTATTTTCGATATGGAAAACCAATCATGTCCCATTTGGGGAATGCAGTAATAGTAGTTATTTCCCCAAGAAATGAAATAATTGGGGGGACGACGTCCGCACACTGATCTCATTTTAAGAAGGTCTGTGTTGGGAAGCTCTTCAAATTCCTCTTTGTCTTCTACCTTCCCTGAGGTAATCATCTCTTCAGCTAAAATGTGCCGGTATGGTCCGAGACTCCTTTTGTCTGAGGAGTCAACTTTAAGATAGCAGGCCAAGTCTTTGATCTCTTTTCCCCTTCCCCACATCATGAAGTCATTTATTTCCCATTCGACTCCCTGTTTAGCATATTCTTCAAGAATGTGTGATGGGATGTTTCTTTCCTTATCATTTGTCCAGTGACTAATGAGAGAAAACCCTATTCTCTCGCCTTCAGGTAGAGACCTCCGTGCTGCAAGAAGGTTATCGAGAAAAGGGATTCTCCTTCCTCTTGAATCATAGTTTTCATGGATGAAATCAACCGAGAAGATCATTCTAAGAGGTAAACCGCATTTTTCCATATATCGATCGACAAACCTATATGCATAGTCCTTGTCTTCAAACACATAGCCATTAGATAGGAATGCCGTATAGCCGCAACGATTGGCAGATCGGATAAGGAGGGAGAGAAAATCCATATTCTCATCCTTCCAAATGGTAGGCTCTCCACCGGCAAAAAGGCAGGCAGTTTTGAGAGAAGAGGCATCTTCTAGGCTAAGCAGGACATCCTTTCCTTTTAGCTTGAACTCATGGTCAGAAGGAATAGCGGTACGATAGCAGTGTTTGCACCTTTTGTTACAGTCGTCAAGCAAACATACAGCCATAAATGGATGCGGGTAGTCCATTGCGGAACCTCATCTTATTGTCTTTATCACAAAGCATATACCAACCGGGGGTTTTGTAAAGAAAAGGATTGAGTCAGATTGAGAGTTGGACATACAGCCACAGGGTTCGGAAGTGCCTAAGGCCAAATCTCAGGACTTGTCAATCTTGGGTTTTGGTGGGATTCAAATGCGCACGATCAAAATGTTTGGGAATGTTATTGGAACACCTCTTATTATTTTAGTACTTCCTGAAGAAGCCCCACCACTTCGGATCAAAGCCATCCAAAGAAACAGTCTCAAAACCTAGATCTGCTTCACTAATCCATTGCCGGGCTAGGCTGACAAAAGCGCTTCGGACAAGAACAGACCCTCCCCAGTCGATTTCAACAGGATAGACATAGTAGTTTAGAACTAAATAACCTGTGGGTTTCAGGGTGGAGTAAACGGCCCTCATTATATCAGTGAAATCATCGAAAACAAGATTTTTTAGCGTGCCATCTAGGTAGGCCTTCTCATATTCTCTTATGAGCCTGGGAGCAACCTCGAAATAGTCACCCTCTACCGTGTCGAGGCCTTCTCTATTGGCGATTATGGTCTCCAAAATGTCATTAATGGCATGATTTCCGGCAACGATATCTATAGTCTCTTTTGGTATATATGCTGGAGTGTTCTTGGCATCATCCTCAATAATGCGAATATCTAGATTCAAATCTTGTGTCTGAGTTTTGAAATCCGAGGTCAACTTCTTGTTCAAGTTAAATGCAACATACTTTCCTTTCCCACCCGAAATCACATCAAATGCGGTGACAATATGTGTACCTGCCCCTGGAGCTATCTCAATCAAGGTCGCATTCTTACTGATTGATAATTCTTTAAGTACCTCTATCCAGCAGAGTATGTGATAGAGTCTTGATAATTGCATATCGGAACTGCCCTTCCTTATCATCGGAGATTTCATGAATCCTTGAAGACGAGACTGTATCTCATCGGTTGACAACCGAGCTATTTCTTCTCTAGCTTCATTAGTAAAGAAGAATCTGTCGGTTTCTCCCTTTTTGATTCTCTTTGCCATTTTTTGGAAATTCATCTGAGTACCTTCATTCTGCTTCTCTATTCTTTTTTCTTGTGATATTGACTGATCCAGGCCAAATCTCAGCACTTGTTAATTTAGGTTTTGGAGAAACGATCTAGGGCATAAATTCGGTGTTGCCCGCTCTCCAGGGGGAGTTGTGTCGACGTACTTTGGAGCTTGAGAAGAGTATTACGAAGTTGCAGACCAATGTGCCAGCTTCATTTCTTGCGAGCAGATATTACAACCACCGACGATGAATCCGTGACCGGTGAATCTACAGAGTAGTCTCCGAATGCCCTTGGGCCACCAAAGCCACGAGACGCCACAAGGAAACGAACCTCATCCTCAAAGAATATTCTGAGGTCCTCCGCGGCAGAAGCGGTCTCAACTTTGCCTGCGCGGTTCTGGATAATGTAGGAAAACTCAAGATGTCGCAGACGACGCTCTCTGTTTAAAGATGGATTATCAAATTGGGTAATGGTGGTTTCTCCATCTCGGTAGACAAACTTGCGCTTGGGGTGCTCTTCTATGAGTCCCCACCCATTAATGAAATCAATAATGAAGACTCCTGAGCTAAGCAGTGCACGATGAATCTTATCAAGAAATGCTCCGACCTCAGCATAGGTGCGCATGTAAAGAAAAGT
>SDBT01013505.1_pt1 | contig 13081 bp, 23 predicted proteins | sample 2277101 | NCBI WGS metagenome assembly SDBT01 (sample SAMN10404973, study PRJNA504765) | marine sediment metagenome | isolation source: marine sediment core GS10_PC15, 103 cmbsf | place: Arctic Ocean: Southern Knipovich Ridge | collected 2010 | reverse complement strand
ATGGAAATTGATACACACTGCCCGGTAAGACTACTCATGGAGGTTGACAATGACTGACGAAAGAATATCTTATAACGACTTGATGGAGAGATGGCGTACGGCAAAGACGCGGGTGCGCAAGCTGGAGGCAGTGGTGGAGGCGGCGAGACACGTGAGGGCGCACCATCACCTATTTCCACACGAAGTTATCACAGCTTTGATGTCTACCCTCGCAGACTTGGAGGATGGATGATGACTGAACACATCGTATCCGAGGGACAATCTATCCAGGCGGCCATCGATACTGCAACCGCCGCCCGAAGAAACAGAACACGATTACAAAGAAATTCTCGCCAGACTTACAGCCCTTGAAAGCTTGCTACTAAAAATTCGTGATGCCATCAATGATTAATTTTTCATTTAGGAATGAGCTCTGGGCAATTGATGATGAAGAAGTGGATGAAATGCTACAGTGGGCCATTGAACAACATGAATACGACCTACATGAATTGTGGTTCGCTATATTTTTTGACACTGCACACGAGGGGGTATTGAAGTTGAGCTATAAAGATGGCCCCAGCACTTATAGGTCTAACTGAGGAGTCATGATGAAAATAGTAGCGTTGAGTGATACTCATTATAAGCATTTGGAAGTAGAAGTCCCGCCGAGCGATGTCCTGATTGTCGCTGGCGATTTTATGAGTCACGGGTCTCGGACGGAGATCCCACATTTTCGTGATTGGCTGAATGAACTTCCCCATGAATTGAAAATTGTTATTGCCGGCAATCATGATTGGGCGTTTGAGGAACACCTGGACGAGGCTCGTTTTTTGTTGTTAGGTCCTGGCATTCAATATGTGCAAGATCAGTCCCTTACATGGAAAGGTGTGAAGTTCTATGGTTCTCCTTGGCAGCCTGACTTTTTCAATTGGGCGTTCAATCTTCCCCGTGGAGAAGAGCTGGCAGCTAAGTGGGCACTGATCCCAGACGACACAGACGTATTGATCACCCATGGCCCCCCGGCGGGAATTTTGGACAAGAACGCTGGCGATCAGAGATTTGGTTGCTATGATTTGGAAATGCGAGTTCATGAAGTAAAACCGAAAATTCATATCTTTGGCCATGCACATTCAAGCTACGGATACATGAACAGACAGGGGATCGATTTTTACAACGTGGCCCTGGCCGATGAGAATTACGATATTGTACGCACACCCGTGGAGATTGAGATAGAAAATGATCGAAGCTAAGTTGATTGGGGGTCCGTTGAATGGGAGTGTTCGTATAGTTAGCGATCTTGATGCCCGACTGGACCCTGTGGTCATAGAATTGTATTGCCTGTTGTCGTTGAAGGCTGAATCGGCGCCAACGGCTCTGGCAGTAAAGATTTTCTATTCGCGAATAGCGAATACTAGTTCGTATGTTTTTATAGGAGAGAATAGATATGCCTGATAATGTGCTTGGAGACGAAGAACTTAAGAGGCTATTGGACGACGCCAAGAAGTTGGCTAAAATGGCCAAGGATGATGGAGATATGAAACTGTCTATGGCGTTTTTGGATCAGGGAATTGGTGTGGTATCTTTGAGGGAGCTTAAGGGCATTCATGCGGAGCTACGATGGATCCGCAGAATCATGCAGGCCAACGTTCCCGTACCAGAGACCAAAGAAGATGGAAGGGAAAGTTGATAGGATGAAAACTAGAGAAGACACCGAAATGACCACAATCTATATTTGCGATGTTTGTGGGTATGATAGTAAATATGAGTCAGATACAATAAAACATGAACTCCAACATGGTGGGGCCACTGAACCTTTTGAAATTGGGGCCCATGTTCAATATTCGCATAGTTATACAGAATCTGATCATGGAAAAATCTACACCGCCTATACTTTGCGAAGTGGGATAATTGTTGATCAGCGAGAAGATGGGCATGATGGGGGGATGGAAAATCTGGTTGAGCGTTCTCGTGGCGAGCGAGAGTGGGTTGGGATGTGGAGATTGTCTGTATATAAGGAACCTGAGCCCGAGATCAACGAATCCGAGGAAATTCTCGATCCGGATAATAATCCAAGGCTGTCTAGTGGATTTTCGAGCGGATTTTCGAGCGGATTTTAGTGGGGATGTTGGATGAATGGGTGCATGCTGAATTAGTGCGCCAGGGGTTTACGTGGTTTGACATTGAGGACCCACCTCTTATATACTGGGGAGACAAGTGGTGGTACATTGTAAGACAATATGACCATAAGGAGAGGATCGATGCGCACAAGACGAGAAATAGCGGATGAGATACAAAGGCTTTGGCAGGTAAAGCGAGGTCAATTGTCCGAGAGTGACCCCATGAATAATGTATCCACTGGGGCGATTGCGTATTTGGAAAATATCTTAAGAGGTGAGGGGAATAAAGCATCCGAAGAATGGATAAAGGCAGGAGAGAAAGAAGATGAATAAATTATCAATTTTTGGTGTGTTGGAAAAACGTGACAACCCTGTAGAGATTAGAATTGCTTTGAGGACGGAAGGTCCCCACATCAGAGTGGTTAGGGTAGATGAGCAGGGTAGGAGCCTTGGAATCCTTTTGACCTTCTATATCAATGGGACAATAGGGCGTCACGCATTAGGAGGAACTCTGATATCTTCAGGATTTGTCTTGGATGCAAGAAACAGAATTTCAGACGATTATGATAAAGGTAGGTGATAAGAATGGCTAAGCACGGATCGGGAAAAGGAAAGCTTACAAGTCCTAAGAAACCGAAGAAGAAGAAAACAAACCAGTCTTGATGACTGAATGGCAATTTAAGTGGAGCAATCGAATAATGTTTCCTGTTATTCCTGAACACGTGGAGCCGCCAGAGGGACAAGTCCATCGATTTCCTGATTATGAGCGTCCAGACCATGTACCGCTGGCGGAGTTGATTATAAGGGATGAGTTCCCGTTCGATTCGCCAGAAGAAGGACCGCCGCGCTTGGTGACATCGGGAATCAAATGGTGGCAAGATGGTAATATGTATGGATTTTGGCAGGAGGGCCACGATCTAAGAAGGCTCGCCTGGCGCTGGTGGTTGGGGATGGTCATGCTTGATCATCCTTTGTTGTTTGTCCCAGTCACGAGGATTGTGAACGGGATTAGGGGGATGCATGATCGGATTTTTGCTATTGCTCGCAGGGGCTTTCGTTTATAGATTTTACATGATCAGGGGGATGTTTGATGAGCGACATATCACTTCCGGACTCGGAGATGTTGTCAGAAATGTCAAACCCGGCGCCGGAGCCGAAAGTGAAGAGACACTGGGCAAGTAAGAAATGTTTTGGAGGCCACGAGTGGATAGATCCGGAGACAGGCGTTCGAGGGGCGGTCTGTCTTCGGTGTGGTCGCAAGCATCCTAAGAGGTTTTATGCAGAATAACGTGAATCTAATCCATAGGGTGCTCAAGAATATACTTTTGAATATTTATCGCAGAGACGTAGCGTGGGGAAGATCTTCGTTTTTCGGTCAGCATCTTCTAACTTTTAGGCACACGCATTATCCTCCTCATTGGGCTACCGTAATTTGGATCAGACATTATTTTGTGCAGTTTGGGGACACTCTAAGTTATAAATGACCGGCGCCCGGGAACACATCAAAGTTCATTTGTGGGGAATGTTTTCGATGGTTGGCTATCCGGCCCTGGTAATGTTTTCGGCCATGCTTCATGATAACTATCCTATGAAAGTTACGATGTTCTGCATTGCTTGGTTGGGCAGTATATTTCATTATACAGAAAAGGTTAGTACGTTGGATATATAATGAAAAGGGCCTGGCGGCAATTCAACCGGGCCCTTTCCACGAGGAGAGAATTACTCCCATAGTATGGGAGTTTTTGTTTTTTGTCAAACTATCCGACTTCGTATCTTGGCGCCGATCGTTGGGCTGCGCTTTTCACGAATGCCAGGTGTTCCTGGTACAAACTATAGCGTTCTAGTATATTTGATTTGTTGAATTCTTGATGCACTGGAATTGCAGTGATGGTCATGTGTTGAGGAGCGACCCAGAATGGACTGATGCTTCCCATGGTTTCAAATGTAAGCACTTGGAAATTTTCTTCCTCGAGCATGGCAATTATGGTCTCTCGATAGAATACGTGGATATGTGGAAACATCATGGGATCTGATGGGCCGCCGAAGAAATTGGGAACCTCGAGTAACATCATTCCATCTTTGCGAAGTAAGTTGTGCATTTGCTTCAGAGCTTTTCGTGGATCCGCAATGTGTTCTAGGACGTGTGACATTATCACCAAGTCGAATTTTGGACTCTTAGGGACTTTGGCGAGGCTGCTATATAATTTTCCGGCTTTGTCATCTGGAATTTTCTTGAATGTCTCTATAGCAAAATTTCGATAAGCGTCATTGGGTTCTACCCCGAAAACATTGGTGTCGTCTCCGTATATGTCCTTTAATGCAGCCATCATTGCCCCTGTCGAAGATCCAATTTCTAGAGCTCTGTGAACTTTTAATTTGGATCGCCGGAGAAGATGTATCAATCTCACCGCCCGGTTTACTTCTTCGTCAACACTCCGCTTGGGCATGTCCTCCCAATTTTTGACTTCGTGGGTGTCTATCCGATATGCTTTCTTGTAATATTCGTTTAGCCAGGCTTGAGTGGGCTGCGGGTTGATAAAGCAGTGCCCACAGTTTTCGCAGATGCTCCAGTCGGTTGATGGTCGATGCACTTGGAAGTTTTTGATTAGGGGAATTATATAATCTTCCTCCCGGCAAAGGGGACATTCCTTTAGATCATTCCAGTCTGTTATCTCAGTTATCTCTGGTGTTTCAAGTGGTTACGGTGTCATGGAACCTCCGCTGGGGTGAAATGAAAACCCCCACCGGATTATATCACAGGTGGGGTTTCACGGTAAAGACATTATTAATATTTTACCACAGAAGCCCCGAAGGGCTTCTGGGTCTCGTGGGTTCGAATCACGATCGTGTAGCTCAAATGGATGAAGAGTGTTCTCTTGCCAAGTGCTCCGCTATTATAACACAAGTCAGATTTGGCATTTAGGCTGTCCCACATGGATTCGAACCACGATGACCTCGTTAACAGCGAGGCGTAATACCCTTATACGATAGGACATGGTTGACAACGCGTTAATTATAAATTCCGCAGAATGTTTCGCGCCCCTGCTGCTTTCAAGGAGCTGGTGACAGGATTCGAACCTGCAAAAAAAATGCTTAGAACACATCGAAGCGTCCGCCGCTCACCACCAGCTTATATATCAGCTAGTCTCTTGTACAAATCGAAATTTTCGAGGATACCTATTTCAGAAAGGAGGGTCCATTCTTCTTTGCGCAACTCTTTGTGACGCTTCTTGAGTCGCTCAAGTCTTGCCTCTCTGTATTCCTCTTCCGTGGCAAGTCGTTGTCCGTAAATGGCGCTGCAGGTGCAACCGGCAAAAGAAGCGCCCGGATTCTCCTTGTGGTATCCGCAAGTTGTTCTTTCCATGAAAGAAACATGTCTGTCTGGATCTACATAAATTATTATAGGTACAGAAGGCTGGGCTTGAACCAGCGACCTCCTCTTTGTAAGAGAGGCGCTCTAACCGCTGAGCTACTCCTGCTTAGGTGGGCCCTCTAGGATTCGAACCTAGTACCTTCGTCTTATGAGAACGTTGCGTCACCCGTCAGCTTAAGGCCCATGTGTGTATCAAGGTGCACAAGGTAGGACTCGAACCTACATCCTTTCCCGTATCAGAGGAACGCTTACCCCTTCAGCCTCTTGTGCTGGTGGAGCTTCGGGTTTTTAGGCCCTAGGCCCCTGGTGGAGCTGGCGAGGAATTGAACCCGCGTCCGGAGATTGGCCCTTTCGGGATTTCCACTCCGTCGAAACCATTCAGCCCCTAGGTAGCGGATGCGAGGATCGAACTCGCCTCTTGGGCGTATGAAACCCATCAGTTCACCAGAACTGTAACCCGCTTGGCGGAAGAAGGTGGGATCGAACCACCGCACGTGTTACCGTGTACGGCGTAGCAAGCCGCTGCATTACCGCTCTGCCATTCTTCCGTGTGAGAAAAGGCTTACGCCAATTCTCGTTGTTCTAGTAGTTCGTGTATTAAGCTACGATGAGAGTACCATTCGTTTTTTGATTGATTTTTTAGATATTCCCAAGAAATCTCATCGGGCTCCCATTGATTTTCAAGTCCGTAGCAAGAGCAATGGGATCCGGACACTAAGAAAAGCTTCTCATCCTTTTGGAAGATAACTAGTGCAGATCCTTCGTAGCCATCAGCCTCATAATCTGCAGCAAGTATTTCCACCTCTTGAAGATCTTTTGTCTTGATAGCGAAGTCGCCTATCAATGTTTTCTCGTCTTCCCACTCGCCTTTCCAAATTGTCTTCATGTCCCCTCCCTCTCATCGCAATCAATAGCCAGGATTCTGTATAACGCTCGTCATCAATCTGAGCTGCCGACCCGCCATTATTGGGTTGCTCACCCCCTAGGCTGTATGGCATCGCACCCTCCGTGGTAAGACGGGTTTCCCCTCCCACTTTAAGCAACGGTGTCCTGAGCTTCCTCTGTTGTCGTTATTGGTACCATCTTGGTCAGATATAGCCCAGACGGTACCAATAACGACAACAGCGACGAGCTAGATTGCTAGGTGCCCTCACCGGGTACTGACCCCGGGTTTGCGACTTGAGAGGCCGCTGTCCTTACCATTAGACGATAAGGGCGCATATTCGTCATCAATTATTTCTTTACTCGTATGCCTCTTGATTGAATTACAATTGGCACATAATAATTGATATTCTTCAAGATTTCTCCCGGCCATTATATCGTGTTGGGGCCGTATTGGATTATGTTTTGTTTCTTCTGATCCGCCGCTGTTTATGTGGTCAATTTGTAAGGCTCGCCAATCTTCAAATCCACAATGAGCGCATTTTCCGCCTAATGTTTTTATTGTTCGTAAACGTAAACGTCGGCGATAGTCGCGTTGCCACATTCTTCGTTTCTCGTTTATATTAACCTCCCCCACAGGTTATTTAGGTGAAACTGCAGGGATTCGAACCCTGATTTTCCAAGTTGAAAGCTTGGTGTCCTAAGCCGTTAGACGACAGTTCCGAGTGGCTGGTCTCTGGGTACGCTCCTCGTGACGTTATTCCGGGCGATAATCCCCGGCGGCAGCGGCTAGCCTAGAGCGATAAGGAGAGGATGGCCGGGATCGAACCGGCGTACTCCGTTTTGCAGACGGATTGCTGGGCCTACTCGCTACATCCTCTTATACTGTGGCGATCCCAAACCACTTCTGAAATTTTCTGGTCTCCATTTTCAGGTTCCAATTTTGATCATTTCTTTTGAGCATTAGATCGGACGCTAGGTGGATATCGACTGTCTTTGTGCGATGACGTTGTTCCCATGCCCAGTTTATGGCTTCTACATACTGGTTTTGTTTGTCCTTCTGAATTCTCATGTTGAGCATTTGTGGATCTTCAAGTATAGAATACGATAACATATTATCCCTCCAGGTACGCCGCGCAGGGTTCGAACCTGCAGCCTTGAGATTAAAAGTCTCCTGCTCCGCCTATCGAGCTCCCGGCGCTTAGGACGTTCTATAGTTTACCATGCTGCGATATCTTTGCACTCCTCGCTTATGTGGATCCTTTGTAGCTCGCCGGTTGGCTTTGGAAAGTTGGCGCTTCCAATATTTACCGGTGCCTGGCCTGTCTGGCCTGTCTGGCCATTGCTTCCACCAAATGTAGGGAGTGCGTCGGTTGGTTCTAGACACAGGTGCTATCGTTCCTTATTTGTGTACCTTACTTCCTTTGCCAGTACTGTTAGGCCAATAGATAGCCATGCCATAACATGTCCTAATATAATTCCCAACACTATATCATTCATCTCATCTCTCCTTTTCCTTTCAGGTCCGCTCGGCAGGCCACGATCCTGCAACCTTTGCCTTAAGAGGGCACTGCTCTGCCACTTGAGCTACGAACGGTGGTCAGGAAGCCAGGAGTTGAACCTGGCCCGGGATGGTCACAACATCCGATGCTGCCGCTACACCACTTCCTTTTGATATTACTGTGGTACTAGGCGGAAGGTGAGAGGGTCGAACTCCCAAGGCTGTTACGCTCGCTTGTTTTCTAAACAAGTGCCGTCGCCAACTATCGGCTTGACCTTCCAAGTTATTCGTTTTCGCAGCCGGGCTTATGCCCGATCGCTTCTTCAATATAATTTCTCTCTGACAATTCTGTGGGTTCATAACCCCCACAGAGCAAACAATAGTGAAAGGGACCGATATGGAGTCCTGCTCCAAATCCATCAAATTTGACCCCGGCCCATTCCTTTGCTAGATTTTTTTCTAGCTTTTGTCGCAGTTCTGCTTTTGTCTTCATAGGTGTGCCCGGCTGGATTCGAACCAGCAACACGATGTTCTTCAAACATCTGCTCTACCATTGGAGCTACAAGCACGAAATTAGGGAGGGGTAGGGATCAATCACAATCGTCTACCCCTCGGCCAAAGGGTGATTGGACGGTCTGGCCGATCTCGAAAGCTCCCTTTTCGGTCCATCCGTGGAGGACCAAAGGCGCAGGCTAGAGGGATCGAACCTCTCATTTCCGGGTTTGGAGGCCGGTGTATCGCCATTGATACTTCGCCCGCGTGTGTTACAAGGATGTCAGGGCTGGGGTCGAACCAGCATTCATGGATTCAGAGTCCACGGTACTGCCATTATACTACCTGACAATGTTGGCCCGGTGTGGTTCGCATTCCTGCCTGAGCGTCTTATAGGTGATCAATCCTTCCACACAATGTCCTTCTCAGAGGCCCGTTAGGATGTCCCCCGTGGATTCGAACCACGATAGCTAGATCCAAAGTCTAGCGTCCTGCCGTTAGACGAGAGGACATAAGGTACCGACGACAGGATTCGAACCTGTATGAACCGAGTCCTAAACCCGGTGCGTATGCCGTTCCGCCACGCCGGCTTGTCTTGAAAACTCTTCCCACGAACCTTTCCAAAACCATCGTCTTTGACATCTTGGACATAATCTTGTGGGCCATGCCCACTTTCCAAGTCGATCGTATAGAAAGTCGTGACCTACTATGAAGCAAATTATACTCATTAGGTGCTCCCGGAAGGATTCGAACCTTCACCAAGCGGGTTTTAAGCCCGCCGCGTATACCGTTCCGCCACGAGAGCTTTATAAAGTCCATGCCCAGGATAACAGCACAACAACCCCTATCACCCAGAGACCGATAACTAAAATTCCTCTTACATTATCCACAGGTGCAGATGACTGGATTCGAACCAGTAAGCAACGAGGTTTGAGCTCGTCAGGTATACCCGTTCCCGTCACATCTGCTGGCGCCCCCACGGGGTATCGATCCCCGGCCCTCTGCTCGACAGGCAGGCGTTCTGCCATTAAACTATAGGGGCGAATTTGGGGCACCGGCGAAGATCCGGCCCTAGGAGTGGTACCTAAGCCGATCCCCAAAAGGTGGAATGGGTTGGAGTTGAACCAACAAGGCTACGCCGGCTGCTTTACAGGCAGTTGAGCTCGCCAGTGCTCAGCCATTCCAAAGGTCGGGAATGCAGGGGTCGAACCTGCTACCTCAGCGTCCCAAACGCCGCGTGCAACCAGGTACACCTATTCCCGTGGTACCCCCCGCAAGATTCGAACTCGCAATACGTGGTTCGAAGCCACGCGTGATATCCGTTTCACTAGGGAGGTAGGGATCCGGACTTTTGTTCTTGCAGTGTCCGCGATAAGATCTTCCTGCATGAGTCTAGACCGTGAATCTAGGTGGACCCTACAGGAATCGAACCTGTCACAGCAATATTGCAAGTATCGCTCGCCTCCCTTGGTACATGAGAGCCCTGGAGCACCCGGAGAGATTCGAACTCCCGCCCCGCTGATTACAAAACAGCCGCTCTGGCCAGACTGAGCTACGAGTGCTAAGATCTAGGGCGACCGGGCGTTCCCAGTCCAAACCCTAGAACTATGCTCTGGCGTGTTGCCTGTTACACTACCTTCAAAGCTAGCTCGAAAGGGTGGGCATCGAACCCACATTACCAGATGGAGCGATCAGCCAGACTCGAACTGGCGACCTCGGGGTGGAAGCCCAATACGTTACCAACTACGCCATGATCGCTAATTCCAATTCTTTATGGTGGTTTGGGCATAACCAAGCTAAATTTCTTGGATTGTTGACTTCTGAAAGATAAGCTTCTTCATCAAAGCTTGCTATGGCTTTTATATGACATAATTCCACATAGATATCATATCCACAGACTTTACATGCCTTGTCAAGTAAATACCAACGAGCTACTCTGTGGGCATGTGCTCGAACCAATTGATGTTTATGCCTTGAATGGGTTGACGCTGAATGCTTGATTTGTTTGGCCTGTCCATACTCTTTTAAAGAGCTCTTCATCCAGTGTTCTCTACACAGACCACTACTGGCGTTCTTAATGTGCTTTCCACACACATTGCACCAGTTCTTCGGATTTCTTTTAGACATCGTGCCTCCCTTGCGGCTGGGCACTTTGCCTTCCAACGCGATCCACTCCACCAATTCTTTACAGAAATTGGAAACTGTCTTTCAGTTGTTAAAGTACGTAAGCAAAATATTTTAGCACACCTGTCTTGACATTACAAGAGGCAAGATATATACTGAATTGGAAAATAGGGGGAAATCATAAAGCCATTTGTTAAGTGGGTTAAGGAAAACGGCTTTCTGGTAAATCGGACTTGGGATGGGGAGACTAATGAATTCCTCCACACGCCAGGTCGATTAGTGATGTTTCCACATCATAAGAAAATCTTCAGCCACGTCTTCACTATTGATAAGGAGACTGGCAAATTCCCCTACAGAACTATAATTTACTCATGCCCCAAGAAGTCAGGCAAAACCGCCTGGGGGGCAGCGATCGGCGCCTGGTACGCAGCAGAGAGTTATCCCGGCACGGAAATTTATGTGTTGGCTAACGACCGGGAACAAGCCGAAGGCCGTATGATGAAGGCGATGAAGTATGATGCCGAACACAATCAGGAATTGGATTATCGGAAGATACATAATTACAACATCGACTATCCTAACGGTACAACAGTGCAAGTGCTTTCTTCCCACTATACAAGCGCAGCGGGAGGTCAACAGGCTCTAACCCTATGGGATGAGCTCTGGGGATACCAGACCGAAAGAACACTCAGACTCTGGGAAGAAATGACGCTAATTCCAACGGAAAAGCTCGGCTTGCGAGTGGTGGTGACTTACGCAGGCTTTGAAGGTGAAAGCCACCTCCTTTGGGACCTGTACGAGAAAACGGTATTGAATGGTATTCGTCTGAAGGATGAATTTCCGTTACTACCGTGCTACACAAATCAAGAAGGCACGATGTTTGTCTATTGGGATCATGAACCCCGGATGCCATGGCAAACTGCAGAATACTATGAAGCTGAACAGGTAGAGCTCCGGCCAGTAAACTTCCGACGACTTCACTTAAATGAGTGGGGATCTGCGGAAGATGTGTTCATTGAGATCGAACTCTGGGATAAGGCTACTACTCTGGAAGCGCCTTTATTGTATATGCCTGATAGTCCCTACATCCGGTACCCAATATCCATTGGGGTTGATGTGGGGGTGAAGCGAGATACGTCTGCGGTCGTGGGGGTTTATTCTTACACCGATCCGGATGGCAGCATAAACATAGGCTTGGCGTTTCATAAAATTTGGAAGCCGAGCGCAAGTCATGCCGTAGATCCAAAGGACATTGAAGAGTATATACGAGAGATGTACGGTAAGTTCAAGATCAACTCGATCACGGCTGATCCCACCCATTTCTATCAGAACATCATGGCATTGGAGCGGGAAGGGTTCCCAGTAAGGGAATATCCACAGACCGTGGCCAACATGGTGAAGGCCAGCACAGCTTTATATGAGAGCCTTCGATTTATGAGACTTAGAGTCTATCCAGATAAGGAACTTCGAGACCACATTCAATTTGCGGCTGCGAAGGTTCATGGATCCGGATGGAGAATTGTGAAGAAGGAAGATGGAGCAAAACCTAACGATGCAGCAATTGCCCTTGCCCTGGCCGTTCATGACGCCGTGGAGCGAGGAGGACAAGACTTTACCCAATCCCAGAATATACCCTCCCGTTTCTCCGACAGTACCGCTTGGCCCACTAAAGACAAAGAAGAAGACCCGGCGGTGTACCTGCCTCCCGCATTGCGAGACGTAAGCGATGAAGAAATTATTCAACAATTAGAGGATTTAAAGAGTGGCTAAAGATACCGCTGTTGTAAAGGATCCGTTTGTCGATACCCTGATGCAGTCAGAATTGTATTTTGGGGTTGCCAAAAGCTATGTTAAGGGCTGGCACGACAACATTAGGAAGTGGCGAAGGTGGTATGATGGCAAGCACTATACAGGTAAACCACTTCCTCACGAAGACCGTTATCCAGATCCTACGCCTACGAACATAGTTGACTTGGCTGTAGGTATCTTGCTGGCCAAGGAAGTGGAGTTCAATGCCCATGGATGGGATCCGGGCCCAGATGAAGAGAAGGATTCTAGCCAAATTGAGAAGTATCTCTCGGGAACAATTTATGTAAATAGTGAGCGCGAGCAAGAGAACCTTCCTTATGAAGTAGTGACAAACCTTGTTAGGGATGGTGCAGCTATTGTTTATACCGTTTGGGATAAGGTCATAGCAGATGCGAATGAGGAGAAGGGGCCAGATGGGGAACCTGTGTTCCTAGAAACCCCATTGCGTATGCAGGTGATAGACCCGCTCCAATTTTACGTGGTGCCTGGCGGACCACGACGATTTGCTCACATTTTTCGAGTTTGGAGCATGACTGTCCACGATGCCGAGATGAGATGGAATAAACGCCTTACGGCATTTGATCATATGCCCAAGAAGGACAAGATGAACGAGCATGTGGACATCAAGGACTATTGGCGGATCATTCGTAAAAAGGACAAGGAAGGTCTTATAAGAATCATCGTGGAGCGCGCCCTTATTGCCCACGATCAGGTAATCAGTCCGTTGAAGGAAATGGAAGGGTATCAGGACATTCCATACACCATTGGATTTTTCAAGCCTACGGAGCGCAACGATCCAAAGGG
>SDBT01013504.1_pt1 | contig 13082 bp, 10 predicted proteins | sample 2277101 | NCBI WGS metagenome assembly SDBT01 (sample SAMN10404973, study PRJNA504765) | marine sediment metagenome | isolation source: marine sediment core GS10_PC15, 103 cmbsf | place: Arctic Ocean: Southern Knipovich Ridge | collected 2010 | reverse complement strand
CCCTCGTGCTGGGGCGCACTCGTGACCATCCCCTCGGTTGCCACCAGCCAGGTCAGGATTTGTCCAAAACCGTCGCCCTCGTCTAGCGGCCCCATGTTCCAAATAACGGGTGTGTGCATGGCGTTCACCACCACGTTCGAGAACCAGGTGTTGAACCCTCCGGTGGCCTTCGGCAGATATCCTATCTCACGGTACAGCGGATTGAACGCCCAGGCGTCGGGAAAAATGCCCCTCAGCGTGTTGTAGACGCTGCGTGACAGGCTCAGGAGCTGTTCGGCGCGGCTTCCCAGTTTCCGGACGGTGGGGCCGCCGCTCTGGCGGCTTGCCAGGGCGGACAGCACTTCCAGCCCCGCCAGGGACATGAATCCGGGTGGGGTACCATTCTCTTCGATGGCGGTGTTCAGTTTGTCCATCTGGTCCTTGGTGAGCACGGGACCACCGTTGCCATTCTGCTGGAAAACCTCCAGCGCACCGGGAATGCCGTGCGCCGTCACCAGATCTTTGGCAGCGTCAGCGTACACAATGTTGTGGCCCGCAGCAACACTGAGCCCGAAGATGCCGGGGGCGGCTCGGGTCCCGACAAACGTGTCCATCCAGGCCGGCTTCCATTTGGCGTGCTCGAGCTCTCTCATGAGCGACGTTCCCCTCGACAGCAGAGCGTCGATCTGCGGCTCGATGTTGTGAAGGACGTCGGCCACGGTGGCGCCGACGGCGCGGTGCGTTTCCAGCGAAACGACGTTGTGGTCGAACTGCCCAAATGCCTCCACCATGATCGCCTTCCCCCCGTACCAGGTGAGACGGGCCGCCGCGTCGCGGTGGCCATTGTGGGGGTTCCCATTTCCAAAGTTCTTTTGGGAGAGGCTGCCCTTGTTGGCCCCCCACCAGGCCAGGGTGTGATCGACGGCACCGTCGGGCCCGGGCCCGCCCGGCACGAATCCGCTGCACAGGAAAGCCTCCTCGAAGCTGATTTCGTCGAACTTGTCCGAGTCGTGCACGTTGTAGACGCGGCTGTTGCGTTGGCAGGTGGCGAATCCACCCGACTCGCGGTACTTGCCCGTGCGGTAGGCCAGGTCCTTGCAGCGCACGCCATCCATCAAAACCCACTCGGCAAAGCGTACGGTGCGGTTGAGCTCCTGGATGCGGCGGCGCATGTCCTGACTGACGTGGTCCGGCACGGGCAGAGCAACGGATCCATCGCTGAACACGATGGAGGAGACCGGGCTCCGCATGTCCAGCACGCGGTTGTTGTCGGTCAGAGTCTGCACCTTGACGCCTACCGGCGTGTCCTTTGCGTAGTACTGCAGAAGCGACATGTTGTCGCTGGCCACCAGCACCACGAACGGGCCCTGGGTGTAGCGCCCGAGCGCGCTGACGGCCTTGGACATGTCCTCGGACGGCTCGCGCTTGGGATCCTTGGCCCAGGAGAAGGCGCGGGCCGCGTCGTATTCGATCTGGTGTCGGAGATCGGCTGAGTTGCCCATGGTGGTGAAGCGGAACAGGGGCCCGTCGTGAGCGCTGCGGGCGGCCTGGACCACCATCAGGGCCAGGGTCCAGTGGGTGCTGGCCATCATCTTGGCGAACTGCGACGCCAGGCGGACCATGCCCTGCTGGGTGTTGAGGGCGTCGATGGTGGCGGGCACGGAGATGCCGCGCCGCTGAATTGGCACGCGCTTGGATCGAATGGCATGCAACAGCACGTCGAAGCTACCCTCTTCTGGTACCAAGGGCAAAATGGTGGGTCCCCAGTCCTCGATTTCCCACGTCAGGTGGGTCAGGTCGGGAGGGCCTTCCTGCACGGGGAAAATGGCCGACAGGCTGACGGCCGAACGGGCCGCCGCCATGACGATCATCCGACCCAGATCTGCGCCCACGTTGTAGGTGTGCACGTGGTCGTGGGTCCGACTCCATCCCTCGTAGGGGAAAATGTACTCCTGTTGCGTCGTCTTTGGACCCAGCAGGGCGTCGATGATTGGGTTGCCGTAATTGTCCGGCCCCGAACCCAGCGGCGGCCGCCGTTGTGCCAAGTGCATGGCCCACGAACTCATGGTTGTGGTTGTTGTTGTTGTTGCTGCTGCTGCTGCTGCTGCTGCTGCTTTGGTCGCGAGGGGTTAGGTTGGGGGGGGGGGCGTGTTTCGTCGTCGCGTCGTCGTCAGAACCACGGAATACGGGATATACGCTCTTGCTAAATAATCGTGCGTCCGAGTGTCGTCACTATGCCCCTGCTCCCCGTTTTTCCGCAACTCTCCCTCCTCCTCCTCTTTTCGAACACAACAACAGCAGCAGCAACAGCAACAGCAGCAACGACAACAACAACAACAGTGGCGCTCACATTTTTTTTGTTACAGAATGTACTGGGATGGAGGATCAGGATCAGGGTCATGAGGAGGAGGAGGAGGAGGAGGATTAAAACCAGACATCCGTCAGAAACACGGAGACTCTCGGTTTTCCCTCCTTTTTTTTCATGGTTGTTGTTGTTGTTGTTGTTGTTGTTGTGGTTGTTGTTGCGCCAGAGCAATCGCCTCGGCCCTGTGTGCGCACCCTCGGTCGACCTCCCGCTGCTTCCACCCGTAGATGCCGGGGGCCAGAGGACCCAAGTCCCAGTAGGGGGGGTGTCCCTTGAGCATCTCTTCGGTGAGAGCCATCACGTTGGCCACAAAACTCCGCTGGCGTGCGTCGAGTGAGGCCAAGGCCCCCTGTGCGTCCTCGGACGCCAACACCAGACTCGCCATCGTCTTGGAGAGTTTTTGGCTTGCACCGATCATCCCCGTCAGCTGCGTCTTCAGAGCGACATCTTCCTCGTGAAACTCTGGCTCCAGCCGTCGCAGCACCTCGATGGCGGATTTGCGCAAACCCGACACCGCCACGCGGGCTGCATGGTTGGTGGGGATGCCTATGTTTCCTCCTCCTCCTCCGGGAAATATGGCTTCGGCAAAGGCGGCGCCTGCCTCGTCAAATCCCTGTCGAGCCTCGTACAGACATGTCCTGCGACTGTGGAGCTCGGCCAGCAGGTCCTTGTTAAGTGGAGTGCCGCACAACAGATCCCAGAACCTGGCACACCTCTCAGCGCCCAGGTTGGCGCCAAACCTGCGGAAGGACCACGACGATGGCGCTGATGACGATGGCGCTGATGACGACGCATCCCCGCCGCGGCGGGGACGCTTGCGTGGCGCCTCGCCTGTCGTCATCACCGTCGTCGTCGTCGTCGACCCAGCAGCAGCAGCAGCAGGGTGGGGGGGGGGTCGCCTGCGTTTTTGCGAGACGTTCTGCAAAATGTGCGATGGGTGTCGTCGTCGTCGTCGTCGTTGTTGTTGGGAGACACGATCGTCTGCGATCTCAGTGTTTTCAGTGCGCCGCGGGAGAGGAGCATCCATTTGGGGGGTGCGCCTGCCGTTCGCGAACGATAAATTGAATCTGTTGATTTCTCGAGGGGGGGAAACAAGCAAAAATAAAAAAAATAACAAAAACCAGATTTTTTTTTGCTATTTAGTGACTTTATACGTTATCCGTCACTCGGGGATACCACGCACGACGTCCGTGCACCCCTGGACGCAAAACCGTTGTATGCGCGACGATCGACGACGGGGGAGGATTGGTATGCCAGGGATAAGCTACCATTGGGACAGTGTTGTCGCGTCCGCCGCCGCCAGTAGCAGCGGCATTATCGAAATCGGTTTGGGTCTTTTGCTGCGCTTGCTGTTGTTGTTGCTGCTGCTCCTGATCGATGATGACGGCCATGCCCTCCACGATGGTGTCTCCGCCGGCCCGCAGTCTCTTCCACATCCGCAGCAAGCCAGGCACGGCGACCAAAAGACACACGATGCAGCAGCCGGCGCATACGACGATGGCGGCCGTGCTCATCCCCGCGATGACGCAGTTGGGTCCGCAGGGAATTCTGGTTGCGTTGCCCCCGCACACGCCCAGGACGTCAAACTTCTTGCCACTATTCGGGACCCCATCGCAGCCCGCACACGTAGAATTGTCCCCGAAACATTTTCCGCACGCATCCTTCTCGCTGTTGCAGATGTTGCCGCTGGTCCCGTTACAGCAGACGCCACAGTCATCGAGCACCGCGCCCCCATTTGGGATTCCAGCACAATCAGCACATGTCGAATTGTCTCCAAAGCAGACCCCGCACGCATCTTTTTCCGAGTTACAGATGACTCCCGTCGTCCCATTACAGCATATGCCGCAATCATCGATGACTGCCCCTCCATTGGGCACCCCCGCACAATCGAGACATGTTGAATTCGTCCCGTTGCAAACTCCACAAGCGTCTTGGGTGGCATTGCAGATCACTCCCGTGGTCCCGTTGCAACACACCCCACAAATATCGACGATGGCCGTCCCATTCAGGACATCATTGCAGTCGGTGCAACTTCCGTTGTTCCCGAAGCAAACGCCACAAGCGTCCTTGCCAAAGTTGTCTGGGAGTCCCGTGGTTCCACCCACACAGAACCCGCAAGAATTGACGAAAGCTGTCCCGTTTGGCGCGCCACTGCAGTCGAGGCATGTGGAATTATCTCCTCCACACACTCCACAGGCGTCGGTCTGGTTGAGACTAAACAGTTTTCCGTCGCAGCCCCGGCACGTAGAGTTGTCGCCAAAGCAGACTCCGCAAAAGTCCTCCTCGAATCCTGGTGGTATCCCAGTTGTGCCTCCCGTGCAGTTGCCACAAGCATCGATGCTTGCACCCCCGAAGCAAACAAAACTGCAGTCCTCGCCTAGCGTTGCGTTGTTTGTTGTGTTTCCGCCTACGCAGAAGCCGCATCCGTTGATGGTGGCGTTACCAAAGCATAAACCGGAACAGTCTGGCAGTTCTGGACCATCAGGAACATTGTTACAATCTGCACAGGTGCTGTTGGTCCCGTTACAAATTCCGCACGCGTCCAGGGTCTGATTACACAGCACGCCAGTGGTGCCTGCGCAGCATATGTCGCAGGTGTCTGTGGTGGCAGCTCCGAAACAAACGCCAAAACAGTCCGTTCCTGTAGAATTTGACGCTCCGAACGGAATGCAAAAACCACATGCATTGAGTTCAGCACAGTTGATGGTTGTATTGCCTCCACAGCACTGTGCATTGCAATCCTATAGCAACAAGACAGTCACAAGAAAAACGAAGGGAAGGGAGGGAGGACTTTTTTGTAAAGAAAAGAAAGAGACACGTACGATGGTCGCATTCCCTCCAGGAACGCCCGCACAGTCACCAGCGACTCCCGGAATCAGTCCCCCAAGAGCCAGAACACAGCCGATGAACACAGCCGCGAGGATTCTAAAGGTGTCGCTGTTCCCAGTCGCAATTATCATCGTCCTGTCGTCATCGTTGTCGCGGTCGTCGTCGTCGTCGTCGTCGTCGTCTTCACATCAAAGGAACCGCAGTAGCAGCAGCAGCAGCAAATTGGCGGCCTGCCTGCCTGCGTGAACGGCACGATATTGATGTTGTTATCACAACTAAGTGGCCGGACAAACCGCTGCTGTATGTGGTAACTGTAATTTTTTTTGACTTGTACAAGATTTACTGATTGTCGGTGGTGTGATGATGGTGGTGGTGGTGGTGATGGTGGTGGTGATGGTGGTGGTGGTGGCGGTGATGACGGCGGCGGCGTTTGGACGAATGGGTCCTCGTTTTGTGTGCGGTGGTGGGGCGAGGGGCAGCGGATGACACAAACAAGTGGCCGACACCTGCGATAAAAGAAGATGCTCCATCGATGACCAGCTGATAGACGTAGCTGGCGGACGGGTCTGCAGGAAGATTAAAGACCTTTTTCACTTCGTCTTTTTCAAAGCGATGATGAGCTTTAGGGCTCGGGCGCGTGCCCTGCAGCCGTATGCATGTATCGTCATTGCCGTGGACAGCTATGCTGACGCGGTAGCCAAGCGAACGCATCAAAAAGAAGAGACCGGCGGCTCCGATGCTGCCTTTGTTCGTGCACGTGATAGCACCTTGGCCCCTATGTTTTGCTGCAGCGGCGGGGCGATTTCTATTTCTTTTTCCCACTTTCTTGAAACCGTCGCCGGCGTAATAGCCCTGCCAGAACGACAGCCTGCCGGCCACCGGCGCCTGCACGATCGCGTCGGGCATTTTTTTGATGCTGCGTGGATCATCGTAGAAGAGGCTGCGGTATTCGCGCACCAACTGGACTCGCGGACCCACAGTATGCAACAAAAATTGGTCGAGATAGTTCTCCTGCTGCCTCTCGATTGGTCTGACTGTGAATCTGGTGTTACCGTTGATACACGTCTCGTTGGCGTAGTCCCGTGTGCGGTAGATCAGCCCCTTGAAGCTCTTTTTTATGTTCCAGTTGTACTCGTTCCCGCTTCTTGGCGGCTTGCGTCCTGCCCAAATGCTGGCGTGACCATCGGCATAAAAGAGTCCCCACACAAAGGATTTCTTATCCTCGGGCGTGTTGGGGTGGAAAGTCTCGTAATCCGGTATTTCCTTGCTGCACTTGCTGTGCGGCACAGCATCGTCGGGAAGCCACAGCTCGCCCAGAGCGATGTGGTCTTTGACCGAGATCTCGTCGGCGCGAATGAGGTCGCCGCAGCTGCTGTGGTCCTTCTGCGCCTCATAAAACGTCTGATCGCCGGTGCAGTCTATCAATCCCGAATGGACCGATATTCGCACCATTTCCTGGGGAGCCGGACGTCGCACGATGGCCGATACATTCACCCACTCGCCGGCACCATCCCAAACCTCGATGATCTTGTTTTTGCGGACCACCAGCCACTCTCGGGCGACTCCCTTGCTGTCAATCACGGGCGACCGCCGGGAAGCCTTCGTCATATTCTTTGCAAGAAAGTCGAGACAACGAATCACCGGCGGCGTTCCCCGATCGTAAATGCGACAGAAAACGGGCGTGTCGGCAGCGAGGCAGCCACCGTTCAGCGGTTTTGACGCCGACGCCCCTGCTGCAGGGGGCGCGGTGGTGGCCTTGCGTTTTTTCCCACCGCTGCTGCCGCCGCCGTCAGAACACTCTGACGACGAGGAGTGCATTTTTTTCGTATTAATATTGTTGTTATTGTTGTTGTTGTTGCGGAAATGTGCAAAAGTTTCTGCGGCGACGCAAACGCAAACGCGAACGCAAACGCGAATCGCATCAAGACACAGGAATGTTTTTTTTCATTGTTTATGTACACGCATACACACACACTCTGGTGGTGTCCGACACAGCAGAGCGTTATACTTTGGGTTTGACTTTGACGGCGTCGGGTTGCGAAATCCACCAGTGCACAAAACAAAAAGCGGCCGCCGCAAACGAGGAGATGAACGCCGGCCAGAATAGGATCCACCAGTCCACCCACCGTCCCGAGATGATGGCAAAGGCGAGCCAGAGAGTGGGGTTCCAAAGTGCGCCAGCCCAGGGGGCAAACACCAGAAACAGGGCGAAATACGAGAAGCCAAAGACCAGAGAACGGATGGCGTGTGACATCCACATAGTGCTGCCGCCAAACATCTTCATCAGCACCACGTAGACGGTCAGGTAGCCAAAGGAGGCCACAATCTCGAGCCCAAAGGTTTTGCCGTCGCTGACCACCCCGCTGACGAAAGGTATACCCAGTTCGATGGGCGCGGCCAGGGGCGTGCCCGGCAGGAAGGCCCACACAAGCAGGGCCGCCAGTATGAAACCGATAAACTGAGCCACAAAGTAGGGGAGCAGGCCCCACCAGGAGCGCCAGGGACGGCTGCCGGGGGCGAAGTGGAAGTCGCCAAACCATCCCCACCGCACCGCCAACTCGATGATCATGATGCATAGCGTGATGGAGGCATTAAAGTGTCCCCCCGACACGGCGCCGAACGTGGCCATGACCATGAAGTAGCCGAAGGCATTGACGAAGGCCGTTCCATAGAGGGTCGGGATGGTGGCCGCCAGAACGCTGCCGCCAAAGAAGGCGACGAACAGGCGTCCGGTGAAGGCGAACCAGAGCGATCCCCAGAACTCGTTCCACCACGCGGCCCGGCCCGGTATTCTGTCTCGCAGAGCCAGCAGCGGACTCAGGAATCCGATAGTGGCCGGCCGGATGGGCGCATGGGCTTTGGAGGACAATGGCAGCACAACACCCAAGGGCGACATCATGCCCAAGGTCGGCGACACCGCCACCCACTCGTGGTCTGCGTGCACCGGCGTCGTGGCTCGTGGCCCGTACTGCGTGTTGCTCATGTTGCTCATGTTGCTGCTGCTGTGTACGCACAGAGAGATCCCGTACAATCGTTCCTTGTGTGGGAGCGCAGCGCCAAAAAAAAGGGGTGTGTCTATGATTCCGGAGGATCATCATCGTCGGCGGCGGCAGCGTTCGGAGGTCGGCAGCTGGGGCACTCCTCTGCCGTGGGACACCCACCAAAGCAGCAGTGTTTGAGTGGGTCGGCGGTGTTCACCACGGTAAAGGTAGTGTCTACAAATGCCGACGGCAGCAGGATGCCGGCCGCCACCGGACCGGCCTGGGGTGTGGGCGGCGGGTGCGGAGGAAACTTAAAAGGACAGGGCAGTCGAGGCCAGTCTCGTGACGGGGCCGAGTCGTCGGGCACGGCGGCCAAGAACACATCGTTGACTGGACCCTCCTCCCGTGCTACGTCCCTCTGTCGTTGTGGTCCGTCCATTGGCAGTCGTTCGTCGTCGTCGTCGTCGTCGTCGTCGTCGATTCCTATTTGTAACCCCATTGCTTTTTTTCAAGGGCGACCCGCTTTTCCGCGTCACACACCGGCCGCAATTTTTCTCGCGGACGCGGTCGGGTTTCCGCAGCGTTTGCGCGCGCGTTTTCCAAGAGCCCACCAACGGCGCGGCGCAGGGAGGTAGTGGATTCCCATAAGACGGAAAGGGGAGGAGAGAAAAAGGCTCTGGCGGACAGTTCTCCCCGCACCAGATCAACACATCGCATACCACCATGCTGTCATTCCCAAACGACGATTGCAACAGTAGCGACGACGAAAGCGGCAGCAGCAGCAGCAGCAGCAGTGTTGCAAGCCAAGACGACGGGTACGACGAAGACGAGCTCGACAGCGACGATGCATTCGGCATTTTCGGCGTCCGCTGTCCTCCTCTCGATCGACCCTCGTCCTCTGTGCCCGCAGAAAGCCGCAAGCGCAAGCGCCTTCCGTTTTTTATGTGCAGTGATGATGATGATGATGATGATGATGATGATGATGATGATGACGATGATGATGCCGACAAAACTTCGGGTCTCGCCTCACCACCACCACCACCCCACAAGAAGCAATGCCTCTCCTGTGCCGCCGTGGTGGCGGCGCAGCGAGTGACGTGGTCCCTGGGTCATGGTCCAAAGCTGCTGGCGCATCGCATGCCTCGCGGTGCAATACCAGACGCGCTGCCCATCGAGCTGTGGGAGCGCATCCTGTGGCTGAATCCCGTCAAGGATGATCGCAACGTGGCTCTGGTCTGTCCAGGGTTTTGTGCCATACGCCGCGATTGTCTGATCAACATGAAGCGCATCGTGGCGCCATCATTATTTAAGGGGGGCAGTCCGCGCATGTCGGTCGTTCCTTATCTGTGCCTCCTGGAAGCGGCTCTGGCCATCCCCTCCAGGGCAAACGCCTGGTACCTCCTCCGCGACGCACCCCACCGTCCAATCATTCAACGGGACGCAAGGCGCCGGGTGGTGTCCCTGATGCACTTGGTCGTCGCCCTAGGCGACAGGGCGATGATCGATGCCGTGGTCAATCTGATGGGCAGCCCAAAGCCCCCGTACTGGGACATTGATGTGCTGATAAATTTGTTGCAGATGGACGGCGTCACGACCGAGCAGATCGGTTACTACACCTCGACCGTGGGACGCAAACTCTCGGCTCGGCTCGCTGCCAAAGCGACCCTGAGCGGGTATCACCATGTGTCCCCCACATCGGTAGATGCGTTGCGATGGATTGTGAATTTAAATAGCAAAGAGCTTGCGATCCGTTGGAAGCAGACCTTGGCTGCCGCACTGCAGGAAAAAAACGCAGCCATGCTGCAGGCGATCATGGAGAGCGACAACTGGACCTACAATCGACAGCGAGAGGCGTGGACCCATTGCGCACGCTCACACGACAGGAGCCTGCTGGCGAAGCTGGGCGCCCCGCCCCCGGGGATGGACAGGTTCTACGTCATCTACACAGCCGTGGGTTGGAACATCCCCGCGGGTCCGTTTCGGAACGGGGCCGACAAATTCCTGCACAAGCTTGCCGAGAAGACCAGAGACTGGCCATCGCATTGTATGCCCCGCCCATGGATTCGCACGTTGAAGCCGTGCATCGATCGGGAGGACGCCGTCTGTTGGCTCGATTATGTGGAAGAAACGTGGGGTTCGCCCCTTTGTCCGGCGCCCTTCCCGGGTGCCGCGTATTCCAAGTGCAAGCATGCAGACTCCTTTCGCTGGCTGTGGGAGCATCATTTCATCCTCGATCAGGCGGGTTGGGAGCGAGCCATTCATCTGGGTCTGGTGGGATGGCTGATGGACCACGGGGCCGGGAAATCTGGCACCCTCCCTCTGTCGACCATGATGAACCTGATGCGTAGCGGCAGGATCGAGACACTGCGCCGCATCTGTCGGGAAGGGTCGGAGCTCAAGCTGTTGCCGACGGCGGCGGGTCATGCGACGATCTGTTGCGATAAAATTTTCAACCAGATCGACAGATCGGTGACCCTGCGACACACAGCCAGTGGGCAGACGGAGCGTCGGTGCGTGACCGGAGAGGTGGTGAGCGCCTCGAACGCACAGCTGATCGAGGGCGTCCTCCTGCTCAAAGAATGGGTGCGACAATACAAGGGACACAAATGCGATGGCACCTGCAAGCGACCGTGCCTACACTGCGGTCACATGCCGTAGTGTATACATCTCGTGCAAAAACGGAAAAGGAAAGTGTTTTTTTAGTCTGTATATGTATTTTTTTTAATTACAATTTCTTAGTAGTCACAGTCACAGCCCCCAATCATGTGAGTGCGTTGGTGCTGGACGTACTCGCCACCACCAACACCACCACCACCGAGCTTGTCCGGCACGCGTACGAGGACCATCTCGGGTCCTGGGAATAAATAATCGTTACCGTCTTGGATCACAATCAGCCTCAAATCCGGATCCGTGTGTCGTACGAACCGCTCGGTGCCGTCAAAGATGTCCTCCACCTCGCAATCGGTAAATCCGCTGTCGTTGGCACTGGCCTCGGCCCGCATGAGACGCATTGTGTCTTGGATAGAGAGGCCGAACGGGTTATTGTTGATGATTACGAACGGTGTGCCGGAAGGAATAACGTCGCTGAGAAGAGGGACGCACGTGCGGCCGCGATGGCCGCGGTCGCACGGAGTGGCGGCGGATAGAATGGCCTGCCGGTAGTTTGTGTAGGGATTCCGCGACTCTTGCCAGCCCGCCACCCACAAGGTGTATTTGCCGCCAGCAACCACACCTACCGGCAAGGGATCCTGGCGCGCAACATAAATAGCTTTGGGTCTACGGCAGTGGGGCTCCATGGTGAATGGCACCTCGTCGTTAAGCGGGGACGCGTCGGTGCACACTGCGATCGTTATCGCAGCCGCAGCCGCGACACAAAGGAAGATCCACATTTTGAATTTTGTGCGTGTGAAGGGAAAAACTGAAATGAGCGGGTTGGTGTCGGATTCCCGTTCGCATTCCCGCGCACCGCGGATCCTTTTTCCCGATAGAGAGAGAGAGAGAGAGAGAGAGAGAGAGAGACAAAAATCAAATGGACGTGGGACCCAACCGCTGCCGCCGCCGCCACAGCAACTCTATTGGCGCAGCAGCAGCAGCAGCAGCAGCAGCAGCAGACGCAAACAACACAAACGACGACGACGACACAGATCTCCTGCAGCCCTGGTGGCACGCGCCGCTCCCCCCGCGGTCCTTCTCCCGCCTGGACGAATGCGAAGCATGGTCCCGCGCCCACGGCAGGCTCCCCATGTTTGCGGTGGAGCAGAGTCGAGGAGGGGCACGCACATATTTCTGTGGGCCCTGGTCGATCCTGGTGGACGTGCTGGCGGGTGAGGCGGATTTAGTGCGACACGCCAATGGCATCCGCATCTGTCCTGGGGCGCGCAGCCTGACGGCTCTCTACGAGGTCCTGCTGGGAGACGCCCCCTGCCTCCCGTACTTGGACACCGAGTACATGGCCGACGCCGAGAACGGGAACGGCCACCGGCGCTCCCTGGCGGAGCTGGACGCCAAGACTCTCACCGTGGCCCGCGTGGCTTCGGCCCTGCTGGCCCAACTCTTTCCACACGACGTGAAGCTGAAGACATATCCCAAGCGAGTCCCCCTCGACAGCATCTCGCCCCCTGCGGCCTGGGATAGCATGGACGCCGCTCGGTTGGCTTTTCGCAAGTACTATCGGCCGCTGCCGCCGCAACCGGCAGAGGAAGAGTCCCCCCGTGAGCCAATACTGCTCGACTCTGAGCGGCACTGGGGCGTGCTGGACAGCAGCAAGGGCGACAAACGCTCGAGGCACCTCAATCTGCGACCGGAAGCAGGCCTGTGCTTCGACACTCTCTGCGACATGGCCATCTTTGCCGGCCTTTTGATCCAGCGCATCCTGCTCGCCGCCTTTGTCGCCGACGACGACGCGCTAGCGACGGAAGGAACAAATCTGCTGCAGGCGGCCTGCCGAGATCTGTTGGTGGGCAACCTGGAGGGCGTAAAGTCCAAGACACCGGCGCTGTGCCGGACCTGGGAGCTCTTTATCGATCCGGTGGTCTACAAATCGGGGTCTCAGCTCTGGCGCATGGCCCTGTGCAGCAAGTTTGGACAGCGTCGGCCTCTGGTTCCTTGCGACCCCGGTTTCGTGTGTCCCGCAGACCCAAATCTGTTGCGGGCGCGGCCGGCCTCCAGCGGTGCCGAGGCGAAGCGGTGGATCCGGGGAATCCTGTTCCCCCACCTGGTGTCGCGGGCACCCCCCAACGCTCGGCGTCTCTCCTTTGCTCGCTGCTATCCCGGCCTGTTTACCGAGCCTGGTGGTGCCGCGCACACACCGGGACAAGGACTCGTGCAGCAGCGGCGATCCTCCGAGCTGGACCTCAGCCGCTGGCGGTGGGTTCCTTCGCACACCGGCGGCAAAGTGATTCGCATCCCCGACAGCCATCCCGAGGATT
>SDBT01013503.1_pt1 | contig 13082 bp, 12 predicted proteins | sample 2277101 | NCBI WGS metagenome assembly SDBT01 (sample SAMN10404973, study PRJNA504765) | marine sediment metagenome | isolation source: marine sediment core GS10_PC15, 103 cmbsf | place: Arctic Ocean: Southern Knipovich Ridge | collected 2010 | reverse complement strand
AAACAACTTCCCTTTTTTGTAGGGGTGGGTAAACATTTTCTGATTTCATCAGAAAATGTTTACCCACCCTTGATGAATAGTGTTATCTCACGAATGGGAAGTTATTCTTTTACAACCCCTTAGTACGTCTGGAGGTGGTAATAAAGTGTTCGAATATAGCGATAAAGTGATGGATCACTTTGCGAATCCGCGAAACGTGGGGGAGTTGGAGAATCCTGACGGGATTGGCCGGATCGGTAATCCGACATGCGGTGATATAATGGAGTTTCAAATAAAGGTGGAGGGGGATCGCATCAGCGATGTGAAATTCAGAACCTTTGGTTGTGGTGCAGCTATAGCAGTATCCAGTATGGTAAGCGAGATGGCAAAAGGTAGAACGCTGGATGAAGCAATGGGTATCACAAAGAATATGGTAGCAGATGAGCTTGATGGATTGCCGAAAAATAAGCTCCACTGTTCCAATCTGGGTGCTGATGCGCTGCATAAGGCCATAGAGGATTACAGAGGCAATGGTGGAAAGAAGAAAAGGCCAACTGAGAGACCAGCATTAGAGCATGAGGCTGAAAAGGAGTGCCATTGCCCGATTTGCGATATTGAGTTACCGGAAGGGGTCGATTCCTGCGGAGGATGTGGCGCCAAGCTGCGTTTTTGTGGTGAGTGCGGGGAGGCTGTACCGCGAGAGGCCCAGCAATGTCCCGAATGCGGAGCGGAACTGGAACCCGTTGATGATTAATTGAATTTGTGATAGATCTAAGCAGCAGAAACCAGAGATTGGGGATTTTTAAGTATGGGGAAAATAAATGTAACACTAAACGGTACCACTGTAAGCGGCTCTGAGGGGATGACTATACTTGAGCTTGCACAGGAAAACGGGGTAGACATTCCCACTCTTTGTTATATGTCGGAGTTGACCCCAATAGGAGCATGCCGCATTTGTGTAGTAGAGGTAACGGGTGCGAAAACATTACTTGCCGCCTGTCATACTCCAATTCGGCCAGATATGGAAATCCAGACTCATTCTCCAACGGTACTAGAGGCCCGTAAAGTAGTCTTAGAGCTTATATTGGCCAGTCATCCTGATTCTTGTGTGATTTGCGACTCTGCAAATCGGTGTGATCTGCGGCGAATTGCCACTGACATGGAAATAGGCTTACTTAGATTCAGGAATAAGAGACGCTATTACCCTATGGAGGATGTAAGCCCCTATATTGTGCGTGATCTGACCAAATGTATCCTATGCCAGAGATGTGTGAGGGCCTGTCGTGAAATTAAAGGAGAAAATGTTTTTGACATAGCTTACAGAGGCCCCATGTGCAAAATCATAGTTGATTTCGACGAGCTATTAGACAAAGATGTCTGCAAGTCCTGTGATGTATGTGTGCAGGCTTGTCCAGTAGGAGCTTTAACCATAGCAAGAGAGATTCGCCAACCGAAGAAAGAGATGCCCATAGCGATAACTGGTTAGTTGTTCGTGAAGTTTCAGGTGAAAGCTGACGAAAGCAACTTCTGACTTTTAATCCCAATATCTGGCCTGAATCAAAGGAGCTAGCTGATATGCAGGATCCTGACAATATTGACCTGAACGAGATTGAGGAATTGCTAAAAAAATACGAGGAAGGGAACAGCAGCCTGTTAATTCCGGTGTTGCAGGATACTCAGGAATTATATGGCTATTTACCTGAAAAAGCTCTGAAACGGATCGCTGAATATGTAGATGTTACACTGGGCCATATATATGGACTTATCACTTTTTACGCTCAATTCTATCTCACCCCGCGTGGTAGGAATATCGTTAGAGTATGCCGAGGTACCGCCTGTCACGTGCGTGGGGGGCGAGGCATTTTGAGGGCAGTAGAAAAATCATTGAGTATTAAAGAAGGGGAGACTTCCAGTGACCTTAAATTCTCCCTCGAAACTGTTGCCTGCTTTGGAACGTGCTTTTTAGCCCCGGTAATGATGGTTAATAATGATTATTATGGTAAACTCCTTCCCGAAAATGTTAATGCTATGTTGGAGCAGTATAATTAACCTGACTTTGTCACGCTGATTCTGCTGAATAGGAAAAGGAGCATTTAATGGAATCCTACTTAACGGAACTACTTCGCTTGACGAGGAAAATAGAGGATCCTGATCAATTAGGAATTCTTCGAGAAGCGATTTTGCAGCGGCAAGACCCGGATAAGCCGCGTGTGAGAATATGTCTAACAGGCTGTCGCGCCTTTGGCGCGGTGCAGATTAGAGATGCTTTTCAACAGGAACTCCAGAAGCAAAATCTGGAGGGGAAAGTAGAGATTATGGAGACCGGGTGTCATGGATTCTGTGCTAGAGCGCCTGTTATCGCTATTGATCCCCAGGGAATATTCTACCAGCAATTAACTCCTGAAGATGTTCCAGAAATTGTTTCCGAAACATTAATAAATGGAAACGTAATCGAAAGACTTGTTTTTTCAGACCCGGCTAGTGGAAAGAAAATTCCGTTCACTGATGACGTACCTTTCTATAAAGAGCAAACGAAGATCGTGCTTCGCAATTGTGGCAAGATTGATCCCACCAATATATTTCACTACATCGCCCGCGATGGCTATGCCGCCTTAGTCAAAGCACTCTCAACTATGGAGCCTGACGAGGTCATCGAAACTGTCAAAGCTTCCGGGCTAAGAGGGCGCGGCGGCGCTGGCTTCTCAACGGGACTCAAATGGGGTTTTGCCAGAGCTGCGGATGGCGACCCAAAGTACCTCATCTGCAATGCGGATGAGGGTGACCCCGGCGCTTTTATGGACAGAGGTATTCAGGAGGGTGATCCTCACAGCGTTCTGGAAGGAATGCTTATTGCTGCTTACGCTATTGGCACTCAAACAGGATATGTATACGTGCGCGCGGAATATCCAATAGCTGTTGAGCACGTGAAAATTGCAGTTGACCAGGCGACGCGACTGGGCCTCCTGGGCGAAAATATCCTGGGAACTGACTTTGGCTTTAGTATAGAGATCAGAGAGGGTGCTGGCGCCTTCGTATGCGGCGAGGAAACAGCGCTTATGGCATCCATTGAAGGCAATCGCGGTATGCCACGTCCTCGCCCGCCATTCCCTGCGCAATCGGGGCTATGGGGCAAGCCAACCAATATCAATAACGTGGAAACCTTTGCCAATATCGGCCCAATTATTCTAAACGGCGCGGAGCAATATGCGAGCCTGGGAACAGAAAAAAGCAAAGGTACAAAGATATTTGCTCTAGCGGGTAAGGTGAATAATACAGGCATGGTTGAGGTTCCCATGGGTACCACGCTGAGGAAAATGGTTTTTGATATTGGCGGAGGAATACTGAACGATAGAGAATTCAAAGCAGTGCAAATTGGCGGCCCCTCCGGTGGTTGTGTGCCTGCAAAATACCTGGATATATCTATAGACTATGATTCTCTCGCAGAAATTGGCGCTATTATGGGTTCAGGTGGCATGATAATCATGGATGAAAAGACGTGCATTGTGGATATTGCGCGCTATTTCATGGAATTCGTCCAGAGCGAATCTTGTGGCAAATGCTCTCCATGCCGCCTGGGAACCGAACAGATGTTTGACATACTAACACGCATCACACAAGGCGAGGGAAAAGAAGAGGACATAGATCTGCTCTTTAAGACCGCCAGTATTGTCAAGAATACATCCCTATGCGGATTAGGACAAACTGCTCCCAATCCTATACTCACGTCCATAATGTATTTCCGGGATGAATACGAGGCGCACATTAAAGAGAACCGCTGTTCAGCATGTGTATGTGAGGCACTGGTTGTTTCTCCATGTCATCACACCTGTCCAATAAATGAGAATGTTCACGATTACGTCCGCTTTATTGCCGAAGGCAAATTTGATGAAGCCATAGCAGCCAGCAGAGAGCGTAATCCATTTTCCTCCATTTGCGGCCGTGTATGCTATCACCCCTGCGAGCTTAAATGCCGGCGTGGTGATCTGGACGAACCGATTGCCATTGCATCGCTCAAGCGTTTTGCTGCCGATTATGAAGACAAGGTAGGACGTATGGTGGAGCCAGTTGAGCGAAAATGGAAAGAAAAAGTGGCGATAATCGGTTCAGGTCCTGCGGGTTTATCCGCTGCATATCATTTAGCCAAGCGTGGATATGGTGTGACCGTATTTGAGGCTCTACCGGTAGCTGGAGGAATGATGGCTGTAGGAATACCAGAATATCGTCTTCCCAAGGAGGTTCTTCAAAAGGAGATAGATGCTATTGAAAAAATGGGAGTGGAGATCAAGCTGAATACTCCTTTGGATGCGGATCTAACATTGGATGATCTTTTTGAGCAGGGATACAAAGCGATACACATAGCGATCGGCACACATAAGAGCGGGCGACTCAGCATTGAGGGCGAAGACGCAGAAGGTGTTACTCACGGTACGGCTTTTTTGAGAGATATAAATCTCGGTAAGAAACTGGCTCTTGGGGAAAGAGTCGCTGTCATCGGTGCAGGAAATGTTGCGATAGATGCCGCAAGATCCGCATTGCGTTCGGGACCAAAGGAAGTTACAATTGTTTACCGCCGCTCAAGAGAAGAAATGCCAGCTCACGATTGGGAAATTGAGGAAGCTGAAAGTGAAGGGGTAAATTTCCATTTCCTGGCCCTTCCCACAAAGATCCTGAGTGATGACGGTAAAGTGATAGGTTTGGAATGTGTTCGGATGCAGCTTGGGGATCGGGATGAAAGCGGCAGAAGACGACCGATTCCTATTGAGGGATCAGAATTTACTATGGACGTGAATACAGTGATTCCTGCCATCAGCCAGTCTCCTGATTTGTCTTTCCTGGCGAATAGCGGCGGCCAAGGTGAGGTCGCGACAGCTTCTTCACCACAGACAACCAGTCAGGGCATGTTTGTAGTCGATCCAGAAACGCTGGCTACTACCTGTGATGGAATATTCGCTTCTGGGGATTGCGTCAGCGGACCGGCGATGGTGGTTGAAGCCATAGCCAGCGGCGAAAAGGCTGCCATGTCAATTCACAGCTATCTGAGAGGTGGAAAAGTAAAGGAGCTTCATCCGAGAGATAAAGCCAGATTAGAAGCCCAGCTTATGGAAAAGCCAACTGAGGAAGATTTGGAGGCAGGGATTGCAGAGCAATATCCGCGTCAAGCAATGCCCTCACTTTTACTCAATAAAAGGCGCGGTAATTTCGATGAGATTGAATTGGGCTTTACGGAGGAAATGGCCATCGCAGAAGCGAAGCGATGTTTACAATGTCAGTTTAGAGAGTGATTCAGAGATTATCCGAAAACCGTCGGTTGAGTAGGCGTAGCATGTATCGAAACCAGGTTTTTGGATAAGCTCTGAATGAGCAATAATCTCACTTATCACTCATTATTCATCACTTATTCATAAGGGAGGTACACTTTTGAAAACTATCACAGAGCAGAAGCCACTCGAGGAGATCAAAGAATTCCTTGAGAAGGATGAGAAAGTATATCTCATAGGATGCGGCACCTGCGCCACTATGTGTCATACTGGTGGGAAAACAGAAGTATTGGAAATGAAAGAAAAGCTCGAGGAAGCAGGGAAGAAAGTGGTCGGATGGATGGTCATTCCCACTGCCTGTGACGATCTAACCAAAGACGCTTTGGAAGAAAATGCCGAAGTTATTCAGGAAGCTGATGCCATCATAGTGCTATCGTGCGCTTTTGGTATACAGACTGTAGCTGTTTTTGCAGAGCACTGGAATAAACCCACATATCCTGGCCTGGATACCCTGTTTATCGGGAAGGATTCTGGTGGACTAGGAGTTTTTTCGGAGGTATGCCAGCAATGCGGGGAATGTATATTGGCATGGACTGGCGGAATTTGCCCTGTTACCACGTGCGCGAAGGGATTGCTTAATGGACCATGCGGCGGAACTAATAGCGGAAAATGCGAGGAGAATCCCGATAAAGACTGCGCGTGGACGCTCATCTATAATCGTCTGGAAAAACTAGGAAAACTTGATGTAATGCGAAAATACTATGCTCCCCGAAACTATCAGAAAGTAGATAGGCCAGGAAAAGTTCTGGTCGAGATAGAGAGGAGTCAGGAATAATGGCTAAGACTCTAAAAGAAGTCCTTGATTCTGGTAAATTTGTGGTGACCAGTGAGATTGGTCCTCCCAAGGGTACCAACATTGAGAATATGCTCCATCATATTGATCTGCTTAAAGATAAGGTTGATGGGCTTAACGTCACTGATAATCAGAGTTCCGTAATGCGCTACCCCTCTGTCGCAGGTACGATTATTGTCAAGGAGCATGGAGGAGAGCCTATTTTACAGATGACCTGTCGGGATAGAAATCGGATGGCTCTCGAAGCTGACCTCCTCTTTGCTTATTCCAGAGGGGTAAAAAATGTGCTTTGCCTCACGGGAGACTCTATCAGGGTAGGGGATCATAAAGAGGCAAAAGGCGTATTTGATCTGGATTCGGTTCAACTGCTAAAGATGATTCGATTGATGGAGTCAGGCAAGGATATTGGGGGAAACGATCTTGATGGAGCAGTGGAGTTTTATACAGGAGCCATTGTGACTCCTGAGGCTGATCCCATTGAACCACAGTTGCTGAAATTTGAGAAGAAAATCGAAGCGGGAGCAGAATTCTTCCAGACACAGGCTATCTATGATCTGGATAGATTCAGGGAATTCATGAAATACGCCCGTCAGCTTGACGTTAAGATTCTGGCAGGGATAGTGCTTCTGGTGTCGGCAGGGATGGCCAGGTATATGAATGCAAACGTCCCCGGTATATTTGTCCCAAAGGAACTGATAGACGAGATGGCTGGTGTTCCCAAAGGTAAAGGTAACGCCCTCAAGAAGGGAATTGAGATCGCTGGCCGCATGATCAAGGAGTTAAAAGAGGAAGCCATTTGTGATGGTGTGCATATCATGGCAATAGGCAAAGAAGAGGTAGTGCCGGACATCCTATCAGCGGCGGGATTGGCCTAGATACTGGATGCTGGCATACTAAGAGCCTATCCGAAAACCGTCGGTTGAGTAGGCGAAGCCGTATCGAAACCAGGTTTTCGGATAGGCTCTAAATCAGGTTTACTATGTATGAAATAACTATCGAGACACATTTCTCATCAGCGCATAGGCTGAGAAATTACAACGGCGAGTGTGAAAGATTGCACGGCCACAACTGGAAGGTCAGGGTTTCCATCGCCTCCGAAAAGCTTAACGATCTGGGGATGGTGATGGATTTCAGAGAGCTAAAGGACAAAACTAACAGGCTGATGAACGAGTTTGACCATCAGTATCTTAACGAAGTGCCTCCGTTTACGGAACTCAATCCCACAACGGAGAATATCGCGAAATACCTATTTGATGAATTATCCAGAGCAATTGATACCGATTTTGTTAAAGTGAGTGAGGTAGCAGTTTGGGAATCCCCAACCTGTTCCGCATCTTACAGGAGGTCTGTGAGTTAAGAGGTCTATAAGTCTATGAGTCTATAGGTCTATAGGACTGTTATTCAATATGTATACATTTCTAAGGCTCTATAGACCAATAGACCAATAGACTAATGGACTAATAGACTAATTGAAAGGAAGGTTGGAAAGTGTCGGACGAAAAGGAAAAGAAAACTTCTGATCCTTCCGGGCAACCCGAAGAAGCCCAGGAGGTAGAACTTAACACAGTATGGGAAAGATCTGAAGCGCAGACGCCGCATTGCCGCTGGGGTACAGAAGGCATCTGCTGTCGTATCTGCTATATGGGTCCCTGTCGGATTGGGCCTAGCGCGAAGAGAAGCAGAGGCGTATGCGGAGCGACGGCTGATACCATCGTGGCGCGGAACTTCGCACGAAAGATTGCTGCGGGTACAGCGGCTCACTCGGATCACGGTAGAAGCGTTGCAGAGCTTATGATTTCAGCATCCAGAGGCGAAGCGCCGGGCTACGAGATCAAGGACGAAAAGAAGCTCATGTCTGTCGCTGCGATGTACGGGATCGCTGTTAAAGACAGGAAAGTAGAGGAGATTGGGGAGGATATTGGGAAAGCTGCCCTTGCTGAGTTCGGTCAGCAGTCGGGTGAGATAAAATTCATATCCCGCGCACCGGAAAGACGGCAAGCCCTCTGGCGCAAAAATGATATAGTACCCAGAGGTATAGATCGTGAAGTGGTGGAAATGCTTCACCGGACTAATATGGGCGTGGATCAGGATTACAGGAATATCCTGATGCACGGCAGCCGTGTCGCTCTGGCTGATGGCTGGGGCGGATCCATGATCGCCACAGAGCTACAGGACATACTCTTCGGCACGCCCGGATCGATGACAAAGCAACCCAGCATAGGGCAAATGGGACTCAGTGCCCTCAGTGAAGACGAGGTCAACATAGTCATCCACGGTCATGAGCCACTCCTGTCGGAAATGATAGTAACTGTCGCGCAAGACCCAGAGATGATCGACATGGCGAAAAGGGCCGGCGCGAAAGGGATAAACCTCACCGGGATTTGCTGCACCGCCAACGAAGTGCTCCTCCGACAGGGAGTGGGTATAGCGGGCAGTTTCTTACAGCAAGAAGCTGCTATAGCGACCGGCGCTGTAGAGGCTATGGTGGTAGATGTGCAGTGCATAATGGCGTCGCTTCCGGAAGTGGCAGGCTGCTATCACACAAGGGTGATAACAACCTCACCGAAAGCCATGATACCCGGCGCAACGCATATACAGTTCGATGAGCATGATGCTATTGATTCAGCCAAAGAAATCGTGAAGATGGCTATTGAGAACTTCCCCAACAGAGGAAGAGTAAACATCCCGGATGATGAGCAGGAAGTCAGTGCTATAGCTGGATTTACTCACGAATATATCAATTACATGCTGGGAGGAAGCTTCAGAGCCTCATACTGGCCGCTGAACGATAATATCATCAACGGCAGGATACGCGGTATCGCTGGTGTTGTAGGCTGCAACAACCCGAAAGTGGCAAAGGAAATGGTTCATGTAAATCTGGTCAAGGAACTCATAGCCAACGATATTCTGGTGGTTCAGACTGGATGTTCTGCCATTGCTTGTGGGTGTGAGAGTCTGATGGTGCCAGAAGCCGCTATGGAATTTGCTGGACCAGGTCTCAGGGAGGTTTGTGAGGCTGTTGGTATTCCACCTGTGCTGCATGTAGGCTCATGTGTTGATAACAGCCGGATTCTCATCGCCACCAGTGAAATGGTGAAGGTAGGCGGACTGGGCGAGGACTTGAGCGATCTACCAGTCGCCGGTGTTGCGCCAGAGTGGATGAGCGAAAAAGCCATCGCAATAGGGCATTACTTCGTTTCATCCGGCGTATATACCATATTCGGTGTAGGAATGCCCATCACTGGAAGCGAAGCCGTACAGAACTTCCTGTATAACGAGATTGAGGGTATAACAGGCGGAAAATGGGCTTGTGAGCCGGATGCATCCAAAATGGCAGCCATGATTGTTGATCATATCAACCAGAAGCGTAAGGCTCTCGGTATTGAAGCAGGAAAAGAAAGAGTGCTCTACGATATGGAGATGAGGAGGGAGTTAGAAGTTGTCTAGGATCATTGCAGCGGCCGCTATACGCGGAGCACATAAAATAGTTGATCGTGCAGAAAATTCTTTAACTAAGGCGATTGAAGGCTATGGCAAGGAGAAAGCGATAGAATTTCCCAATACCGGATATTATCTCCCTGTGATATACGGGATGACCGGCATGAAGGTGGAAACGCTGGCGGATGCGGAGAAGGTGATGGCTGAGTGTCGAGAGCTCCTTCCGCCATTTGTCAAAGAGAAGCACTGGTTCCCATTTCTGGGATGGGCGCTGGACGCAGGTATGGCAACCCTGTTTGCTGAAGAAATTATCGAGGTAATCAAGTATCTGGATGACCCGGATCTGTATGTAACCGGGGCTGAACCCACCGCCGATAACATCTGGCTCGGGGCTGCCAATGACATTATCCTCAGAGAGCGTGGCATAGAGTTCGTGGACGGTACAGCGCCGGGCTTTGCCGCTATCGTGGGCGCTGCTCCGACCAACGAGTGGGCTGTCAGGATAGCGCGCGAGCTTCAGGAGAAAAATCTCTACGTCTTCATGTCGGCTGACAACGACGGCGTATCAATGGCCGAACAACTTCATGAAGAGGGCGTCCAGCTTGGCTGGCCGACGCGTTTGGTTTCCTTCGGGAAAGACATCTCAGCTACTGTATTCGCTCTGGGATTTGCCACTCGCGCGGCCCTATCATTTGGTGGGATCGAGCCAGGCGACTACCACCGAATACTCATGTATAACAGAGCCAGAGTCTTTGCTTTTGTCCTGCCGCTGATGGCTGTGGATGACGAGAAATACGCCAACGCCGCCGGCGCAATCAACTGGGGTTTCCCGGTCATTGCGCATACGGATATCCCGGAGATTCTGCCAACAGGCGTTTGCATGTATGAACACGTGGTTTCCAATATACCGTTAGAGGACATAGTCACCAAGGCTGTGGAAGTTCGGGGACTCAAAGTTCAGGTTTCGGAAGTTGATATTCCTGTCGCCTTTGGACCTGCCTTCGAGGGTGAAACTGTACGTGGTCCAGATACGTTTGCGGAGTTCAACAGTGTCAGAACACCTTACCCCTCTTTCGAGTATACTCGCTCAGCAGAACTGGATCAGATTGAGGATGGCAAGATTGAGGTCATCGGGCCGGATCTGGACGATGTGGAACCTGGAGAAGATAGGGCAGTACAGATGCCGATGGGTATTGTAGTGGATGTGGCCGGTCGGCAGATGCAGCCAGATTTCGAGCCTATATTGGAGCGTATGATCCATACTTATATCAACGAAGCGTCCGGTGTGCTGCACATGGGTCAGCGTAGCCTCAACTGGATCAGGATCAGCAAGGAGGCCTATAACAAAGGGTTCAGGATACGCCATTTCGGCACCATAATACATGCCAGATACCACGAGGAATACGGGGCTATTCTTGACAAAGTTCAGGTGACAATATATACTGAAGAGGACAAGGTCAGAGAAATACTTGAGGAGGCTAAAAAGGCGTACCAAACGCGCGATGAGCGCCTGTCTGGTCTCGTCGACGAGGGAGTGGAAGAATATTACTCCTGCACGTTGTGCCAGAGCTTCGCCCCGAATCACGTATGTGTTATTACGCCGGAGCGGTCTGGTCTGTGCGGCGGATATACGTGGCTGGATGGCAAGGCCAACTACCAGATTGTCCCGACAGGCCCTAATCAGCCTGTTCGCAAAGGTACTACCCTTAGCGTCGAAATGGGCGAATGGGAAGGAGTCAACGAATTCCTGAGAGTGGCTTCTCGCGGAAATCTGGAGAAGTTCAAAGCCTACTCCATGATGGAAGATCCCATGACCTCATGCGGCTGCTTTGAGTGCATTTCAGTCATCCTCCCGCTGACCAATGGTATAATGATCGTTGACAGGGATTGCCTGGATATGACTCCCTGCGGCATGAAGTTCTCCACGCTGGCAGGCATGGTTGGCGGCGGTCGGCAGACCCCGGGCTTCGTTGGCCACAGCAAGATGTATATTGGCAGCAAGAAATTCATCTCTGGCGACGGCGGCTTCAAGCGCATAGCATGGATGCCAAAAGCTCTGAAAGAACAGATTGGCGATGCTCTGAACGAAATGGCCAGCGCGGAAGGCATAGACAGTTTCGTCGAAATGATCGCTGACGAAACTATCGCTACCACTGAAGACGAAGTCAGGGAATACATGATGAAGATGAGTCATCCCGCTCTGGAAATGGCTCCTATGATGTGATAGTCTGGATGCTGGATACTGGATACTAGCTAGGTGCTGGATGCTGGCATCTAGTGCACTGACAAATAAATTCGCGATACATCCGTGGAGTAGCGGATTCAGGGATTTTGACCCGATTTCTGGGCGGCTTTCCGTAGAACATGCCGCTGGCTTGTTCGGAAACGGGCTGGCAGCCTCGTTCTACTAATTGCCTGTCCCTTCGTCAAGAAATTGTACCCGCAGAAACTAATTTGTCAGAGCACTAGTATCCAGAATAGTCATGGTTATCGGAAACGAGAGGCGCCTTATGTGGAAGTGTGAATACTTGACGAAATATAAGCCAGTGGAGGGTTATAGGCACGTTGGTCTCGACGGGAAAGGAGTGCCATACATTCAGGGTACCACTATGAAAATAGTGGAACTCGTTGCCGAAAACACAGGATGGGGATGGGGGGCTGAGGAACTGCATCGCCAACACCCGCATATAACCCTATCTCAGATTCATTCCGCGCTGGCTTACTATCACGACCACAAAGATGAAATAGATCGCGATATTGAGCGTAGTATTCAACTCGTTGATAAGATGTTTGAGGAAATGGGTCCCTCGCCTCTGGCTGCCAGGCTAAAGGCCAAAGGACTGCTCTGATGGCTGTTGCCCTCTACATGGACGAGAATGTGTCGGGGAAAGATATAACAGATGAGCTTCGGGAACAAGGCGTAGACGTGATCACTGTTCAGGAGGACGGATTGGCAGGCGCATCTGACCCAGATATATTGGATAGGGCTACTCAGTTGGGGCGTGTTGTTTTTACCCACGACGTTGATTTTCTGCGTGAAGCATCAAGGCGATGGCAGGGAAATATCCCCTTTTGCGGGGTGATCTATGCGCATCCTCTACGCGTTCCGGCCGGTGTGTGTGTTCGCGACTTAAAACTCATAGCTGAGGTTTTAGATTCCCAGGATTTCGAAGACCGAAAAGTAGAACGTTTGCCGCTTTGAAGCATTAGTATGTTTTCAGTTTTGCTTATGTTATCAAGAGGGAATGCACAATGGATAGATATTGCATATTGTGTGGTTCAAAAATCAAGAACACTCAAGAATACTTAGAAAAAAAGCGGGCTTTTGCTAGAACAACAAGATATCAGGGAATAATTGATGTGCTTATAGATTCATCATTATATAATCAGATATTCTTTGATCATGACACTGAACTTCCAAGTCCATATAGAGTATACTGTTTCAGACCCTTTTCAGAAAAATGAGAAAATGAGATGCTATAGATTTGAGTTGCCATTCTGTGGATTCGAGGGTAGAATAATCGCAGGAGGTATATCATGGCATACACAGTTAG
>SDBT01013502.1_pt1 | contig 13082 bp, 12 predicted proteins | sample 2277101 | NCBI WGS metagenome assembly SDBT01 (sample SAMN10404973, study PRJNA504765) | marine sediment metagenome | isolation source: marine sediment core GS10_PC15, 103 cmbsf | place: Arctic Ocean: Southern Knipovich Ridge | collected 2010 | reverse complement strand
ATACCCAGGCTCAATACCAAATTGCGTCACCGCTGGCCCTCGGTTTACCTCCACTACCTTTACCGGTACACCAAAACTCGCTAACGTGCCCTCGATCATACGGCTGCGATCGCGGAGTTCCGCCTGGCTGATATCCTGCTCCGAGTCCAGGTCGAGTATCCGGTCCAGGGGAGGGACCCGCCACCCCCGCCGCTCGCCGATGACCTGGACGGAATCCATCCCTCCATCCCCATTAGCGCTCGCCTTCAGGGCCTTCCGAGGCTGCGCCTCGGCCTCCCTTTCGGGGGCCAGAGGTTCAGAGGAGGGATTTTGATCTTGGCCCTCGGCCCGCGGAGGGTTCAGTCTGAACCCCGGATAACGCTGGCGACGGGCCCGTACAAGCCCCTCCCAGCTGCGGATTATCTTCACCCCTAGGTCCAAGATGGAGATCTTCAGAGCCAGTATGGCGCCGATGATCCCCAGCGCCAGCAGCATGATGGCCGCTCCCACGCTTCCCAGGCTGACGGTCAGGAGTTCGCTCAAAGCCCATCCGACCCACCCCCCTCCTCGCCCCTCCATCGCCAGCTGCCAAGAGTTTCCCGAAGAGGAGAGGAGGTGAAAGAAAGCCAGGAACGCCAGACTGAGGATCGCGGCCCCCAAGATGATCCCGCGAGACACGGACAGCGCATAGTCCAGGCCCTTGAGAATCAACCATAGGCCCGCGGCACCGAGGATCAGGAACAGCGAATGAGCTCCCCAGCCGAATCCAAGTCGGAGCATGTGAAACCAACCCTCGGTGATGGTCCCCTGCCCGGAGGAGAGCATACCGAGGAGGGTTATAGCCGCAGCGGCAAGCAGGAATATGCCCCAAATCTGCAATCGAATGGAGGAGTCCAGATGCGGTCTGGGACCTTTACGTCGTTTGGAGCGCTTACCTCGCGCCATCGAAGGCGGTCACTAAACTTCCAGCACGATGGGGATGATCAGGGGGCGACGCTTCGTGCGCTGGTACAGGAACTGGCCCAGGGCCTCCCTCAACCTGCGCTGGAGGCCCGTTCGCTTTCCGTTCACTTCCAACTCGCCGATGATTCGCCTCTTGGCTTCCGCGATCAGCTCTTCCGAGTCCCTCATATATACAAAGCCGTGCGAGAAGATATCGGGTCCCGAGACAAGCTCGCCCGTCTCCTTATCCAGAGCGACAACGGCCACCAAGAAACCGTCACGAGACAACAGGCGCCGGTCCCTCAGGACCTCTCCGCCGATGTCCCCCACGCCCAATCCATCCACGAAGACCCGGCCACCGGGAACGTGGCCTGATATCCTGCCAGTGCTCTCGGTGAACTCCAGAATGTCCCCGCTCTGGGCGAGCAGCACGTTGTCGGAGGGGATGCCCACCTGCTGGGCCAGCTTGGCATGAAGCACTAGGTGACGGTACTCGCCGTGTATAGGAACGAAGAAGCGGGGGTGGAGCAAGCTGATCAACAGCTTCTGCTCCTCCTGGCTGGCATGGCCCGAGACGTGAACGTCCAGGAGCTGATCATAATAGACATCCGCACCCTCTCGGAACAGGTTATTGAGGGTTCGGTTCACCAACTCCTCATTCCCAGGGATGGGCGTCGCCGAGACGATCACGGTATCCCCAGGTATGAGCTTGACCTGACGAGAGTCCCTCCCCGCCATCCGAACCAGGGCGGAGGTCGGCTCCCCCTGACTTCCCGTGCAAACCAGCACGGCCTGATTCGGGGGAAACTTCTTCATCTCACCGGGCTTCACCAGCACGCCCAGCGGGACTCGCAGGTATCCCAATTCCAACGCTATGTTGACGTTATTCACCATGCTGCGGCCGACCACAGCCACCTTGCGGTCATGCCGGATGGCCGTGTCTATCACTTGCTGCACCCGAGATATATTGGATGCGAAAGTGGCCACGATGACTCGGCCGGATGCCTTGGACATCACCCGATCGAAGTTCTCGCCGATCTCCATCTCAGAGGGAGTGTAGCCGGGGGTCTCAGCATTCGTGCTATCGGACAGCAGCACCAGCACGCCCTCCTGCCCCAACCTTGCCAGCCGGCTGACGTCGGTTGGCAATCCATCCACCGGACTGTAGTCCAACTTGAAGTCCCCGGAATGAACCGCGATTCCCACCGGGGTGTGAATGGCCAACCCGACGCCGTCGGGAATACTGTGACTCACACGGAAGAACTCGATCTCGAAGCAGCCCAGCGTCAGCTTCCGGTCGGGATCTATGGTGTGCAGCTCCGTGCTCTCCTTCAGCTTATGCTCCTTCAGCTTCACCTCAATGAGGCCCCTGGTCAACCTGGTGGCATAGACCGGGACCGGGACATCCCTAAGTAGGTAAGGGAGGGACCCCGTGTGGTCCTCATGCCCGTGGGTCACAACCACGCCCCGGATCTTGCTCCGATTCTGCACCACGTAGCTCATGTTGGGAATCACGATATCGATGCCCAACATGTCATTCTCAGGAAACTCGAGGCCCGCATCTATAACGAAGGCGTCCTCGCCGAACTCGACCACCATCATATTGCGCCCGATCTCGCCCACGCCCCCCAGGGGGATGATCCGAAGCCTATCACCCTTGGTCATCACCAACTCCCCTCCCCCGGCGCAGAGAGCAGGCCGCTAGAACAAGCTGAGTTGCTCATGATTCTCCTCTGGAACTTCTTCATCCATCAGCTCCTTCGCCTTGGCAAGCATCTGTGGTATGCGTCTCATATCCTCCTCGATCGCCTGTCGATATTTCGGCTGATGCAGAGCCGCCGCCGGATGATACATAGGATAGCACAGGAAGTCCCTCACCCGCCTCGGTTGACCGTGAACCCTGGATATCTTGGCGTTGGGAAGGAAGTGCATCAGGGAGAAGCGCCCTAACGTGACCACCAGCTTAGGCTTCATAAGGGCGATCTGTCTCTCGAGAAACGGCTTGCAAGCCTCGATCTCCTCGGATCGAGGGTCCCGGTTGTTAGGCGGGCGACTCTTCAGGACATTGGTGATATACACCTGCTCCCGCGTCAGGTTTATGCTTGCCAGCAGCTCCTCCAGATACCTTCCCGCCGCGCCCACGAAGGGCCGCCCCTGCCGATCCTCGTGCCATCCTGGAGCCTCGCCTACGAACAAGATCTCTGCATCTTCCGGGCCCTCGCCCGGAACCGCGCTGGCGCGGGACTGGTACAACTCACACCGTCGGCAGTCCCTGATCTCCTGATTCAGCTTCTCCAACTCCGACATTTCCTACCTCCAAGGCGATCCTTGAGCGCACCATATCCGTCGCCCATTCTACTGCACCCAAGCCTCCTTGTCCAAGCCTTCGCTCGCCGTGGTATGGCAAAGCGAGCGCTAGGTCGTCAAAGGGTAGCTCCCCCAATCCATCGCGGCATCGTACATGGCCACGATGTTCTCTGGCGACACTCCCACCTGGATGTTATGAACGGCGGCCAGGATATAGCCTCCCTGGGGACCCATCTCCAGCAGTCGCTGTCTCACCTCGCGGCGCACATCCTCCGGCGAACCACAGGGGAGGGTTCTCTGAGTGTCAATGCCACCCCAAAAGGATAGCCGGTCCCCGTACCTGGCCTTAAGCCGCACGGGGTCCATATGGGCGGCTGCGGTCTGTACCGGGTTTATGATCTCGATGCCCACGTCGACCAAGTCGTCAAGCAACGCCCAGATGGAGCCGCAGCAATGGATAGCGATTCGAGCGTCTGTCCTTGTCCCGATCATCTCGATCATCCGGGCCATCCTCGGCTTCACCATCTCCCTGAAGAGCTGAGGGGAGATCAAAGGGGCTCCCTGAGTGCCGTAGTCATCCCAGAGTTTAACTATGTCCAGATAGGGCCCCGCCACCCGCAAGTAGCGATCGTACATGGTCACCATGATGTCCGTCACTCGATCCAGGAGAGCCTCGGCGAAATCCTTGTTCAGGATCATATCCATCAGGAAGTTCTCCATTCCCCGCAGCGCCCAACAGGCCTCGAACAGGCTCCAGAGCCCCGCGGCGATGGCCCGGTCCGAGCCGTGGCGGAGGCCGAGCAGCTCCTCTTCCACTCCCTTCACTCGCCCCGGGTCCAGCGGGTCCGGCCACGGAAAGCTGTCCAAGTCATCCATCGATGCTTCCCTCAGGGGATGCTCCACCATGTCATAGTAGTGGCTGGACGGAGGCCGCTGCCACCTAATGTGCCATTCGTCCAGGAGGGAGTTATCCTTCTCGATCCTCGGGTGCCAGGACTCGGGCAGATGGGGGAGCACGTGGCTGATATCCACTTGGAACCGCTGCAACACCTCCTCCTCTACGCGGGCCAGGCCCAGAAAGATATTGCCCACCTCCGACCCAGTTCGGATGCCCAAGAGCTCCTTCAAGCGATCATAGGGTTCCACCATGATTCCTGTCTGGGTGCCCCCTAGATCGACCGGCACTCGATCGGGCTCCTCGTGGTCCAAGGCCGTCAAGACTCGCTCCCTAGAAGTGATCGCCACCCGCTTCGCCTCCTCAATCAACGCTAGCACACCGGGGTGCACTGTAACTGGACTTGACAATGAAGAATGCCAGGAAATATAATCAGAGTGACGTACATGCGCCCCTGATCATCCCGCTTAGAGAGCGAGCCTGGCGCACTATAGCGTAAAGGAGTTGTCGTGAACCCCAATAACCGCCCTCTGTATACTATAGGAATCGCCAGCGAATTACTAGGCGTCCACCCGCGGACGCTCCGAATCTATGAACAAAGGGGTTTGATCAAGCCCGCTAGGCGTGGTGGGCAACGGTTCTTCTCCAACGCGGACCTCCAACGTGTCCGGTGCGTCCGCGAGCTGATTCACAGCGAAGGGCTGAACATAGAGGGCATCGCTCGTTTGCTGGCGCTGGTGCCCTGCTGGGACATAAAAGGGTGCTCCGAGGAGGAGCGGGTCGCTTGCAACGCTCATCTCACCCGCCCCACCCCATGTTGGGATGCGAAGGCCCGCGTTTGCATCAACGGCGACGCCCAAATGACTTGCCAGGATTGCTCCGTGTACCTCCGGGGGCCCAAATGCGAGTCGGTCTTGGAGAAGATGAGCCAACCCTTCAAACCGGAATAGGCCTTTCGGGGACGCCCAAGCCGGACAAAGGCTCCCCAATCGAGGGGGCAGCATCGCCCCCCCCTAGCGCGCGTCGCTCCTGTGACTAGGCTCCATGATGCGCCCCGAGCTGTGAACTAGTACCCCGCTAATCCCATCTCCTTACAGATCCGCGCCAGGCTGGGATGAGTGTATCTTCCATCGCGCTCGATCTCCACGCCGTCCAAGTGCACCGTAGCGTTCAGCATCGTGCAGTCGGTATGAGTGGCCGCCTTCCGGGTAGCGGTGCCCCCGAAGCCGAAGACCATGCATCCCATGAGCCGTTCGTCCTCCACGATCCTCCCGGTCATGGAGACCACTCCCGGATTGAATCCGTAGGTGTAGTGGGCCATACGGTACATCGTGGGATCACCGAGGCTAGCCATCCAGGCCTCGTACTTCATAGCCTCGCCGGCCCCGGAGATCTCCACTATCCTCCCTGCCTCTATGGTGAGCTCCACAGTGTTGCTCGGGACCCCTATCTCGTCAGGAGGCCAGATCGTGCCATCCACCACGATCTTCCCGTGGATCCCTTCCTCCGGAGGGAGCCAGCCCACCTGGCCTCCCAGCATCACCAGGGCTCCCGGCTTATCCCCCAGGCCTCCGCTCTGCTCGACCGAGGTGCCGCCCATTCGGGCCACCAGGTCGGTGCCCGCCTGAGTCGTCACCCGAATCTCCTTGGCGTTCCGGGTCAGCTTCACCAGCTCGTCGCCCAGCTCGATCATCTTGGGATAATTCACCCGCCCGATCGTTCGGATCATCATGTCCACGTCCATGCCGGTCATACAAGCGTATCTAGCGCCTTCCTGCGTGGCCCGCCGCCGGGCATCAGTGTACAGAGTATAAGCCACCGCGTACTCGATCCAAACGTCGGCCGCGGCCACGGCGCCAGCCACGGGCGCCGGAGGTTCCATCTGAGCGGTGGGCTGAGTTTCGTACAAGACGACCGTAGGCCGAGCGCCCATGGCGTAGACGGCCTGAGCGGTCGCCGTCACCACCCTCCAGTCGCTGGCGGTGTCGGCGCTGATAACCACTTCCTCGCCAGGTTGGGTCAACATGATATCCTGAACCAGCTTCCTAGCGGCGGCGACTACCTCGAAGGCATAATACTCGCCAGCAACCTCGGTTCCGATCTTGAGATCCATCGCTGTAACCTCCCTCCAGTTATGATCGCTTCGGACGTGAGATTGTATCACAGACCCGGGCTCTGGTACAACAACGATGCCCGCCCGCAACGGTTCCCCTCAGACCCTGCGATACCCTTTGCCGATCCAGCCGCTTCGCGTTACAATGTTAAATTGCCTAACCGCCCAATTGGGTTGACTTCCAGGAGAGCTGATGCCCCAAAGGCAGCTGATCATCCGAGGCGCGCGCGAGCATAACCTGAAGAACATCGACGTCTCCATCCCCCGGGACAGTTTTGTGGTCATCACCGGCTTATCAGGGTCGGGGAAATCCTCCCTAGCCTTCGACACAATCTATGCCGAAGGCCAGCGCCGCTATGTGGAGTCCCTCTCGGCCTACGCACGCCAGTTCCTGGGCCTGATGGAGAAGCCCGACGTGGAGTACATAGAAGGACTCAGCCCCGCCATAAGCATCGACCAGAGAGGCGCCAGCCGTAACCCACGGAGCACCGTGGGGACGGTCACCGAGATCTACGACTACCTGCGCCTTCTGTACGCCCGCGTGGGCATCCCTCACTGCCCGCGGTGCGGCCGGGAGATCAGCAGGCAGACCGTGAGCCAGATCGTCGACTCCGTTCTGTCCCTTCCCGAGGACAGCCGCATCATCATCCTGGCGCCGCTCATCAAGGACCGAAAAGGGGAGCACGCCGCCGTCCTGGAGGATATCCAGAAGAGCGGGTTCGTCCGCGCTCGCATCGACGGCGAGATCCGCGAGCTGAGCGAGAGTATCAGCCTAGAGCGCTACAAGCGACACTCCATCGAGGCCGTGATCGATCGCCTGATCCTGCGTCGCGATGAGGGAGATGATGGTTCTTCAAGCCGATCCCGGCTGGCCGATTCCATCGAGACCGCCCTCAAGCTGGGTGGAGGGCAGGTGATGGTATTGGTGATCGGGGGGCAGGAGCTGCTTTTCTCCCAGGAATTCGCCTGCGTGCGCTGCGGGATCAGCCTGGGCGAGATCGAGCCACGGACCTTCTCGTTCAACAGCCCACACGGCGCCTGCCCCGCCTGCGACGGGCTGGGCACTCAGATGGAGCTCGATCCGTATCTCATCGTATCGAACCCGGAGCTCTCCCTGGCTGAGGGAGTCATCCGTCCATGGAGTCGGGCCAGCACCGGGGACAGCTATCTCTCCCAGCTGCTGGAGGCTGTGGCTGACCGCTATAGCTTCTCCATGGAGACGCCCTTCCGCGAGCTGACCGAAGCCCAGCAGAAGGTCCTCCTCTACGGAACCCAGGCGGAGACCGTCACCGTCCGCCGGCACACCAAGCAGGGCGAGTGGATTCAATACAATACCACCTACGAGGGAGTCATCCCGAACTTGGGACGCCGGTACCGGGAGACCGAGTCGGACTACATCCGCTCCGAGATCGATAGGTACATGGCCACCCACCCTTGCCCCATATGCAAGGGCGACCGGCTGAAACCCGAAAGCCTGGCCGTCACAGTAGCCGATCAAAACATCATCGAGCTGACCCGACACCCGGTAGCCGAGTTGCTCCCCATCTTCAACGCGCTGCCCGAGCTCCTCTCGGAGAGGCAGAATCTCATCGCCAGCCAGATCCTGAAGGAGATCAAGGCCCGCCTGGGCTTCATGCGAGACGTGGGCTTGGATTACATCAGCCTGGATCGCGCCACGGCCACGCTGTCGGGGGGGGAGGCGCAGCGGATCCGGCTGGCGACCCAGATCGGTTCGCAGCTGGTGGGCGTCCTCTACATATTGGACGAGCCCAGCATCGGCCTGCATCAAAGGGACAACGCGCGCCTCCTGGACACACTCATGCACCTGAGAGACTTGGGAAACACCCTGCTGGTAGTGGAGCACGACGAGGCCACCATCCGAGCGGCCGACTGGGTGGTCGATCTAGGGCCAGGGGCGGGAGAACACGGCGGTTACGTGGTGGCGTCGGGCCCGCCTGAAGCCATAATGGAATGCTCCCAGTCCATAACCGGGCAATATCTCAAAGGAGAGCGCCGGATCCCCGTCCCCGCCCGGCGGCGCTCCGGCAATGGGCAGGAATTGGCCCTTCGTGGCGCGCGAGAGCATAACCTCAAGGGCATAGACGTGCGGTTCCCTTTAGGCAAGTTCGTGTGCATCACCGGCGTATCAGGGTCGGGCAAGAGCACCCTGGTCATCGAGATCCTATACAAACGGCTCACCCAGGTCCTTCACCGGGCCAGGGAGAAGGCGGGGCTCCATGAAAGCATCGACGGCATTGAGCTTCTGGACAATGCGATCAATATAGATCAATCCCCCCTCGGCAGGACCCCCCTATCCAACCCGGTTACCTATACCAACGTCTTCACCCCCATCCGGGAGTTGTTCGCCAGCCTCCCGGAGGCCCGCATGCGCGGCTACAGGCTGGGTCGCTTCTCGTTCAACGTCAAGGGAGGGCGCTGCGAGGCCTGCCAGGGCCAGGGCACCGTTAAAATCGAGATGCAATTCCTCCCCGATATCTACGTCCCCTGCGAGGTATGCAAGGGCCGACGCTACGATCGCGAAACGCTTCATATCCGCTATCGAGGCAAGAACATCGCCGAGGTGCTTGACCTGACCGTGGAGGAAGCGGTGGAGTTCTTCCACAACATCCCCAAGATCCGCCAGAAGCTGGATACTCTGGAGAACGTGGGGTTGGGCTATATCCGGCTGGGGCAACCGGCCACCACCCTCTCCGGTGGCGAGGCCCAGCGGGTGAAGCTGTCCAAAGAGCTCTCCCGCAGGGCTACGGGGCGAACCCTCTACATACTGGATGAACCCACCACCGGCCTGCACTTCGCCGACATCGAGAAGCTCCTGGGGGTGCTGACCCAGTTGGTGGACGCAGGCAACACGGTTCTGGTGATCGAGCACCACCTGGACGTCATCAAGACCGCCGACTGGGTCATCGACCTGGGCCCCGAGGGCGGAGATCTCGGCGGCGAGGTGGTCGCCGAAGGAACGCCGGAGGAGGGCGCTGAACAGCCCCAACCCTACACGGGCCAATTCCTGCGACGGGGGCGACCGGGTTTCTCGTGAGATACCACATCTGGACTATCGGTTGTCAGATGAACGCGGCGGATTCGCGCCGGGCGGCCGACGCCCTGGAGGCATTGGGTTTAGCGCGCTCAGCCACCCCCGAAGGGGCAGATGTCCTGATCCTCAACTCCTGCGTGGTGCGCCAGCGAGCCGAAGACCGCGTCTACGGGCGCCTCAGCTCCCTCAAGCCGCTGAAGGCTCGGCGCTCCCACCTTCTAATCGCGCTCATGGGATGCGTGGTGCAGGAAGATGTCGGGCCGTTGCGCCACCGATTTCCCCATGTGGATCTGTTCTTCCGTCCATCCCAGGTGGAGCCCCTGGTTGAGGCCGTGCGGCGACACCTGCACCATAACCCAACCCCGGACCAGCCCGGCCCACACCGGCTCTCCCCGGCGCCCGTCTCCGCTTACGTTCCCATCACCCACGGCTGTGACAACTTCTGTACCTACTGCATAGTTCCCCTGAGGCGCGGCCCCCAGTGGAGCCGTCGACCCGACGAGATCCTGCGCGAGGTGGGGAAGTGGGTGCAGCGTGGAGCCCGAGAGGTCACTCTCCTGGGCCAGAATGTGGACGCCTACGGGAAGGACCTTTCGGAACCGATTGAGCTCGCCGACTTGATCCGCTCCATCCACGAGGTACGGGGCCTGCAGCGCCTCCGGTTCCTGACCTCCCACCCCAGGGATATGTCCCAGCGCCTCATCGATACGGTAGCTGAGCTCCCCAAGGCGTGCGAGCATATCGAGGTGCCGGTCCAATCGGGAGATGACGTCGTCCTGCGACGTATGGGCCGTGGCTACGACTCGGCCTACTATCGTGACTTGATCGCCAGAATGCGCGATGCCATCCCCGGGCTGGGCTTGGCCACCGACGTCATCGTCGGGTTCCCAGGAGAGTCCGACCGGCAGTTCATGAACACCTGCCAGCTTCTGGAGGACCTGCGTTTCGACGTCGTCCATATTGCCAGCTACTCTCCACGCCCCGGAACCGCCGCCGCCCGGCTCCCGGATAATGTCTCCACAGAGGAGAAGCGACGGCGCCACCAAGCGGTGGAGGCGCTTCAGACCACGGTGGCCTCAGAGATCAACGCCTGTCTGCGAGACCATGTCCTGGAGATATTGGTGGAGAGTCGGCAGAAGGGAAAGTGGATGGGGCGCACGCGAAGCAACAAGCTGGTCTTCTTCTCCCACCCCGACGACCTGCGAGGCAGTCTGGTCCGCGCGAGAATCACCGAGACCGGTCCATGGTCCATGCAGGGCCAGTTAGCCGACAAGCGTTGACGTAGCTGAGACTTGAAGGCCCGGATCGGCCGCACGCCCTATCCTTGGCGTCCATCCCACCTTCCCCAAAGGGCATCCGGGTACACGTATCGATTACAGGCAGATCGCTATCACCGCGGGTATTCCTTCACTCGACCGGCCAGGGAATGCTGCAGATGAATCTAAGTACATCGCCCCCCTGGTTGATGAACTGGTGCCTCTCCTCCGGCAGCACGAATACGACGTCTCCTCCTCGAAGCGGGAGCGCCTCATTAGCGGTCCGCACAGTGCCGCTGCCTGCCAGCACGAACACCTCATGCTCCCAAGAGTGCGTGTGGAACGGCGTGGAAGCTCCAGGCTGGACATCGAAGATGCGCATGGCGAAATTCGGGGCGCCGTCCTCGTCGGTGATAGCCCACCGAACGGTCACGCCAGGCGCGCTTTTTTCTGTCTGCTCCTCCACGTCAAGGAAGTTCACAACCTTCATCATCCATACCTCCAAGGCCGGGCTATTTGTGAACCACCGCTACCAGTTGCCACGGAAATCTACCCGGGCCCACTGTCGGCCGGTTCCTGGAGCCGTGCAATCGTCGGCGTTCAAGCTCACCACCACCTCGGGCGATTTAGGCACCAGGGTGTCTTTATCTATTATCTGGATGTTCCAAGTGCCTGCTTTCGGCCCTTGCTGGTCGCAGACCCATTCCCAGTTTCGATCGTTGCCAGGCATAGGTTCGGGACTCGAATCCTCGAAGTGCTCCTCGCCACCACCCCAGATGCGGATGGTGGCCCACCCGGCCGGCTTGCCATCCGGCTGGAGAATCCACCCAAAGATGCCACAGGTCGCGCAATTGTTAAAATAGCTCATCTCCCCCTGTAGCATAAAGGGGTAAGACGGCGTGGCGATTGGCATCGGGGTGGGCGTGGGAAGCGGGGATATGGGCTCAGGCGACGCCTCCGTAGGCGCGGTAGTAGGAGTGGATGCCGGGGGCACGGGCGTTGGTGTCTCCGGCTGCGGGGTCGGAGAAGGCTGCAGGGCAACCTCAACGGGAGTGGAGGAGGGCAACGCCGGCGTGTGCTGGACAGCCGTCGTAGTGGGAGCTTCCGCTGCGTTGGAGACCCGCGTGAACGTCGGGCGGGGGGTCTTGGTCAGCGCCTCCTCGCCCGTTGGCGAGCTCGGATTCGCGACCTCCTCCGCCTGGCCCCACGAGCAAGCCGCCACGCTCATCACCAGCCATAAGAGCAAAGAGGCCTGTATCCACCATTCTGTCCACTCTCCCCCCAATTCCCCAATCAGATTGGGCACCTATTATAGCCGAGAGGGTTGCGTCCCGACACCACACACCGCGGCGTTGACACCTCGGAAAGAAGCCCCTATAATGCCCCAAACTCAGACTCCCAGGAGGAAATAGGTGGGACAGATCAGACGCCTCGTCCTAGATGTCCTGAAACCTCACAATCCGTCCATCGTGGACATGGCCAGCCGACTCAGTGACCTCGATGGCATAGAGGCCGTGAACATCAGCATCTACGAGATCGATCTCAAGGTGGAGAACGCTAAAATCACCATAGAAGGTGGGGATATCATATACGACCTTGTGGTTTCGGTCGTCGAGGGCAACGGGGGCACGGTACACTCCCTCGACGAGGTGGTGGCGGGCAGCATCATCATCGACGATGCGGATACGCTCCAAGACCGCCTCTAACCGCCACTTCTGAGCCAGCATGCCTCCCCTGCAAAGGCTTCGAGAGTATGACCAGATCGCCGACATCGGCCAGATCGCTCGTCGCTATTTCGCCATGAACGCTTTCGATGGCATCCTCACCATGATCGGCGTCCTGATGGGCAACTTCACGGCCGGGGTCTCCCAGGCCAACATAGTCATCTCTACGGGGCTCGCCACCTCAGTCGCCATGGCCATGTCCGGCCTGTGGGGCGCTTACATGACCGAGACCGCCGAGCGAAGAAGGTCCCTGGCCGAGCTGGAGGGCCAGACCCTCAGCGACCTGAGCGACACGCGCATCGGCGAGGCCTCCAAGGCCGCCATAGTGATCGTCACCCTGGTGGATAGCGTCTCGCCCTTCGGCGCCGCGCTATTGGTCCTGACTCCCTTCTTCCTGGCATCCTGGGTGTCCGACATCGCCGTGCTCTACTGGTCCTCCATCGCCATCGCGCTCCTCAGCCTGGTCGGCTTGGGGATGTTCCTGGGCAGGGTGTCCCGAACGAACATCCTTATCTCCAGCCTGAAGATGCTGGTCGCCGGGGTCCTGACCATCGGCATCACCTACCTGCTGAAGGTTCAAGGGTAGGTGTACAGCTCACTCCCGGCTGGCCGGCAGGAGGACCGGCGACAGGGGAGACACCGGAGACATCTGAAATGCGGGTGAGAGCGGGGACAAGTAAAGGCCACGATTCTGCCCCGAGGGACGCCCTTCCGGAAGCCTGTCGGTCATCACAACCAGCAGGCCTAACGCCAGGGCCAGAGTGGCAAGTATGATCAGCCTGAGGTTCTCGGATCTCAGCAATGTGCCTCCATA
>SDBT01013501.1_pt1 | contig 13083 bp, 25 predicted proteins | sample 2277101 | NCBI WGS metagenome assembly SDBT01 (sample SAMN10404973, study PRJNA504765) | marine sediment metagenome | isolation source: marine sediment core GS10_PC15, 103 cmbsf | place: Arctic Ocean: Southern Knipovich Ridge | collected 2010 | reverse complement strand
CTTGAAACACTAGCCCATTCGGACAAGACCCTAACATAAACTTGGGGCACATCAATAGTTATTTTCATCTTAGAATCTAATTCCCATCCCAGGCAGACTTTACTGGATGATCTGGAGAATATCCTTCTATAGACTCCATTACATAAGAGATAAGAGCTGACCCCTCACATATCTCAGAAGCTACCTTGGAAGCCTGTTCCTTAGACACACAGATCTTTATTCTATTCCCAGATTCGGCCTTTGGGGTATAAACCCTCCAAATTCTATCTATCAAAAATCCTCCAAATCTCTATTCCTTCTAGATCTTATCTGTTAATCCCCTCAGTAACCTCTGGATAGTCTAGAGTTACTAGATCTCCAGTCCAAACCAGTACTTCACAAGAAGAGGACTCTCTACCCATTATCTTGAAGTCTAGATACCCAGCTAATCTAGCAGAACGCTTACAAGACACTTCCTCTATATATCCTCTTTCAGCTCCCCTTTTAGTAGGAGGAGCTATTACTAGAGTAACAAGTAGAGCTATTAGCCCTAATACTCCCAGAATTATACCTACAGCTGCTAAAAGCCCTAATAGACCTAAAGATCCCTCAGATTCACTATTAAGATTATCCATTTAGTATTTTCCCTCTTCTAGTCAGTATCTATAAACTGGATAATTTCACTATAGGATCCTGGTTCCGAAAGATATAGATCCTCCATATCCAAACCAGTTTGTCTTACAGACTTTAGTCCAGATCCCAAATCCAGCCTTCCAGAATAAATGTCCTCAACTTTAGACCCTAATTCTGTATCTAAATTATAAACTACCCAAATTTCATCCACTATGGTTAAGGGCTTCTTCCTCTAAAGTTCCAGTGGAAGTTCCCTTACAGTAATTCAGGGCTGCTGTGATCCTCCTACTAATATAAGCAAGATCCCCTCTAGTCGTAGCTTCAGCTGTACATATCACTAGATTCTTTGAATCTACTATCATACAACTAAACCCTACCTTTTCAGCTTTCATTTGGTAGCAGTGAACTGGTTCTTCCATAGTCTGACCTCCTAATAACAAGGAACTAGAAATCCATTTTAGTAGGTCCTTCCCCCCAAAAACTTAATCCTTAATCCAGTCTTTTCCTGGACTTCCTTCTCCACAAAATCCAGAAACTCCCAAAAGTCCATCTCCTCAAAAGTCTGTCCAACTCTGGAAGAGTCTATAGCTCAGTCCACCCCTCCTCTAAAGAAAACCTCTTTTGAAGATCCATTCTCAGGAAACTGTCCAACAGATATTATCATTACATCCCCCAAGTTTTTTAAACTGGTATTGAATCCAGATCTATTCCTCTACCCCAAATCCCTCTTCTACCCATCCACATATTATGGACTTAGGACATTGAAGATAAGGAATACCCTTCCTCCTATTGGGGATCTCCCCAATCTGTAGAAGGGCTCCACACTTAGGACAGTACTCTGGATCTACCAAAGTTACTTCTGGATCCTCCAAAGATACAATTCCTCCAGACACCCGGGCCTGGTGCCTGAAGTATTCAGCCATATCTACCGGACCTCCATTCCAGGCGGTTCCTGTGGCCTTAAGCTTTCCACAGGCCTCCATAACTACTCCAATTACCTGTTCCAGTTGAGCCTGAGCTACAGCCTTAAAAAGATCTTGATCCCCTTCTTCTTTAGTAACCTTATAAAGGTTTTTGGCAGAAAGCTTAAGGGTCATACCGAAAAAGTCTCCTTACTCTATCAATCTGCTTTTCCAATGCAGACTGGAATTCTGGAGTCATATAATCTGGATCTCTAGACTCCATAGTAGTAGTTCTAGAATCCAAAACTCTGGCATAGATGTACTGTTGAGCTAGTTCCTTAATCTCAGTCCTGGTCATCCTTTAAGCTCCAAGTTTAGGTTTTGAAAGGAGTCCTTTCTCAGTGGGCTCATATTTAGGATCCGGATTGGGTCTCTGAATGGCTCCCTTCTGGAAAATTTCCATATATTGGTCTAGAGTTTCTATAACTCCTCCAGAAAGCCCTGGTCTAGGAACTACAGACATCGGAAGCTTGAAGGTTGTAGTAATAAACTGTTCTGAAATAATCCCCATCTTTCCAAGATCCTGCCCATAAGAACTAGAAAAGAAATAAGATCTCCTTCTGAAATCCTCAAAGATAGTATATTCCTGACTCATCTGTTTAATTTCCTCCTCTTTACTATCCACCTGGAACCTCCTCAAGATTACTAGTTAGTAACCGGACCTTCCAGAGAAAAGCCTCTACTTTACCTGTTCTGCTATCATAATGAAAAAGAACTTCTCTGTTTCTCTCCTCAGATAGAGGAACTGGAGAGTCCTTCCCAATAACGTAATATACCCTCCTGTCAGTCTTATCCCTCCATACAGATCTAGGATAGTTAGAGAATCTTATAGTAGAAGGAGATCCCCAATCTAGGTTTGTCCCCATAAATATTACCCAAGGTTCCCCAAAAGCTTCATCCAGAGGAATCTGGACCTTATTTTCTTGTAGGAAACCTAAAACCAGTTCCATTAAAGCCCTCTTTCCTGATTTGGACCTGGGTTTAGATCCAGATTTGGACATCTCCAGTAAGGATATAACTGAGCTAGAAATCTCAAAGTAACATAATAGAGATCTCCCCTCTGTTCAATCCAAGGAAGCTTAAGAATGGATCCTGGAGTAGCCAGATCTAACCCCTCCAGAGTAAAAGGAGCCCAGCTTCCTACTATTTGGCAGTAACTTACAATATATCTAGCAGAGCATTCCCCCTCATAAGATCCGAAAGTATTGCAGAGGTGGCCTGAGATGTCTATCCCCTCTGGACCCGGAATCTTCAGATAAGGGTTTACTACCTCTGAAGGATAGTCTTTCAAGGAGACTTCCTCAAGCCACTCTAAAGCCTCAAGTCTGGTTACTTTGGACCCGACTTCCTCCAAGATAGCCTCTGGAAACCTTTCCCGAACTTCCCCTAGTCTACGCCCCAGATTAGAGGTACATCCCCCATGTAGGATCTTACCTTTATCTAGAACATAATACCTATAAGTGTCTGCTGCTTCTAGTCTGTCCATCCAAAAACTCTCCACAAATCCTTCTAATTCCTCTCTTCCCTAAGACTTAGGTGTATCTTGAAAGGAACTGAGACTTATCCGGAAAAGGATCCTCTCTCTTATAAAGCTCTAATCTACGTTCAGCCTCTTCCCTAGATAGAGAAGTAGCTATTTCTTCAATATAGCAACCAGGAAGCTCTCTCTGATGGTCTTCCTGCCTAAGCTCCAGACTGGAGGCAAATCCTACTCCCACAATCTTACCCTTTAGACTAAGTCTGTAAAAAGAATACTCTTCAGGAGACTTGGAAGTCTCATCCAGAACACTCTGTAGACACTCTATAAGCCGTTCCATCTCCTCTACATCTAGAGACATTCCCTTATGCTCAGATCCTCTGCCTATGTCTATTACTAGACGTATCTGGTCATTGAATCTTTCAACATCAAAAGAGTGTCCACCTACAGATACTGATGTCCTTTCTGCAATTCCCATGATTGATCTCCTTTACTAATCCAGTACTAAAATGGGATAGAATCTGGCCCTATTGGTCTTGGGATATAGTAAGGTCTATAACCTCTTCTATTAGTTTTCCTGATCCTCTATTAAGAGTTTTCTTCAACTCTAGACTGTATCCTGTCAGTAGCCAAACTTAGTAGGAACCTCCAAAGATCTCCTCCTCTATAGCCTTCTAGAGATCTACAGTAGACTAAACTCTCTTTTAGATCAGAATTTCCATTCAAGAAAGCCTCTACCAGACTATGCTGACTACTTAATGCCCCAAATATCTTTTCCTCTGGAATAAAGAGAACATCCACTTTCTTACTGAAAATTACAGTCTTGAAATGGTAAGAAAACTTTGGATAGCTCAGACCCTCCTCATCCTGTTCCCAACATAGACCCAGATGGGTCTGAACTTCAGGAGGAGGTATAAATCCATCAGACTCCGGGGTAGTAGTCTTTCCACCTAAGATAAAGATGTCATAATCTGAGGAGACTATCTCAATCCCTAATCTCCTACTTCCTCCCCAAAAATAAGACCTACCAATAGACTGTAAATAAGACTCTACTACTTGCGTGACTGAATCCTTCCTCATATCTATTCCTCCTCCTTTAGTCTTTGACTTTCCACCCAATAAGGTCAACCTCAACTGCATGAGGAAAGACAGATACATCCCCTACAGGAATACACTTGTCCAAAAACTCCGTAGACTGGAACTCTGTAAAGATACGGGTTCTAGAATCATTATAGAAATCTGTAAACCCTCCACAAGTCCAGCCTCCTCCCACCTCTATCCTAAGTTGGAAGAATTGGTTGTTCCCAGGACAGTAGTAAACTTCTCCCTCATTAACTGGACAGGCAGAATGGATAGCAGGAACCAAACTCCAATCTGGATCCCAAGCCAAATCCCAAGCTAGGTCCCTATCTAGCTCTTCCTGGAACTCCTCTTGAAGAGGATCTACTGGTCCCCAATTCTGAGGAACAATAGCTTCAGCCTCCTGATCCTGTCCCTCACACTTGAAATGCTCACAAGGTCCAGGAAAGCATTCCTTTCCAAAGACCCCAGCTGCATGATGCCTTTCAAGAAGAATTTCCCTCTCATATCCAAATCCCTGTTTACTAGATAGAAAAGTCCCCTGCCTGACTAGAGCCTCAGTCTGGCATACTGAACAAACTCCCATTAGTTGTGGTGTAGTTGAATCTGACATTAGCCACCGTTCAGACCTCCTTTTAAGATCCAGTTTTTGGAGAATTCCTTACCTGAGTTTCCAGCCTTTCTCTACACTACATAGACGGCAAAGCTTATAAGGAGATCCTTCTTTCCTTGCAATATCATAGGCATCCTCCAGGCTATGTCCCTGGTCACAATGGGTCTGTTTCTCTCTTATAAGTGCTCTAACCCACTTACCAGTACAAGAAGGAGAACAGAATGATCCCCGGTTAAGTCCTTGCCTCTTCCCATACTCTATATCTGATCTTTTCACCAAGAATTCCTTGACACAGACCTGGCAGATTAAGGTTACCAATGTCTTATTATGACGCTCTGCTTTAGCTGTAATCCTACACTCCTCTGAGCAATAAGAACTATAGGAGTTTTTACCTAACCTTAGTCTGGATTTCCCACAAAAACACCTTAAATTTCGTTGAGTTGATGTGGATAAGCCTCTACACTTTAGGATTACTGCTACTCCCTGAAAGGTAATCCCAACCTCCTCTGCAATCTTACGTAGAGTCATTTTAGGATTAGTAACCTTCAAAGCTACTACTCTATCCCTAATTTCACCTGACTTACTAATATCCAACCTATCTCCCAAATCCTCTAGATTATCCCCTTACCAAGAATTCTCTCTGACACTTAGAACAAACCCACTTAGGCATTGTCTAGTCCTCCCACTCCTTATCAAGCCTTCTAGGAAAGTTAATCCCTTAACTTCTCTAGTGGATCGACAAAGATCCACTATCCTAGCCTTCCTTCACTCCTCCTTCAGATCCTGGTACTCTTTCTTAGACCAGTCTTCTAAATGCTTTAACTCCTCAATCCCATAACCCGCACGGGATAGCTCCTCCAAAGCTCCTATTAGCCCACCCAAAAGAAGAGTAGCTCCAACCCCTCTCCCATCCCCAAACATTTCCTGGATTAGCTGTAATCTATCCAATAGATGCTTCACAGTACCTCCTCTAATTCTCCTTTGGTTTTAGATTAAACCCACTGCATAGCCATCCTTCTAAGATCATCTGTTACTTCTTGCATAATAGAAGCCTCATTCAAAAGAGAATCTGTAATCCCAGCCTTCCCTTCTAAGATGGCATCCAGAGACTGGTCAATAGACTTAGAATTAGTAGGCAAAATTATCTGAACCGGAGAATGCTGTCCAGGTCTATGCAACCTATCCACAGCCTGATTATTTGCTGTAGGAGTCCACCACCTATCCATTAAAACCACATCACTAGCTGCAGTTAGAGTTATTCCCTCCCCCATAACCTTTATAGTCCCCAAAGCTACTTGGCAATGAGGATCATTCTGGAAAGTCTGCACGTTCCGGGCAATCTGGTCTGCTCCAGTCTTTCCAGTTATGGATACGTGCTGGATGCCCATTCTCTCCAGAATTCTAGAAATGTACCTTATGTACCTCTCAAAGGTAGAGAAAACTACCAACTTTGAAGGTCCATCCTTAATCAGATCCAAAAGGAATTCTGTTTTAGAGGAAGGGGCATCTATCCCCAAGATAGCTGGATCCAGATTCAACTGCCTTAACCTGATTAGTAATGCCAGAACTGAAGGAGCACTAATGGATTCCCCTTCATCTAACATTAGAACTAGGTCAGTTGCCATCTTCCTATAAAGCTCTGCTTGCTCATCCTCCATATCCAATAGAACGACTCTTCTAGTCTTTGCTGGAAGGAAAGGAAGTACATCCTCCTTTAGACGCCTAACTGAAAAAGGCTCCATAGACTTATGGAACTCCGCCATCCTTTCCCTCCGGACTCCCAGAATCTTAGGTCTATTCCGTCTAGGAGACCAGTAAGTATACTTATCCAGAAACTCTATCCTATTAGCCCTAGTATAGAGTACAGGCTTTATTAAACTCAAGATAGTATACATATCCAAAGGAGAATTTACTACAGGAGATCCTGTCATTGGAAGAACTAGAGCCTGTTTCTGACTCTCAAGAAACTTCTTAACTCCCACAGTAGCCTTAGTCTCAGGATTTCTTAAATGGTGGACCTCATCCATAACTATGCAATCCCAAGAAATCAGCTTTAGGATATCTATATGCCTATCTATCCTAAAAGTGTCATAATTAAGAATGAAGTATGGAGATTTTGAACCTCCATTCTGTATAGACTCAAATAGAGGATCTAAACGTTTAGAAGAGCCTCTCCTACAGATAATAGGCTCTATCCCAGTCCACTGGACTATCTGCCTTCCCCATTCAAGTCTCAGAGATTTGGGACATAGAACCAAAACCCTCTTAAACTTTTCCATCTCCACAACAGATATAACTTCCGGAGTCTTCCCAACTCCCATTTCTGAGAGAATTAGAAAGTTCTGACCAGCTTTCCTAATCCTATCTACATCCTGTACCTGGTAAGAATATAGACTCTGAGGAATCCTGAACTCTTGTCCCTCTTTCAAAGGTTCTAGATCTTCCAAACTGGCATCCAACTTAGGCTCAACCTCAATCCAGTAAGGGGCTTCTCCCCCAGAAACTCTATAGTCCAAGTCAGACTCATTCCCTAGATCCTTTAAGACTTCTAAGTCTTCAGGTCTCAACATATTAGAAAAGTCTCCTTGTCTCAAGATACATTAAGTATAAAGGTTATTACTAAAAAGGTCCACTGGACTCTATTCAATTTTGATAAATTTATAAAAGGTACCTTTTCATAAAATTATCAAATTTTAGAAAGACTCTTAAGATCTATCCCTAACCTAGTCTAACAACTTTTGAAGTTCTGAAGGATCTCCTTCTAGAATAGGTCTCACCTTAACCCAGACTTCCCTCACTGAATCTTTAAAGCCTTCTAGGAAAACTCTAGAACTAAACCCAGAAGAGGACTCAGCCTCCTTATAACAGGACAAAGTTTTAATATAATCCTCAAAATCTCTTTCCCTAGCCTCCTCACTCAGATAGAAAGCCCTTCTAGCTAGTCCAGACTTTTTAGATTTGTTTATGTTTCCTTTCATAGAAAAAGTCCTTAGAATTATTAAAAAGTTTTGGTAAAACCTCTTAGATTAGAGGAATTATCTCTCTAATAGAGACTATATCCTCCCAATTTTTAGTAGTCTTCTTGATCCAAAATCTTAACTTCATTTAATGCTATCCTTGACTTAGACTGAGTCTCCAAATCTTTTAATAGAATCTTTAAAGTTAGACTCATAATTATCCCTAGATAAATATAAGATAATGGACCAAAAACATCCTCCTCTACCTCTTTTTTCCTCAAGAACCAGATACGTTGCCTAAGTCTCCTAAAGAACAAGTCTTGGCCTCCTTCCAATAGAACTGTGGAAATAAGCCAATATAAAAGACCTTGTCTAGTCTCTATTAACTTATTCCCAATAAGTCTTAACTTCCTAACCTAAATTCATAGAGATTTAAGACTCCTTCTCTATTAATGGATCTCCATCCTCCTCCAAAGGTCTCTGAGCCATAAAGTCCTCAAAAGTCTTTCCCGGATTAGTCTCTATCCACTTAGAGGCTTCTTGGAAAAGCTTAATCTTTGTTTTCCTAATAACAGTTTCTTTATCTCTATAGTCAGCTCCTTTTTGACTACGTCTCCACTTCTCTTGAGCTAGTTTTCCCTTAGGAGTCCTAGCATACCTAAGATAGTGGTGTCCCTTAACCTTCTCAATTTCCTCTAGCTTCTTTAGAGCTTCTAATCCTACTTCAGACTGGAATAACCTATCCTCATTAGATAAATGTCCGTCTATCCAATCTGAAGTCAAAGACGCTAATATAGGTTCTAAATCTGCAAGACCATCCCCAGTCTTCTTCTGCTTAGATATTCTAAGTCTTATCTGGAACTCTGCTGGAAACTCTATATAAACACTGTCCCCAACCAAGCTGGATAAGAAGTCCAGACCTCCTTTCTGAGTCTCAAACTTAAAAGTTCCCTCTGGAGTAAAGACTTCCAAGACCTCTAAGGTCTTAAGAATAGATACCCCCCCAGATAGATCCTTAAAACAGAAACCTTTATGAAAGAGGAAAAAGTCCCCTCCCCTATATAAAGATCCTCTATCCTTAAAATCTTTCCTATATAACTTTAACAAGATCTACTCCCCCTACTAAAATCTAGATCCAGTAGTTAGATCTCTTACCCTCCCCTCTATATGACCATGATCCTTAAGAGTTTTAGCTACCTCATCCCTATGGATCTGGTTCTCTGGAAAGTACTTCTGCCACTCAAACAGGAAAGAATATGGATAAGTAATAGCTCTTATCCAAGGTCCCTTCTGTGAATCCCCAATCTCTACAATCTTTGGGACCTTGGGATTCTCATGGGAGTCAGCCATAGATAGATACTGCTCTAAATGGGTAATAACTAAGTGCTTCATTCTATATTTCCAATCTCCTTTACTAGATAAGCCTGACACCTGTCCAGAAACTTTTGCAGATCCGGACCCCCTACCCAAACTTTTTTAGTAGACTCTAGAGCCAGACTTCCTTCAGACTGAAATCTAAGACTATCTCTAAAGAAGCTTATATCAAGACCAGATACTAATCTTTCTACATTCCACATATCTGAAGTCCTAAAAACTAAGACTTGTCCATTAGATTTACTGGACTCTAACTTTGGATGGTAATAATCCCAATCCCGTTCCCGGACCTCTTTCCAAGTATTCCTAATACAGGATTCTAAATCCAAAGTTTTTAGATTACAGAAATGGGCTAAAGTGATTCCTATATCCCCAATAGCATCCCTTATCTTAGACTCCCAATCCACGTCTGGGAATAAACCAGCTTTTCCTTTAAGATGAGCTTTGCATAACTCACCTAACTCCTCCTGAAGAAGGTTTAACATATCTCCAAAAGTATCCTCTGGATGAACTCTTAAAGCCCACTCTTGTACCTGTAGCTGAAACTTCTGGATATCCAAAGACAAATTCGTAGTATCTAAATACATGTCTATCCCCTTTTAATTCCAAAGATTCCCCTCAAATACCAAGGAACTGTTCTCCTATGAACCATATAGAAAAAGGTTCCATGAACTATAAATAGAAACCCAAATCCCACCTCCCTTAATCCCCTAGGAAAGTCCACAGCTCCCATTATAGCTAATACCAAACTTATAAGGATAGAGAAAAGGAAAAAGAATCTTAGATCCAGTTTTGCTCTAGGCCTCATCCTTTGGGCCTCTTCTCCATCCATTCTGCACAGATTTCCAAAACTCTCTCAACCTTTACAAGATCAAGTAGTCCATTAGTCCTAATCTGCTCTTCCATATCAATCCAAAACTTGGACCCATTAGAAGCTTCCAGAATAAGAGGAAGCTGAGTCTGAATACTCTCAGGACCTAATCCTCCCGCATATCCATGATTTATAAGAGCACCCCGAACTTTAACAAAGGCTTTAGTCCAGACCTCAGGTAGGATTCCAGCTCCTCCAGAGGTATCAAAAAGGGGAACCGCATTAACTCTCTTATCCAAAGCTACCTGTAGAAGAGTCTCATTAGGAGTCCTATCCATCTGGAATATCCACTGGACATGTGGAATAGTCTTCATACTATGGACAAACTTATCTAGTTCAGAGAACTGAGGCTCCCCATGGAAATTTAGTTGGGCCCTATCAACTGAAAACCATAACATAGAATAATCCTGAAAAACTAGATCTCCTCCCAAAAGTAGATCTCTAAGATAGCCTCCACATAGATGTAAACTTATCTGTACACCTATATGGATATTAGCAATCCGAAACCTCTCTATCCATATAGAACTTGGAAACCTTTCCGCTCCCTGCCCCCTAGGAGATAAGAGTATCCCCCACTCCACAAAAGGAAATCTCCTAGATAGGTCTAAAAGAGCTTCCGGATCTGTCCAATCATCTGCTCCTGTAATTGTTACCCTATTAAGACCTGGCATTAAATCCACTCCCCCTTCCTCTTATAATTTAGATATTTGTGGTGCCGGAGGTGGGAATCGAACCCACACATCCTTTCGGATAACGGATTTTAAGTCCGTAGCGTCTACCTTTCCGCCACTCCGGCAATATATCCTAAATCCTGTCTAAGTAAGTATCTGACCTAGAACCCAAAAGAATCCAACTAGAGAAAAACCTCTAACTACCCATCCAAAGACTCCTCTATAAAAAGTATCCGGATTCGGAACTGGACCTTTTAAGTCCGTTCTCATTTCCTCTAGATATATCTCATTCCCAACACTTAAAACTATACGCCTTTCTAGATTCCGGCTCCAACATTCCTCACATCCACACTCCTTAAAGTGAGTCTCCTCAGACTCAGATCCGTCTTCGACCTCTGGAAAAAATCTACCTACAGCCAACTCAGCAACTATCTTCTTAACAGCTTCCATTAGAGTCTAGTTCTCCTTACAATTCAGAGGGAAGTCTGGGAGCCAGTTCTTCCGTTAGAGTAGGCCCAATCCATCTTATTCCATTCCAGATTACTGGAATAGTCTCAGATCCAGGTTTAGTTTTACGGGCAAAGTCCAAAGCCTTTTCTAAAGTCTCAAAAGGCATAGTCATTATGGCTACCCAGCTCCTGTCCACCATAGTTATTAAATAAGGATAAGATCCACCCTCTAAAGGCCCTCCAACCGAGCCTGGATCCCCTATTCCTTCAGACTGGGAAAGACTATCCATATAGGACTTCAATCTTGATAGTTTGTCCTGTCTGCTAGTCATCTTACCCCCTATTCGGATATTTCCCTAAAGGACCTAAGAGATCCATATTAACTAGGTAAGTACTCCACTAGTCCAGACTCTATCCTACCTATCCTTTACTCTTCTAACAAAGACTAGTCTCTACTATCCTTGGATCTAAATTAAGCTTTATCCAATCTTGGGAATTAAGATCTAGTTTAGATATCCTATTCCTAGATAGAATCATAGATCCTGAATACTCTTCTGTAGGACTCTTTAGAAAAGAGATTCTATGCAAGGATTCAATCCCATCTGCAGTTTTTATCTTAATACATCTAAAAACTGCAGACTCTGGACCTGAGACTTTATCCAAAGTAAAAAATAGACTCCAACCTGCAGCTCCTACAGCCCAGCCTCTCTCAAAAAGTAAAGTCTCAAGCTCTTCTGTATCTTCTTCAACTCCTTCCTCTATGAAATCCGGATCCGGATCTAAATCCTCCATACCAGGACCAGGAAGTCTAGTCCCCTGATCCCTCTCTTTCTCAAAATCTCCTGAAGTAGGACTTGGCTTTAAAGAAGGCTCCACCGTAGACTTCCTACTAAAATCTTGAGTAGGTAAAAGATCTCTCTTCTCTATAGGAACCTCAGTAGGAATCTTAATACTTTCTATAGAACCAAAATCTTCTGGAACTTCAGTAGATTCTGGGAGGTTCTCCTCTTCCAATGGAGACTGGTCTGGAGCCTCCAAAGATTTGGTAGCTTCCTCTTCCCCTGAACTAGCCTCAAATCCCAGATCAGTTTCCCTAACTCTTTCCTCTTTAATAGAAGATTCCTCCTCTGAAAAGAAAGAAAAACCAACTCTATCTACAGTATCCAATATCCATCCCCAACCTAATACAAGACCAACTACTATACCTAAAACCACTAGAAGAACTACTGCACATCCCCATCCAGTCTCCTCTGAATCTGGAGATTTTTTCTCTTCCTCAGCTTTTCTATCTTCAATTTCCTGCAAATCTTTTACCTCTTTTATAGGACCATCTTCCCCAAAAGAACAAGTCTGGATCTCCTTTAGTGATTCCTTTCAAGGTCCCTTAAAAGATATATCCAGAAATTCTTCTAAAACTTCATTAGAAGGAAGCCCTATAGATAACTCTAACAGATCTCTTAAAAGCATCTTTAAGGGTTTTCTAAAGGGAGTCTTTAAGAGATTATCTACAAAAACTTTAGGAAAGCCTCGTAAAGCCATATCCAAAAGATCTTCTGGAGATAGCCTCAAAAGTAATCTTAAACTGCCTACTGGAAGGTTCCTTAAATAATCCTTTGAATACCGTTTTAACAGTACATTTAGAAGACCGGTTACCACTTCCTTTAATTCTAACTGGGAGGACTTCCATCTTTTGGTAGCTTCCAACCCTCCATCATTCTTAGAATCCGGCTTTACAGGTTTAGACTCCAGAGTCTCCAATAATAGATCTACATCCTTAGAAGAGACCTTAGTCTGGTCCTCCTCTAACTTTTGAGACTCTACCTTATAGTCAGTCCATCCCTTTCCTGCACATCCTCTACATCTACTTTTAGGGGAAAAACTAGATCTTCCAGTTCCCTTACAGAGTCCACAGTCAAAGACTTCAACATCCTTAGGTTTAGGAGTTGGACCTAGAGCATAATTTTCCCATTTCTTACCTTGTCTAGGATTTGGTTTAAGTTGCTTGAAGATTTTTTGG
>SDBT01013500.1_pt1 | contig 13083 bp, 6 predicted proteins | sample 2277101 | NCBI WGS metagenome assembly SDBT01 (sample SAMN10404973, study PRJNA504765) | marine sediment metagenome | isolation source: marine sediment core GS10_PC15, 103 cmbsf | place: Arctic Ocean: Southern Knipovich Ridge | collected 2010 | reverse complement strand
AGTGAGTACATACTAAACTCTTGTAATACAATAGGTACTTTTTTACAGTAATATATAATTACAGCCTTAGTGAAACTCATCAAAAAAAGGACGATATATGAAGATCAAGTCTTACTTGCGAGTAATGTTTGTTGCATGTCTGATTAGTTTATTAAGTATTGGTTTTTCTACCACTATATATGCAGGAGAGTTTCTTGAGGCAGCTGTCGGAGCAGAAGTTTTGGAAGGGGTTGAACGGGAAGCATTAGAGAGTGCTGCCAAGGAGGCGTTTGAAGGTACTCTAGGTACAGACTTGCCTTCGTTAAATGAGTTGCCAAAAGAAGTGACTGAGGAGCTTAAAAGCAATCTTAGTAAATTTGTAGAGGAAAATAAAGCTCTCTTAGAAACTCCAGAAGGAATAAAAGAAGTTGGAAGCAAATTAGAATCCCAACTAAAAAGCTCATTTGGAGAATTTAAGACTGAAGTTACTGGTTATGAGGGAAAGTTTACGCCTGAACAAATTGATGCGTTGGGTAAGTTTAAAGGAACTGAAGGATATAGCCCTAAAGAAATAAACAATATTAGAGCACTTAAAGAAGGACCAAGAATTGATGTGCCGGAGGGTTTAAACGTTCCTGCCGAAGCAGTGCCAACAGATCCAGCTCAAACACTTGTTGATGCTCGTGGTAATGCATTAGGTGAGTTTAAAAGTAAAATTGATGAGTTTCCTGAAGCAAAGACAGCGGATGAAATTAAAAACGCGAATAAAAGCCTTAATGAAAGTCAAACTAAAGTTAATGATGCTCAGGAAAAACTCAGTAAGGCTCGTGATACAGAAGTTACAACAGCAAAAGAGGATGCAACTAATGCAGAAGGAGAGCGTATAGAATCTGAAAGTAAATTTGATGAAGCTCAAAAAGGTGGAGACAAAGAAAAAGTTAAGAATGCAAAAGAAAAAGTTAAGAATGCAAAAGAAGAAGTTGAAGACAAAAAAAAGATAGAAAATAAGACAAAAGAAGAGGATAGACAAAAAGAAATACAAAATAGTAAAAAACAATATAGTGATGCAAAAGACAATTGGAAAAATGCAGACGATCGCCTTACTAAAGTCAATAAAGCTTTAGATGATCTTGAGGGTGGACCTAAACCAAAAGGCAAATTCGAAGGGGTTGAAAAAGGTTCGGATGAATATAATGAATTAAAAAGTAATCTAGAAGAAGCAAAAACTGATGCTGAAAATCAATTAGGTAAAGCAAAAGATGATTATGCTGACGCTAGAAGGCGGTACAAAGAAACAGCTAAAGCAACTAGAAATTTAAAACAAAGGTTTAAGGATAAGGTTTTTAGTGTCGGAAAATCTATTGGCGAGCAATTATTTATAGCTCTTATTTTTATGGCTCCAGGTTGGATGGCACAAGCTGTTACGGAGGCTATGAATAAAAAAGCACTTCGTGACACACTCAAAAAAATTCAACAGTGGGGCAATATTCATATGACTTTGCCGCGTTGTTTTATTAATGAAAATAATCCTTCTGCATCATTCTATATGTATGTTGGTATTGAAGAATCAAAACTTGAAGTCATCAAGAAGCATCCATATAATGGAGATGAAGAATATCTTACAAGAGCAAACTACTATGTTGCTGCACCTGAATATGGTGAATGGGCAAGTGTAGCAATTACCGATCCTAGTTTTCCTGACGTTATGGCTCATTTGAATACCGGTTTTGTTTTTGATGGTGATGGTGCTCCAGCTGATGAGAATTGTACATCACCACAGTTAATAGGAATACGTTCTAAGCTTTCAGTTTGTAGACAACCGGTTACACAAGATGAATTGAATAAACTTTCAGGACCGGTGGCAGCAGGTGCTACGGGTTATGAGGCGATCACTGAAGCTGCTCCTGTACCAGGAGAGGAAGCAACAGGATATAAAGGAAGTGTTGTAATTTCAACGTTGCTTGATGGTTCGAAAAACCCTGATTGGCAAAAGAACTATCCTGATGTAGATGCTAGCCTTAAGTATGGTTCAATGTTGAATGCGGCAATTGGTGTTTTTCGTGGTGGACCAATGTCATCAACTCCTGTAGGTAATTTTCAATTGAGTGAATTACAAGGATTGAAAAAAAAATTGGCTGAAAAAACTGGAAATCCACAAGCAGAAGGTGCACCAAAGATGCCGTATGTTGCAAAAGGATTGTGGATTTACCAAACAAAAGATACTCCGCAAGTAAAAACTGTAATAGAACAGTTACATGCTAAAGGTAAAACTGATCTTGCATCACTCGTTTGGGATTATATTGTTGCCTTGGATAACAATGGTAAAGTAATTTCATTACACGAGGTACAGCCAGGAGACAATAATTTTCAGCATTATACGTTTAACCCACATAACACAACGGTTAAATTTCTTTGCAGTTTGTTGCAACCAGGAGTGGTAGATAAGCAACCACCACCATTTCAAATATATGAGCTTGATGGCGATGAGTGGAAAAGTAGTAAAGAAGTTTTTACCGGCGCTTTTAAAGATTATGATAAGTTGTTTAAAGATAATTCTCGTGTACACAATCAAGTTAAGTTAATGCATGGGTTTATAGAAACACGTGTAGTAAGCGGCCCATTTACTGTTGGTTCTAAGCAACTTGAAATTTCACAAGATTTACTTGATGCAAACATTCCAATATATAAAGTGACAGGCTTTTTGGCGGATGGCTCAGATGATTATGTTGTTGTTACCTCAGGTGAGGTTTGCTTAAAATTGCCAGATGCAAGTCAAAAATTTATTTGGAGTCTTGTAACATCACGTATCTATCAAGCAGGCAATTTTGCACCATTTACAAAGATATGGTATGCCAGAATTAAAGGTGATGGTTCAGATGCTTTGCCATATAAGATTGGTTTTAAGCCTAGTGAAGGAGGTAAATTCCATTTCCCAGTACCATTATACAGTGTTATTATGCCACAAGACGTTAATCCAAATATTGTGACTTACAAAAAAGAAAAAATGCGTATTCCGGCTCCAGACTTGTATGCAGCAAAAATTTTAAAATTCAAAGCTGGTGATGATCCCGAAAAATATCCTACAATACGACAAGTATTAAGTGCAGATGATGCTCCAGAGGCTGCAAAAAAAGTGTGGAAAGCTATTAATAATTCATTTGTAAGTTGGAAAGGCTTCTTAGAAGCTGTTGATGATGAGCAAAAGGGTGCAGTTGATGATTCTATAAAACTAAAAACATGGGTTAAGGATCTCGTCCCACCACTTGAACTTTCAGCAACAAGTGAAGCTGACATTTTCAATGGCTTTTACGTTTATCAAAATCCAGGTAAATATCCAGGTCAATTTTTAGTAATGGCACCATCATCAAAAAAGATGATGGAGATAGGTAGAGAATTTAATAATACTAGCCCGCAACAATATCTTTTTAGTCTTTCAACAGGCACGGTGTATGACAACAAAAATGAAGGAAAGTTTGCTCATGTGCCACCACTTGACCCCATAGCTCTGTGGAAACAAGTGCAAAAAAATACAAACTGGCCGGGCAAGTTGCAAACCTGGCAACAACAAATGACGACGTTGCAAGGGCGGGTTAAAACACTCAAAGGTGATGATCTAACCAAAGCACAATCTGAATTGAAAATGTTGCAAAAGCTATTAGGCAAAGTACCTGATCCGATAAACCCTAAAGAGCAAGTATCGCAAGCACAAGCCAATTTTAACAGATTAGATGCTGCAATCAAAAAAAGCCAAAAAACGTTCGGTGTGCAAGTAAAAGCACAACAATATGGCGACAACTTATTTGGACCATTTAGCTTCTTTATTAACAAAAAGGATTTACAACACAAAGCGTACTTCTACCAAGATGTTACTGATATTAAAGATCCAATGAAAAACCTTGATGCTAACGGTAACGTGAAAGGCGTTACTGGTTTATATGTTTGTGGCCAAAAACAGAAAGACGGCTCGGTTTTTTGGGGGTATCAACTTGATGGCAATACTGACCGTGTACTTAATTTAATAACGGGTGCAGTGTTTAGCCGTGGTGGATTCCAAGGTACGTATGCAAAATTCACCGAAAGCTTTAACAGCGCTTCTGAGAAGAAAAATCCGCAAATATTGATTGATAATTATCTTAATCTTGTTTTGAAAGAAATAAAGGTTAAATTTGGTGCTATTCTACGTCCTGAATTAAAAACAGCAATTCAAAAGCTACTAGAACCGCAATATAAATTGCTTGAAAAAGAAAAACAAGAAACTATTAAGCAAGAAACAGAAGAAAAAACTAAATATGCATCAATGGATGCTAACTTGAGGGCAAACCTTAAGAGCGCAAAATATCTTGCTGCTTATTCAACATTTGCTCAACAACACCTCAAAAAGTATGCTGGAAAGTACTATCTTGTTCCCAAACATCCTGTTTCCAAAAAAGATGGTGCGGGCAAGATTGTTTATGTGGACGAGATTGTTTCGTATACTGATTACAATGTTGGCGTAAAAGGAAAAGATAATAATGTGGGTGCAACGTATGACCCTAAAGGTACTATGCTTGTTCGTGTAACTGGCTGGGCGCTTGAAAACATGCGGGCAAAAGTTGGTGTTATTGTTAATGCTAAAGGAACACAATCTTTGGCAATTGGTGTTGACCAGCCGATGATACCAATGAAAAACATGGTAAAACTAGCAACAATTCAGGCAGGTGGACCAGCAAAAGCAGAAGATGTTGCACTTAAAACAGAGGTAGATCATGCAGTAACAGTAGTTAATACTGAGATGGAAGCGGTAAAAAAATCGCCGCAGGATAAAAAAGCACGTCAACGACTCTTACAGGCGTCAGCAGATCTAGCTCTTAAAAAATTGATGTATCGTAGTGCAAAAATGCTGAGTATTGCTATAAAAAATAACTATATAAAACCAGCGAAAAAGGGAACGTATGAATATTACTTTAATTCAGAAACAGGATCACATTTTGGTAAACTCATCTTTGGTAATAAATCGTACTATCTAGAACTTGCAAGTGGTCTTACCTATGACATAACTGGAGTGCCACGCATACGTAAAGAGACAGTATTTGTTGATAAAAAAAATAAAAAAGCCTTAACGTGGTTTGAAGGTAACACAATACACCGTCAATTATTGGTTATATTACCAACATCTATCACTGGAAAACAATATGATGTGTATCGAGCAACAGTAGTTATTCCTCCATCAACCTATACACCAAAAGTGGGACAACCAGCTGTTACTTATCAAGGTAAGGAGGCAATACAACAGCAATGTACCAGTATTACGAACCTAGATGATGATAAGCAGGTAGTAACGAATAATTATATTGGAGGAAAGATTAAGAAGGTTACCTTCATGGATGTATGGGATGTTGCAAAAACAAAAGCTGGTGATCATTTAACTGAGCTGGGTTTATTTGAACCCGCAAAAGGACAATACTTTGCGCATCTTATTTATATTCAAACACGTAAATCGGGTCAAGCTTCTGGTTTATTTGATCCTAAAAACGTTAATAAAAATGATGATATTTCTACCGTAATGGTTTGGGATGGTGGCAGTGACCTGAAGTTGCAACAGGTCTATTACCAGTATCAATTTATTACATTAACTGCATCTGGTAGGAATATATTCACTGGCTCGTATACTGGTACAGGTGGCAAATCGCATCCGATTACCGTGACAAAAGAACAGAGGCTACTTACTACAGGCAAAGGTCCACAAATGGTTGCTATGTGGATTAGTATAAAAGATGGTAATAAGATTATTGATTATCACTATGATACAAGCATAATAGAGCAAGATAACATGAATAAACTTAAAGGAATGTGGAGTATTAACGTGGTGACTGATGCGTATGGACAAAGTCGTCTTTCTGTAAAGTTTATTTCGTTAAAACGTGGTATTAAGGTGGCAAATGTACCAAAAGACCAGCAAGAAATTATTAATAAAGTTGTAGCTAATGTTGGCTTTGATTCTGCAGCAGGTCGCTTTTTGTACCAGTTAACAACATCAAAAGCTAAAGCCTATGGCCTTGAAAGCTACGAGGACACCATGAATACTTGGTACGTGGATATGGCAACTGGTGTACTATTTAACACTGATTATTATCCATCTGGCAAAGCGTTACACGCATCTGACATGAGTAAACTTATGAATAATATTCAATTGGGTATTACCTATGACAAAGAAGGTATACCAATTGGACTTCATTACCGTACGGTTACGGATTTAGATATTATCGAAAAAAAACAGACAGCTAAAGCTAAATAGATTATAATTATTTTGGTTCAGATAGGAAATGTAGTTGCTTTTAAAAAGGATTTTTCATGATAACGTTTACCATTACCCAAAAATCGGTAGAAAAAAATACCGCACGTGCAAAAATTTTTTTTATCGAATCTGAAAAATTTACCACAAAGCAAATTGCCAATATAGCTAACACTTATATGCCGAATTTACCTGATGTATTTGAGCAACAAGAGTTTACTGGGCAAGTTGGCAAAGTTGTTGCTATTCCAATATCACATGAAGGGAAATATATAACGTTATACTTTGTAGGTCTTGGTGACAAACAAAAGAAAAAAACCATTCAGATAGAAAATTACCGTCGCGCACTTGGTGCCGTAACAAAAGCTATACAAAAAAATAAAGAACGCAGCAGCTGTTTTGAGGTACCCAATCCAAAGATGTTTAATGTCTCGTGGCATGATATGGCCAAAGAGACAGCTATTATTGCACGGATGGCGTTATATCACTTTGATGAATATATTACTGACGAAAAACAACGTCTTTTTGATGATATTCACATGGAGCTTTCTGTTGTAGCTAATCACAAGCGTTCAGTGCAAAAAGGAATTGATGAAGGTGCAATTATTGCACAAGCGGTTAATCAAACTCGTCATTGGATAGATTTACCACCATGTGATTTAACACCACCACGACTTGCCAAAGAAGCAGAAAAAATAGCTAAAGAACAAGGCTTAAAAATAACTGTGTTTAATGAAGCAACCATTAAAAAAATGGGTATGGGTGGATTAGCCGCAGTATCTTCCGGTTCAGACCAAGATTGTCGTTTTGTGGTAATCGAATATAAGGCCTCATCTAAAAACGCACCAACACTCGCACTTGTTGGTAAAGGCATTACATTTGATTCTGGGGGAATTAACTTAAAGCCGCGTGGTTATATTGAAACAATGAAAGAAGATATGTCTGGTGCTGCCGCAGTAATCAGTACAATGGAAGCACTTGCGCAATTAAAACCCAAAGTACATGTAGTAGGTATTGTTTCACTTGCAGAAAATTTACCAAGTGGTAAAGCAGCTAAGCCTGGGGATATAGTTACATTTTATAATGGAAAAACAGCAGAAATAAAAGATACTGATGCAGAAGGGCGCTTAGTTTTAGCTGATGCTTTATCCTACGCAGTTAAGCATTATAAACCAGATGCAATTGTTGATATTGCAACCCTTACCGGTGCATGTGCTTATGCGCTTGGTCCCTTTTTTACAGGTTTAGTGAGCCCAGATGATGACCTTATTGATCGTATTTATGAAGCATCAGAGAATACGGGTGATCGCGTATGGGAATTGCCTTTGCATGATGACTATAAGCCAGCAATGAAGTCGTTAGTTGCAGATATGTCTAATGTAGGAAACCGAAAATATTTGGCCGGCGCCATTACTGCTGCCATTTTCTTACAGTACTTTGTTGATGATACTCCGTGGGCGCATCTTGATATTGCTGGAACTGCATTCGACGTTCCCGGCATTCCTTATTACTCAACAGGAACTGCAACTGGCGCAGGAGTTCGATTACTTATTGCATTAGCACAATCATGGTAAACCAGAATATTGTGCAATTTTATGCGATGTAGTTCTTGCTATTATCAAAATTTGTGCTAAAAATTATGTAGTTACTTTTGAGTAAATATATCACTAAGTTACTGGAAATTGAGTTTCATCTTAACCCTTAATTAAAGGATGTTTACATGAAGAAAAATATTACTTTATTTTTGCTTATAGGAGGTATGCTGCTTGTTCCTGTGCAAAGTATGGCTGACAACCCTTTTGATCAGGTAAGACGTAATCATATCAGGGTTGAAAAAGCATTAAAAAATAGAGGTTCAACACCAATTACTGACCCCAGAGAATCTGCCAAGGAAAAACCTTCCCCTGAAAAAGTTGCAACAGTAGAACAAGGACGTAACTGGAGAACATTTGCTAATGGTGCAGCAGCTGGCGCCGCTTGTGCTACTATTTTACTTCTTATTCTTGCTAAGTTTATGGATAGTAAGTGACTATTGATAAAACATATCTTGTTATTTTAAATATATAATATAAAAATACATATGCATTATGTATTTTGTTGATCTGAACAGAGTTACCGTGGTAAATATTTTACTTTTAAGTAACTCTGTTTTTTATTAATCAATTCAGAATATTTCGATGCTATTTTTATTACGCATGCACATCCTGATCATGCCGGTGGTCTCAAAAAGGGTGCACCATGTCCTGTGTATGCGACGGGTGACAGCTGGGAAATTATGGATACCTATGCCATAGATAAGAATCAAAAAAAAAGATGGAAATTATTCTATAATAATTATACATCACTTTCATGTACACAATTAATAATAAGTCCAATCATGCCACAGTTAACGAGTAACGAAGAATTTCCATAACTTACAAATGGCAGCCCTATGCCTTTTGTTGGCAAAAGTCCAAGTGCAACAGAGATATTAATAAGTGCTTGTAGGCTGGTAAGAATAATAAAACCAAACAAAACAAGAGCGCAAAAAGGATCTTTTAGGCGCCAAGAAATACGCAAGCCTACATACAACAAACCAAGAAAAAGCATGATCAGTAAACTTGCTCCAAAAAAACCTGTTTCTTCAGCTATAATTGAAAAAATAAAATCGGTGTGCTGCATAGGTAAATAGAAAAATTTTTGCTTTGAGTGTGAAATCCCGGTTCCCCAGAAACTTCCTGAACCGATAGCAATTAGAGATTGAATAATTTGAAATCCAGCTCCTTGTGGGTCGTTCCAGGGATTTAAAAATGTCATGATACGCTTTAAACGATATGGCTGTGCATAAATAAGCCAACCAATGATAGGAATGATGCTTATAAAAGTTGTCATAATGTATTTAAGACGAATATGGGTAACAAGTAACATTATAAAAGCAGTGGCACTTAATGTTACAGCGAGGCCAAAATCTGGTTGATGCAAAAGAACAATACTTGTAATGCCAAGAATAATTAAAAAAGGTATGTATCCATGAGCAAGTGAAAGCATGGCATATTCCTTTTTACTTAAGAAGTAGGCTAGATAGACAATAAGCGACATTTTTAATAATTCACTTGGTTGAAATGAAAATCCTCCAAAAGCAAGCCAACGACTTGAACCATGGATTGTTTGCCCAACAGACGGTATAAGCGTAAGCATAGTAAGAAACAATGCACCAAGAAAGAAAAAGGGGCTCATATGTTTGATAAAAGAAAGTGGAATCCAGCGTGCAATAAAAAAAGTTATGCTGCCCAAAAGCAAGCCAATAAAATGTTTTTTTAAAAAATAATGCGAAGAACCAAAGTGTTTTAGTGCATAAACAGAGCTTGATGAATATATAAATAATGATCCTACAATGAGCAGAGTAGTAATAAATAGTAAAAGAACTTGTAGGTCTGCTTGGACCTTTTTGCGTTCTATGATCATAATTATATTATGTAATAGTTTATTATTATTGTTGCATGTTTACCATGTTCATCGGTACACCATTGTTGTCGATATGTTAGTTTAACGGTTGTTGTTTCTTTGTAAAAGTAATTTTTATTAGTTTATGCAATTCCAGGCAATAGATCAAAAGAAGTTCCGGAAGGTTTTGGTACATTAAAAAGATGTGCAAGTGTTGCAGTAAGTTGGGGAGTCCATACACGTTTGTGTATCAGCTTTCTTTCTAATTTTCCTTGCTGGTAGATGATGAGTGGAACATGTGTATCATATTCATATGGAGTGTAATGACCTGTTGAATGTTTAGCAAAAGAGGTGTACGGTTCCACTTGAATCATGAGTAACCCTGTGCGACCAGGGTACCATTGGTGTTTATAATATACCAGCCGTGAAGGTAAGGTCTCACAAATAGCGTTACGTTCCTTTTGAGTCCATACACGTTTAATACCAGGTTGATTTAATAACATTGTCTTTATGTCGGTAATAATTGCGTTTTTGAGATCGAATGATAATTGGTTTAGTAACGGTTCATTGCAATATACCTGCGGTGATTTAATAGCAAGTAAAATATTGTTATTAAGTTTATACTTTCGTGATAATGCTTCATTAATGTGGTTCATTATTTTTTTGTTATTCAATCTACGTGCAGTGGTAATTCCTTGTTCTTTCAAAATTTCAGTAATAGGTGTTGATCCATGGTCAGATGTAAGAATAAATACTGTTTCTTCTGACAATACTCTCTTTTTTACATACTTCATAAAACGGTTAAGTTGACGATCAAGATGATAGATAAGATCGATATACTCGAGACTATAAGGTCCAAACCAATGGCCAATTTTGTCAACGCTGCTAATGCTTATCCATAATAACATTGAATGTTTTGTATGTTTTTCTAGCAAATGATCTAAGCAACGTTCAGCACAGGAAAAAAGCATATCTTGTCCTGCAGGACAAGAAGTAAAAAGTTTTTGTTGTTTTTGTTGTAATGTTGTATCTCTAGTAGGTATAGATGTTCCCACTAATCGTGGTAACGTTGTATACCGATAATCATTTATATAATGAAAGTTATAAGCTGGACTATTTTTTGAAAATGCTCGTTTCCAAGTTACTGAATGTTCTATTTTTACTGGTAAATTTTTATTGAGTTCTATTAACCATAGTGGAAGCGTATCAAAATAAGCTTTGCTGGAAGTAAATTCAAACGTATCGTAATTAAACCAAATAGCTTTGCCTAATTTACCAGCAAGAGGAATTGCTGCGCGATCTTTGAATGATAATGCATAGGCGATATATGGTTGGTGAGGTTGTGAGCATAGCATGAGTTGATCTGAAATGCCTTCAACCATAATATTATGAGCTGATTTGCCTTTTTGTTTACCATTATGCACCTTGCTGAATTCAATTGTATCTTTGTTATCATCTTCTATAGGGTCGACTTTTATTCCATCAGGTGTAAGCCATGAATTTGCAGTAATCCCGTGCATATCAGCATACGCCCCAGTAGCTAAAGCAGTATGACCTATTGCTGTTGTAGGACGTGCATGAGGATAATATACATTATCATAAACTATGCCTTTATCAAGCAATTCTTGTAAGCCCCCTTGTAAAAAAGGCACTAACTTTTGCATAACATTATGACCAAAACCATCGACGACAAACACAACTACCAGTCGCGGTGTTTTTGTGAGAATTATAGTAGGAATATAGCCATAAAAAATAAGAAACAAAGAAAAAAAAAGTTGTCGAAAAAATTGCATAATATAGCTTTCGTGATAAGATACTCACGAAAGTTATATTAGCTAATACAGTTTAAAGAAATCAAGATTTGTTTTGATTTCGCATAATTATAATCATTTTGTAAAAAATGTATCATCTCTCTCCCTTTGGAAACATTGAAGATACTGTTTTTATGCTTGTTTCTTTTTCTGTACCAATAAATATTCGTTTGCCATCTGATAACCATCCTATACTCTCTACTATTCTATCTGTATATTCTTCTTTGAATAATAATAGTTGACCATTATTATTTACATTAAATATACGTATAATTCCATGATACTTATCATTTTTTTTCTTAATTACAAAATAACCAGTGACAATCTGTTTGCTGTTTGGTAACCAAGCTACTGAATGTACTATTTCTGTATGTCCTGTTAATTTTTTTATAGGAAGTAAAAGTGTAGCATTATTATTTCCATTAAATATGTATATATCGCCATCTTCAAAGCCAATAGAGATAAATTGATCTTTTGGTGAACATGCCACTGAAATTAATTTTTTATCATTTAATATTTTTATTTCTTCTGAATTTTTATTCCATAAATCCCATAAGCATATCGTTCCATCATAATAACCAGAAATTACATGTTCATTATTTAACCAGAATATCAAATTTACAAAACCAAAAATTTTACTATCATCTGATAATAGAACCAAAAGTTTACCATTTTTTTTGTTATATATTTCTATATCGCCATTCTTACGACCTGCAGCGACCATACTATTATCTGGTGAATATTTTACTGGTGAATATTCCACTAAAAATGTGATGTCTTTTTCTTCTTTTTGGCCCTCGCCCTCCATTCCCTTAATTTGTTGCTGAATTCCAGTAAATAAAAATAAAACAATAAAAAATGAACCTATTATTTTTGATCTAGTCATGACCTCCATGAATACCCTTTTTGGGTTTAAGATTTTAAGATTATAATCATTTTGTAAAAAATGTATCATCTCTCTCCCTTTGGAAACATTGAAGATACTGTTTTTATGCTTGTTTCTTTTTCTGTACCAATAAGAATCCGTTTGCCATTTGATAACCATCCTACATGTTTTACTATGCTACCTGTATATTCTTCTTTGAATAATGATAGTTGACCATTATTATTTACATCAAATATACGTATTAATCCCCAAGGAACAGATACATTATAATGATCACCACAATCATAACCAACGGCAATCTGTCCGCCATTCGGCGACCAAGCTACTGATAGTACTACAATGCTCCCACAATCATCACGAACTGATGCATCAAATGCACTAGAACAAATATCCAAAGTATCGCTATTTCTTATAGCTATATCTTTACCAGCAGGACCAAAAACGACATATTTACCATTTGGTGAACGGGCTATTGAAAATGTTGTGCCTTGTTCTTTTAGTGTTTTTAAATTTTTACCACTATTTACATCCCACAAACGTATAGTTCCATCTTCAGATCCAGAAACTATATTTGTGTCATCTAACCAGCATACTGAATGTACTACATCTGTATGTCCTTTTTCGAAAAATACTACGTCGTCTTCCCATCCTTCTTTTAGTGTTTTTAGAAGTAGAAGTTTACCGTTTTTTGTGCTATATATACCTATATTGGC
>SDBT01013499.1_pt1 | contig 13083 bp, 5 predicted proteins | sample 2277101 | NCBI WGS metagenome assembly SDBT01 (sample SAMN10404973, study PRJNA504765) | marine sediment metagenome | isolation source: marine sediment core GS10_PC15, 103 cmbsf | place: Arctic Ocean: Southern Knipovich Ridge | collected 2010 | reverse complement strand
GATTTCACCATCGGCGGCCAGACGATAGCCGGTACGCAGTTCATCCCCCATCCGAAATGGAACGGTAATTTGACGGGCGGTTACGATATCGGCCTGATCAAGCTCGCCTCGCCCGTATCGGGTGTTACCGCGGCGACGCTGTACACTGGCTCCAACGAGTTGGGCAACGATAGCGTAGCTGTGGGCTATGGACTCACGGGCACGGGCCTGACGGGCGCGACGACTTACGATTGGAAAAAGCGTGGCGGCGAGAACGCACTCGATGTGTTCTACAGTTCGCACCCGCGCAAGGCCCCGAAGATCCTGCTGACGGACTTCGATAACCCGCTCGATGCCAATGACAATCATTACGGCAGCGCAGTTCCCCTCGGTCTGGAATACTTGATCGCCCCGGGCGACAGCGGCGGCGGTTTGTTCATCGACTTGCCCGGCGACGGGCTTGGCGCGCTGCTTGTCGGCGTGCACTCGTTCATCGGATCGTTCGACGAAGACACCGACGCAGATTACGGCGACATCGCGGGGCACATCCGCGTTTCACAGTTCGGCGGCTGGATCAGCGATATCCTCGGCGGCGGCGGTGACGACGAGCCCAAGGGCGGCAATGGCAATGGCAACGGTGGCGGCAGGGGCAGGCCTGGTGCGTATGACTACTCAGCCATTCAGTACCTCGACCCGGCCAACCTCGTCGTACCCGAACCGGCTTCGATGACACTGCTAGCCATCGGCGCGATCGCACTGCTCCGCAGGCGAAAGTAGTACGAAAGCAATACGAGACTTCACAGGTAGTACGAAACTCACAGGGCGTGTCCGGTACAACCGGCCGCGCCTTTTTTTGCGCCCTGCCAAGCCTGGATTGCCCGCAGGAAAGCGCGGATCGCGCAGCGGGGCTCCCTGAGTGCGGTGATCAGCACGGCTGCAAGCAGCCGTGGCACCCACGTCATTAGATCGTGCCGAAGAATCTGTGCAGTCTGTGTAATCTGTGGGCTGGTTCTTTTCTGTTTCTTGATTCCCGGTTCCGAGTTCACGGTTCCTTGTTCCAAAGGCGGCTGTGATGCATAATATCCAGCTTCACAGATAGCGAGGATTAATCGCATGAATTGGAAATACTCAGTTATCACCGTCTGTCTCGGCCGCCTCTCGGACCGCTTCACCGAATATCAGTCGGGTTGCTCAACTACGCATGCACATTGCTAAAACAATAGGAAAGGCAGCTGGACATCATGGCCGACAGACAATTCCCGAAAGAGCATTTTGAGCGATGCCAGCCGGAGGAATCCAGCTTCGACGCAGCGAAGCTCGCAGCCGCCGGTGAGTGGTTCTGTCAGCAAGCCGGCGACAAACATGCCCGGGCGATAGTGCTCTGCAGCGGAAAGGTTATCGCCGAATGGTACCCCAACTGCGACGCCCAGGAGCAGGTATGGCAAGCCTCTGCGGGAAAGAGCACCTACAGCTGCATGCTGGGAATCGCGATTGACGAGGGAGTAATCAAATCGGCGGACGATCTTGTTGTCGATTATTACCCCGAGATGATGTGCGTACCGGAAGGCTTCGGTCCGAAGCCCGGACGATTCGCGCGAGAAAAAGATGCCGCAATCACCTTCCGCCAACTCATCTGCAACACCTCCGGATATCTCAAGCCCGACGAGGAACCGGGCAAGGTCTACCACTATCAGACATACGGGATGAACATTCTCTGCCACGCGATAGCAACCGCGTACGGTTACTACGATTCCAAAGCTCCCGGTGAACTGCCCGGCTGGGGCAAACTCGCGATGGAGAAAATCCGCGACCGGATCGGTGCGACGTGGTCAGCCGATATCTCGAATTTCGATTCACCTCGGGAAGCCCGCCTGAATATCTTTGGGAATTCGCCGCGTATGATCCTGACGGTGGAAGATATGGCGAGGCTGGGTTGGTTGTGGCTCAACGAAGGCCGCTGGGAAGACCGCCAAGTCGTCCCCGCCGAGTGGATCCGCCAAGCCAGAATAGTTTCACCCGACCTGCGGGCAAACGAGCCGGAAGAAAACTGGAAATATGGTCACGGCTTCTGGACGAACGAATTCGGCAAGCTCTGGCCGTCGCTTCCGAAAGATTGCTACACGGCATGGGGCGCAGGAGGCATACTCAATACAGTCTGCCCGTCGCTCGATCTGGTAGTCGCACAAGGCCCCTGCGTTTTCAACGACAAGGACCAGGAAGGCACAGGCCTGCTTGCCCGTGTCATCGACGCCTGCAAATAGAGTACGCACAAGACAACTCAATCAGGAGACTTCCGCATGTTCAACAGGACGGCGCTTGTAATTGTTGCTTTGGTTATCGCCAGTGCTCCAGCCTACTCGCAAGATGCACGCATCGGGCTTGAAGAGAACTTCGATACGATGGACGGCTGGGCGAAGCTGGACTTCAAAGGCGAGGCAGCGCCGCTCAAGGAGATGACGTCTCTCGACGGTATCGGCCTGTTCGTCACGCATCCGGCCCCGCTGAAGTTCAGACGCGGCGACCCGAAGTGGATGGACGGCATGGCGGACTATGACGCCTTTTCCAACATCGCCAAGACCTACCCCGCGATCGATCTCGATAAGTACCGTTACCTTGTAATGAAGATCGACGAGAAAGGCGTGCCGACCGCTATTATCGTCAACCACGTCGATCTGCCCGTCGCCTACACTACAGGCGTTCACGCGATCGACCTGAGCCAGTACGACAAGCTCAAAGGCACAACGGAAATTCAGTTCCGCATACAGTTTCTCAACACCGGAATGCAGACGAAGCTGGACTACTTCCGTTTCGTCAGCGAGTTGACCCCGCAAGAGAAGAGAACTCTGATTGCACCGGGCATCGCCGTCAGGTCCGAGCACCTGAGAAACGATACTACCCAGGGCCTGGGCGCGACTGTCTCGCGCATCGGCAGGCCAAGGCGCAACAAGCTGCCCGCCGAGCGCCTCTGCTTCCGCGACAGCGCGACTGGCGCGGTCATCTGGCGGATGACCGGCCTGCAGAGCGGAGCTTCAAGCGTTTCGGACTCGGCGCGGACCATGTACAACGGTTCAGGCTCGCACATGCTGCTGCCAGGCACGCCAGGTGGCCCGCAATTGTGGGATCTCAAGAAGCAAACCTACAAAACCATCCCGATGGCCCGCATCAGCAGATTCTCCATCAAGGAGCCCCATATTCTCTGGTGCATCGAGAAGACCCGCAAGCCGACGGGGATCCGCTTCCACAAGCTCAACGTTGTTACCGGCGTCGACGAGGTCGCAGGCGAAATCGAATACGACGCCAAGGAATCCGGAAATAACATTACCGAGCTTGGCTTTTCGCGGGATACGGACATGATAGTCGTTGGCCTGCGCGAAACGCCGCACGTGTTCATCTTCGATCCGAGGGAGGCTGACCGTTCCAAGCGCGTCCGCCACGTCGAGCTTCCGATGCGCCTCAAGGGCATGGATATATCGCCCGACGGTAAGCGGATATTTTTCAGTCGCTGCTACTGGTACGAATCATGGCAGATGAATCTGGAAACCGGCCAGGTCGAAAGGGCGATGCGTTTCGGCGGATCGCACGCAGGCAGCGGCGGTGGAATGCGGCTGGGACACGATTCGGGCGTTATCGTGGGCGCACCTGAAGGCTTCGCAGGCTCAATCGCCGGCGACAGGGTGCGGATCGTGCTGAACTACCGCGACGGGTGGCATACCGATTACGGCCATCTTACCGAAGATCGACTCTGGTATATCGTCAACGGAACGGGCGAGCCGATGCGGGACAGGATTGTAATGGCGATGACCGGCGACCCGGCCAGCGTCATGCAGATCGCCCAGATAAACACCTCGCGAAATTCATGGTCGAACAATCCGGTAGTCAAGAGTTCGCCCGATCATACCAAGGTCGTATGGACTTCCGATCTGTGGGGATACAACGCCATATGCGTAGCCTATACCCGCCGCCCCGCCCCGCCGCGAAACCTGACAGGATGGCGACAAGCCAAGGTAATTCACCTCCGGTGGGCGAGACAAATCAAGGCCAATACCCAACAAGGACGGCTGGCCGAAACGTACGGATTCAACATCTACCGCAGCGTCGATGGCGGGGCTTACCTGCCGCTGAACACCCGGCCGATCGCCGGACGAATGGAATATGTGGATCGCAATGTCAGCCCCGATTCGACGTATCGCTACATTGTCTGTGCCATCGAGCATTCCGGCCTGGAGGGAACACCCTCCAACGAATTCGTCTCGGCACCTGAACAAACTCCAACGCCCACGCACACGTTGCACGTCGAAGCCGAACAATGCCACGTCCAACCCGCTGGGCGGATTGTCTTCAACGGATACGCCGGTTCCTGGCGCTACGTTCGCATCGGACACCAGGCCGATCAGATTCGCGGCGTGATTCAACGCGGCCTGGCCCCGCAGATCGAAGGCGATTATGCATTGTGGCTGCGTGTGAAGACCCAAAGCAAGCCAGGTGCGTGGACCGTCCGGCTGGGCACCAACGAATTGGGAAGCATCACCGTGACGGAAAAGGATTGGCAGTGGGTAAAGCTCGATAAGCCACTCGCCCTGGCACCAGGAAAGACTAAGGTACTCAAGCTAATTAGTGCTGACAACGGGCTGTGCATCGACAAGTTCATCGTTACCACCGACGGCGATTACGTTCCCAAAGCCATCGACGATCGCTTCACCGTAGCGCCGAAGAAGCTTGAGTACCTCATCGCCAAGGACGTTACTGAATCGTCGGTGAACCTGACGTGGTGGAACCCGAACGGCCAGAGCGATATCGAGTACTACAACGTCTACGTCGGAACCAAAGCGGACTTCCCCCCAGACCAGGCACATCTGATCTGCTCGACGAAGAAGTTTGAAGTGCTCGACTGGGGACTCGCGCCCGGAACGAACTACTTCTACAAAGTCGTCGCCGTCAACCGACGCGGGCTCATGTCCGCCCCAGCCGTTATTACCGTGCAGACCAAGCCCGTCGCCCAGCGAGTTCTCCTGGAACTGAAACCTGCCGACGCCACGCTGGATGAGCGTCTGACCATCGCGACCAACGGCGGCGTACGTTACGTCACCCGTCCGTATCCGGGCGAAGGCCACAAGAGCGACCCGCCGGCCGATATCACATGGAAGTTCGACCTGCCGGTCAGCGACGAATACGTCATATGGTGCAAGTACGCACCGGCAGAGCACTCCCGAAGACACATGAAAGTGCCCGTGGTTCTGGACGACTTCCTGCAGGGCAAGCGATGGGATCCGGTCTGGGTCATGCGAACGCCGTATCGCAGCATGAAGGGGCCGAGATACAAGAATTACAAAGAAGACCTGTGGTTCATGGACAAGATCGTGATGTACGTCTGGCCCAGGCCGCACGATCTGTACTCGCTCTCGGCAGGCGAGCACACGTTGACTTTGAAGATGAATCCGGAGATGGACGAACTCAGCCACAAGATCGCTGCGGTGTGGGTAACCAACGATCAGTCCTTCCGCCCTGTGGGTTACGATCCGCAGGCGAACTTCACCAAGAAATACCTACAGCGAAAGTAGGATTTTCTGCAGGTAGAAAGGCCAGAGTGAGTTCCGCCAGCCTATGCGGTTCCTGCGAGCACGTCCTGGAACTTGGCTGAGAGACTCATGAGGTCATATGGTTTCTGGATGAAGCCCGCCACCCCTTCACCCGAGAACCCGGCAGTAGTATCTTCCTCAGCGTATCCACTCGAAACTATTACGGGAACACCTGATTTGATCTGCTGTAGGCTTTCGAAGGCTTCGGCGCAACTCATGCCAGGCATCTCGTAATCGAGAAGCACCACTGTGATATCGGCTGCATGTTCCCTGAGTTCGTCGATTGCGCCGGCTCCGTCACAAGCTGTATAGATAGTGAATCCGAGCCTTGAGCACATCTTGCGGAGTGTTTCAAGAACGGCCGGTTCGTCGTCTACTATGAGTACGCTACCTGTCGCCTGCCAGGCACCGGTCTTCTGTTCCGGGTGGGGCTCAGTTTCACCGATCGGCAGCGCGCATGGAAAGTACACTTCGAAGGTAGTTCCCTGGCCCGGTTCGCTGTCGACTTTAATCGCACCTTGATGTCCGCGCACGATACCGATCACAGCTGACAGCCCAAGCCCTGGACCGGCGATCTTTGTCGTAAACGACGGCTTGAACAACTCATCCATGGCCCGCTGGTCAAGCCCGCCTCCGGTATCTGAGACCGACAGAACAACACAGTTGCCACCGGCAAAGTCGTCCGTTGTGTATAGTTGCGAGAGATCCGCAGGTAGAATCTCCTTCGTCGCCGTTCGGACCTCAATTCGCCCTTTCCCGTCGATCAACGAATTGACTGCGTTGATCACGAGGTTCCTTGCCAATTGACGGATCTGGACTGCGTCAGCCTGGATTTCAGGAATCTCGTTTCCGGGCATAAATGTTACTTCCGCTTCGTCGGAAACAGACGTCCGCAGAATGTTGGTGACCTCAGCCAAGAGACTGTTTAGGTCCACCGACTTAAAGGTAGACTTGCCCTTCCCTACATACGTGAGCATCTGGCGCGTAAGATCACGGGCCTGCAGAGCGCCGGATCGGATTTCACCAAGACACCGGCCAGCCTCGGACGATTCAGTCACATGAGAGGACGCCATTTCCGCATTGCCAAGGATGACCATCAGGGAATTGTTGAAGTCGTGGGCCGCCCTGTCAATCGCCGAACCGAGGCTATCGAGCATCTGTGCACGTCTGATATGATCCTCAACGATTCGCCGCTGTTCCTGAGCAGCCACCCGGTCCGAGATGTCTGCGATGGACGTTCTGCATGCGGTCTGGGGCTCTGCACTGCTCATGCAGCAGAGACTGTGCAACTCCACCGGAGCCTCTTCGCCCTTGCTGCTTAGCAGATGCAGTTCACACGTGGCTTGGCCAAGAGCTTTGCACCTCCGAAAATGCTCCGTTATGGACGCCTTATCACGTGCTGCTGCGAATGAAACAAACTCTTTGCCAACCATATCTTCACGGATCACGTCAAGGAGCTTGGCGGCTGTGAGATTGACCTCCATCACACGGCCGAGATTGTCGAGAGTGACGTTCCCTACCGGTGAAATATCGAACAGTTGCGTGTATCTATCCCGTGCCGCCCTCAACTCTCGTTTCGTAACCGTCAACTCGCGCGCAAGATCCTCGCATTGTGCCTTATGGCTTCCCGCTTCGGCCAAGGGTACAGGCGATTGGTTCTGCTTTAGTGTTTTTTCGTCGTCCATCTCTAGGCCCGAGCAATCGGCTCTCGCACTGACGAGTGGTTTTAGTAAGGGATGCATTATTAGCAGATCATTATAGCGCCCCAATAATGTTCTCAAGACTGTCCACGGATGATCGAGGATTGTCAGCCTGAACTGCCAGTGTCTCTCTGGGCAACCGGCAGCAGGACTCTGACCGTCGTCCCTTGGCCCGGCTCGCTCATGATCCTGATTAACCCTTTGTGCCCCCTGATGATGCCGAGCACCCCAGCCATTCCGAGCCCCCGACCGGTGAGCTTGGTGGTAAAAAACGGGTCGAACATTTTTGCCTGCGTCTGGCCGTCCATTCCACATCCGGTATCGGCAACTTCCAGCATGACATACGCCCCTTCCGGGATGTCCCCGTCAATGTAGACATCCTGAGAACCTCCGCCTTGTACGCACAATGTCGACGTAGCGATGGATATTTCCCCGCCTTGATCTGCAATGGCTTCGGATGCATTGGTAATGAGATTCATTATCACCTGTCGCAACTGGGTCGGATCGGCCTGGATCTCCGGAAGATCATCGGCAAGATCAGACTTCACTGTAGCTTTCTTGGTGATTGAGACATCCAGCATCCTGGTCATCTCTCTGACCACCTCCGAAAGATCCAGCCTCTCTACGACAAACTTGCCCTTGCCGGAGTATGCGAGCATTTGCCTGGCAAGATCGGCAGCTCGCTGCGAGATTTTTTTTATGTCCTCAATGTTCTCGCGGACGGGTGAATCTTCGGCAAGATCGAGCAGCGCAAGGTCCGTATTTCCGATGATTGCCAGAAGCAGATTATTGAAATCGTGCGCTACCCCGCCGGCAAGGATGCCAAGGCTCTCGAGTTTCTGAGTATGCAGGAACTGACGCTCGAGGACCAGGCGCTGCTCCTCGGCCTGCTTGCGTTCCGTTATGTCTCGCCCTTCGGGGATCAGGTATCTAATCGTCCCGGTCTCGTCCCTGAAAGGATTGATAGTGCAATCGAATATGCGATGCTCACCATCAAACGATCGCAGGGTCGCTTCAAAGCGAACAGATTCGCCTTTCAAAGCCCGGTCAATCGCATCGCCCACGCGCTGCTGCATTTCGGACGAGTGCGCCCACCATGGGGTCTGACCGAATGGCTTGCCCAGCACGTCCTGTTCGCTGCAGCCGATGAAAGTCAGCGACGCAGCGTTGGCGGCAATGATGTTTCCGGCAGTGTCCAGCAAACCGGAGAAGGTCAAGGCCTGACTGAAGATGGCTGCCAGTTTTCGCTGGCTTTCGCGCAAGGCCTGATTGGCCTTTTTCCGGGCGGTAATGTCACGGACGGTGGCCTGCAGCATCACCTGCCCTCCGAGTTCCAGTCTGCTCAAAAGCACGGTAGCGGGAAACTCCTCGCCGTCCAGGCGCCTGTGCTCCCATTCGAAGAAGTGCGACCCGTCCCGCATCGCGGTTTCGATCATCTCCTTTGCCTTTTCGTCTGATGGACGTCCGTCGGGTTGATATTCCGGCGAAACCTGCAATGGACCAATGGAAGTCATCTCTTCCTCGTCCCTTGCGCGGAACATTTCTACCATGGCAGGGTTGGCAGAGGTAAACTTCCATGATGGCGGGCCCAGGGTCATGAAGGCATCATGTGAGTTATCGAAGAAAACGCGGTAACGGGCCTCACTGGCCCGCAGCGCATCTTCGGCTCGCCTGCGGGCGGTGACCTCGATTATAACCCCATCCAGCCAGAGTGGTTGCCCATCGGCGTCGTAGATAGCCCGACCCCTCTCGTGCACCCAGCGAATCTTGCCATTGATACACAGCATGCGGTACTCAATCGTGAACGGCTGATGGTTCAATATCCCCTCACTAGTCACGTTTATTACGTTGTCCAGATCGTCGGGGTGTATCAGTCCTCCGATAGTCACCTTGTCAGCCATAATGTCGGCAGCAGAGTACCCCGTCAGAGAGAGAACTCCTTCGCTGATATGCTGCATCGGCCAGGGATATTCGATTGCACACCTATAGACAACGCCTGGAATGTTCTCTACAAGCGTGCGGAAACGGTCTTCACTCTCGCGGATGGCCCGCTCGGCCTGTTTACGCTCGGTGATGTCCTCGACGACCTCGATGAACCCCGTAGCCTTGCCGTCGGCCCCCATTAACGGAAATGCCTGGATACGCACCGGGAACCTGCTTCCGTCATCGCGCACCCCTTCGGTTTCTCCTTCTGCGCGGCAGCCTGTCGCCATGGCCTTACGCCCCGGACAGTCCGGGCAGACCGACTCGCGCTTTTCGAATTCGACAAAGCAATGCTTCCCTATCAAATCGGCCGGCGACTTGTCGAAGAACACTCCATGCTTGGCGTTGGTCATGACGATCTCGTAGTCCGAGTTGACCAGCGTAATGCCAAGGTCGATATTCTCGATCAGTGTCCGGTACAACCGCTCGCTGTGCTGGAGCTTGCGTCGGGCAAGATCGTGGACAAATGCGTAGAAGACACCCGCCCAGAGCATCGCCTCCATTATCTCCACGTAATCCTCGTACGGGTCCAGGGCGGAAGTAATGGCCGTCCACTCAAGCGTGTTGCTGACATGCCGGAACAATGTAACCGCAATCAGGGTAATAAGAATATACTTGATGTCGCGGTGGAACCGTTCCCTCCAGCAGCAAACCAACACCCCAATCGCCGCAATTGTCGCAACTGCTGCCAGCATATCGCAGGCCGGTACAAGAATGCTTATTACTCGGTCCACTTGGCACTCCCCCTGCCGCCAAGAGCCCGTGCACACCACCATAACAACAGCAGCGAACTGATTGCATAGCAGGCGTGCTCCAATGCATTGAACAGTTCACCCAGAAAGAAGCCTTCGACAATGGTGAAGACCCTGCCAAAAAGAAGTACCCCAAATGACATCAGCAGCAGCCAGCGTGCAGGCAACTCACTCAGGCCGTTGCGCTGATAGAGAGCAAACAGCAGCACGCCCACGAACAGCAGAAGTGAAATTATCTCGTTACTCTGCAGCATCTGGTTCCCTTAACAGCCATGCGGTGAGAACTCTTGCTTCAACGAGCGAGGCACGTTTGCCAGCTTAAGGTCTTCTGGAATACCGCGCCCACTTTAGTATTCTATCGCTGTGCAACTTGCGAAAGTGCTTTAGGAGTGCTCAAATTGCGCGATCATGAGGTTTTATTCCCTCTCTCCCCAATTGTCGGCGTGACGAAGGCTGCATGCGGGCGGTGAAGCGAACGCTCGTTCGACTCTGATGGGGGAACTGAGCACAGACCTTATCCCTCAGGATTGACTGGCATACCATGGCCGGACAGCTGGTACGAGAAGCCCCTCTGAGAAGCCCCTGACTGGGTGTGTCTCGGTGGTACTCGGTGAGACGAACAACCGAAATAGCCAGTGTGCGTTCTCGCCTGCAAAGCAGTTTTGGAGATAACTTCCAGACTGACCGATCCTACCAGCCGAAGCCACCCCAGAAGTATGTGGACGGTTTCCACGAGAAGTCGTTGGTAACCTTGATGGCCGTAAGTACAGGACTGTTGTACCCAGGCGTGATGTCGAACGTGTGATTGCCAGCCGTCAGGTAATACACCGCCCGGTCGCCGTAAGTGATCCACGGGTCAGCGGGCTGCTTGAGGCTCGGGTCGGATGTCCACGACCAGCGAGTATCGCCCCCGCCATCCAGCGAGATATCAAACCTGATGATCCTGACCCTACTGGAGCTAATGCTGCTTCTGGCCTGCTTGACCCAAAGCACATAATTGCCAGCTGTCGGGATATTGACAGTCGCACTACCTCCCGAAATCGTAGCGTCGAGAGTCACTATGGACAGGCTGGCGGTGGTGACGGCGGCGGCTGTAGACGGTTCGGACTCATTGCCCTGGCGATCGACGGCGGTGATCTTGTAGTAATGCGTCGCGGACGGCGATAGCTGCCAATCGAGATAGCTGCTACCTGCCGGCGAGACTACGAGCGTCTCGCTATCGCAGACGAAGCCTGCACTGCTGCCAATGTACAGATTGTAATGATGCAGATCAGGGGCAGACGAAACGTCCCATGAAACGTTCGCCTTGAACGCACCGTTGGCGGTTGCAGACACTCCGGTGATCTGGGGCGGTGCGCTTCGGTCCATCGAGTTCTTTCCGACGGGCGCGAAGCCGGCATCGGTCGTCAGATAGATCGCGTCGATTCCCACTCCGTAATCGGTGGAATTGACGTCCACGTCAACACTACCGGCCGCCAGGGAAACAGGGGATACTGACGTAACCCATGTCCAGCGGCTCGCCGTCGTGGAGAAATTCCTGCCTTCGATAGTGCAACTGCCGTCCTTTATGCGTGCCCAGATGTAATAATCGTCGCTTCTGGGCAGTTCAACCGGGATTGTGGCAGTCGCGTTCCAGCCGTTCTTGCGCATCCAGATGTAGTACAGATCGCTGCACGTACCGTAGAAGCCTTTCCAGAAAGCGACGTTGGTTTCGCCCGACTCGGCTTCGACGAATATAGTCCTCTCAGCCGTCGCGGCACCGCTGCCGCAAGCGGCCTCGCCAGAGTAAGTGCCTTCCAGAGTGGAGGTCTCCACCGACGTCACGACGTAGTAAAACGTGCTGTTAGTGTCAGCCGCCGTGTCGGTGAAACTGTTGGCGTCAACGAGGCTGGCGTTGATTTGGAGATAGCCCCAGCCGGAATCATCGCTGCGATAGACGTTGTAGCCTGCTATTTCAATGCCGTGGGCCGGCGGATCCCATGACAGTTCAACATTGCCGCCGGATTCAACCGCCGCGACGTTGAGCGGCGCTTCGGGCAGAGCTGCGATAACGTAGTAATTGTCGCGCACACCAAGCAAGTCCGAAACCCATATGATCTTCGTGCCATCCGGGCTTGCGTCGCAGCCGTCCAGCATGTGGTTGGTCCTGTTGCCTATCTGGCAGATTCTGAACCTATTGACCGCCTCGTTAGTGATCGGGAACACGTACGTCATGAACAGCTCCGAAACGTATGGCGAAACGAGCAGGTTAGATATTACGCCCCATGGCTCGTCGACCGGTGCCCATGTGGCATAGGCGTTACGAGGTGAATACGGGCTGGAGAACGACCATGGATTGGAACCCTTAGCCGGGTCCCATATATTGACTTCATCAGCCCAACTCAGCCCGTCGGATCCGCCGTCGAACCATCCAGCCACGTTGTGCAGGCCGGTGACGCGAGGCGTCGTCGTGCCCGGTAACGGAGCCAACCCGAACGCACCGTGGTTCCAGTCGAACTGAACGCCCGTGGTAATAGTGCTGCTGCCGTCGAAGCTCTTGAGTTTCATACCTTCGGAGTTCCACGTGCTATCGTGCCAATACATCACGTAATCCAGCGTGGGATGGATGACGAACGAGTCGTGAATACCGCTGACGGACAAGGGGTAAGTATCCAGACCGTCGGTCGAGATTACCCACATCGTATTCGTTGATGGGACGTACGCCAGCAAATGCCGCCCGTCCATGGACATCTTCAAATGCCATGCATTGCCGATAGTACCCAAATCATCCACCGCGTTACCCGTGTGAATATTGAACGCGCGCAGGCGAGAGGCACTCTCCATAGCGTAGACAATATTCGGGTCGGTCTTGGAACACTGGTGTTTGTAGACGGTGCGGTTGGGATCCTCGTTGGCGGTGCGCCTGATGTCCGTACCGTCAGACTTCATCACGCACAGGCCGTGGGTGGTTGTTCCGGACTCATAATACGGGGTGGCTCTTCGCCAGACGATGTGTCCGCCGTCGGCTGTCCAACTGCCCTTGTGATAATAGACAGAATCGTTCCCGTAATCGTTGGTCAGCTTGTAGATCGTCGCGCCCGTGGAAACGTCGTG
>SDBT01013498.1_pt1 | contig 13084 bp, 10 predicted proteins | sample 2277101 | NCBI WGS metagenome assembly SDBT01 (sample SAMN10404973, study PRJNA504765) | marine sediment metagenome | isolation source: marine sediment core GS10_PC15, 103 cmbsf | place: Arctic Ocean: Southern Knipovich Ridge | collected 2010 | reverse complement strand
AAGGCCGAAAATACCGGGCTTTTTACCGGAGAAGGGTTTTCAGAAAATGTTTTACAGCATTCCGCTGTGAAATCTTTGCTTTACCCTTTATCAGTTCAGAAGAACAACCAGGCTGTCTACGCCCTGCTCAAAATGAACGGGCAGAATATAATGGGTATATTCGGAAACAAACACACTGGAGTTGGTTTTGAAGGTACCGAGAGGAATATCAGCCCTGATCTCTATGCCTTTTTTTGTCCATTGACCCACAAAAACGCTGTGCTGATAAGAAAAACTCTGCCATTTACGGCGCCGTCGTTAATTGCCGGAACAAAAGCGACCATCGGTCTCGGCGACCGGCTCGGTATTGCGGGCCCTGGGCACATCCGCATGGTCAGAGGGCATAGTGCAGCTCCGGTTCTTGCTCAGCAGTCCATACGGGAGACCGATCTAACACAGAGAACCTACGAGGATGTTTTGGACTCTTCAACCTGGGCGGTTTTTCAGGAAGGTTATACCGGGCCGTGGGGAGCGGACGGGGACCATATAAAAACCGAAGAGCGGGTCAGGAAGATCTTGAAGGTCGGTTTTACTATGATTACCGCTGATGTTTCGGACCATCTGAAAAATGAGATCAGCGTCATGACTGAAACCGAAATATTAAACGTGTATAAAGGCCTGGATGAAGATTATCGAAAGAGAATAGAAAAAAAATATTTACCTGTTGAGCTGGAGCTCGACACCGGTGAGTCCATAGCTTTTTCAAACTTAGACCTGGCCAGGATATCTCTTACATATAAAGAGGCGATAGAACACGCAGAAAGGCTTTACAATGCAGCGGTGGATGAAAAAGGGGAAGATGCCTTTGATTTTGAATTGTCCGTGGATGAATCTTCGGCACCGACCTCGCCCCAGGCACACCTGTTTATCGCTAACGAGATCTGCGAAGCAAACATAAAAGTATCATCGGTAGCCCCGCGTTTTGTGGGGGAGTTTCAAAAAGCGATCGACTATATTGGAGACCTCGATGCATTTAAGCGTTCATTCAGAACTCACGCCGCGCTTGCCAGATATTTTGGTTATAAAATTTCGGTCCATTCGGGGAGCGATAAGTTTTCGGTTTTTCCTGTAATCGGGGAACTCAGCCGAGGTCGTTTTCATATAAAGACCTCCGGTACAAACTGGCTCGAAGCCGTAAAAGTCATTGCCCGCAAAGATCCCGGTCTTTACCGTGAACTCCACAGGAAGGCATTGCTGACTTTTGACAGAGCAACAAAATACTATCATGTTACCACCAACATAAAAAAAGTACCGGATCTGTCAACTCTGAGGGATGGACAGCTCCATGAGCTTTTTAACAACCCGGATGCCAGACAGCTGATCCACATTACCTATGGAGAAATCCTTAGTGACCCTTTATTTAAAGAAAGGTTTTTCTACTCTATCGAAAAACACATCGAGGAGTACTGGAAGTCTTTGGAGGCGCATGTAGGCCGGCATCTGGCTCTTTTAGGAGTTTAGAAGACACATCGATATGAGAGCCTGTTATCGAATACTGTCTTTACAAATCACACCGAACCAAAATCCGGCAGGGATGAGCCGTATTCATAAGCAGCTTCATAAAGCGCCATGATATTTTCAGGGGGAACATCGGGCTGTATATTGTGAACGGCCGCAAAAACAAAACCGCCGCCCGGGCCGAGGTCGAGGACCCTTCTTTTTACTTCCCTTCTGACTTCCTCAACTGAGCCGAAGGGTAGAATATTCTGTGTATCACAGCCTCCCCCCCAGAATACAATATCGTCCCCGTATTTGTTTTTTAAGTGATTTGTGTCACTCATTTTTTTTGATGAAACCTGGACGGGATTTAGAATATCAACACCGATGTCAATTAAATCCTCTATAAAAAGAGTAACATCCCCGCAGGAATGGTAAAAGATCTTTGCGTCTGTTTTTTTCTTTATAAATTTTATTAATTCTTTGTGTCTCGGTTTTACAATATCTCTGTACATATCGGGCGAGATAAGAGGTGCATCCTGCGTGGCGAGATCGTCCGATATTACCATAACATCCAGATAAGGACCCGCGGCACTTAAATAAGCATCAAGTCTTTTTTTCTGGGTATAGAGCACCTTATCCAGCAAGTTTTCTGCATAGTCCCGGTTTATGATCAGGTCCATTAAAAAATTATCGAATCTTCTTAAAGCCCATGCCTGTTCAAACAGCCCGTAGCCGGTGACATCCGACACCACACAGTATTCAGTTTGCTCGGCCAGGTATCTCGAACGTTCATGCCACCGTGCAGCGTTGCCGCCGTTAACCCTGTCGGGCCACTCAAAGTTTTCGAGTTCTTCAACCGATGATTCTTTTAAAGGAAAATCCACCGGGTCATAGTAATAGCTGCCCTTCGGCATTTTCCAGGTCACCCCCCAATCGTCAACATATGTATTGTCGGGGTATCTATCCGGGTCCCACTCTTCAGGCAGGTTAAAGTAAACACACCTCGTATCGACATTGAATTTTTCCAATATCCGTTCATCGGGCATGATATGAGCTCTGCTGAAAACCATGGTTTTGCTTTCAATGCCCATCACCTCTTTCAAACTTTCATAGGCTTCCACTTCTACGGTTGTCATGCTGCCGCCGAAGTCGATGGGAACACGATCGGGTTTCCTGTGCTCCAATGCGTGTAACACTCTTTCTCTCGAGTTCATAATTTTTAATATTTTTCCTCTGTTTAATCAGGATAACTGCTCCCAGCTCCCATGTGTCCGGATCAACGATCTGTGGGCCGGGCAGAGCTTTGATATCCACTGCCGATTAATTATTCCGGTTTTAAAATTATTTTTAGTCCCTGTTTTGATTCGCACTTGTTAAATGCTTCCCGCCATTCAGAAAGAGGGAAAACATCTGTTATGACCGGTTTGGTCAGTACTTTTTCCCGGGCCATGAGTAAAAGACTTTTTCGCCAGGCGGTCCATCTCTGGCTGAATGTTCCAGTGAGCTTCACCTCTTTGAATGCTATTTTTTCAAAGTCCACGTTTATCGGTTTATAAAAAAGGCCCACCTGCGTATACTTTCCCTGTTTGCGGATGATATCCAGCCCCATATCAACAGCTGAACCGGCACCTGAACACTCTAAAACAATATCAGCCCCATAGCCGCCGGTCAATTGCCGCACCAGACTGACCGGGTCCTTTTCTTCCAGGTTCACAACGTGATCGGCACCGAGTTCTTTTGCTTTTAACAAACGTCCGGAATCTTTTTCGGTCCCTATGACTATTACCTGCGCGCCGAACGCCTTTGCGAGCTGCATTGACAAAATGCCGATGGGGCCGGGACCGGTTATTGCCACATTGTCCCCGGCACTTACCCCTGTAAGCTCGGCGACACCGTGTACACAGCATGCAAGAGGCTCTGTCAATGCTCCTGCTAAAAAATCAACATTATCAGGAAGCCTGTGCAGACGATCTTGAGGCACAACGGTGTACCGCGCAAACGCACCGTCAACCCAGAACCCGCTTATTTTACGCTCCGGGCAAAGATTATAGTAGCCGGTACGGCAATACACACATTGACCGCAGATGCTCGCGGAAGGTTCCGCCGTCACCCTTTCTCCGGTCTTCCATCCTGTCACCCCGTCGCCAAGTTTCGAGATGGTGCCTGAAAATTCATGGCCGACTATAACCGGAGGCTTTATGGGCACTTTGACGTCTGAATGAAAAATATGAAGATCCGACCCGCATATTCCGGCAGCTTTTACTTCAACGACCACCTGACCGGGGCCAGGTTCCGGGTCCGGAGTTTCTCTCAACTCCATGTTCCCGTCGCCAATGGCTGTTTTGAAAAGACCGATCATAGCTCTTGTCTCTTTTTATCAATTTATTTAAAAATCAACAAAGGTAAAAGTATTTCCGAGGGCCATCCAGTGGACAGAGTCCCCGCCTATTTTATAATAATTTTGCAGCCCGATAATCAGAAAAACTGAAATAGACGCGCGGACAATTTAGATTACCGGCCCGCGACCGTTCTTTCAGCTCAAACTTTCTGATTCCTTTTCAACGGCATCGAACTTTTCGATCGTATCTAAAACCTCGAAATCTATCCGGATCGAGCGCTGCTCCTGACCGTTGATCAAAGGAAGCTTTTTATCTTTTCTCAACTTTCCCCTGCCAACCGGCGGTGCCGTACCGGGCTCCAGACCCAGAACGTAAAACCCTTTTCGGGGCATTTTCCATTCCGTCAACACCGGCAGATCAGCCGTGTTGTACCTCAATACGATCCCGAGAGGAGTCGAATCACCAATATCGGTGTTTAAAAGAGCAATAAGTGTGTTTCCATCCTTATCGGTTTTAAGGGTGTGGAAAAAGACCTTTTCCTCATACCCTTCCTGCGGGCCCGGAAAAGAAAAACATTCTTCGATCCCCCGGTCATTTTTAGCATGCTCTGTCATTGGCTCGGTTTTTGCGACCGGCCCCACTATCCTGGCATTGGGCCCCAAAAGCGGGAAACCGAAATTTATGTGGTAGAGCATCAAAAGCGGTTGAGGTTCAAACCCGTGGTTCTCGATCAGGTCTACAAGCCCGAACCCGTTCATCCCAAGCCTGGTCTCGATCGTCCTGGTCAGGCTGACATTCTCGAACAGGGCTTTGGCCTCCCTTATCTTTCCTTTCAGGGAAATAATAAACTCATCCCCTTCCCATTTCTGATCGATGCTGAGGTTCTCCGCGGCCGAGTTCGACACACGCCCGTGGATACCGAATTCCTCACCTATATCGTCTCCGGGGTGACCCGCGTTCGTTATTCCACAGGTAGTCAGAAGCCCGACAAAAAAGCTCCTGAGCCAACCCAGACCTGGTTCTTCAAAATATGCCGGGGATGTGATGCCGGTACCCGAACAAAAAGTGAGTGATTTTCCCTGAAAAAAGGCTTCAGGTATATCCATTCCTCTCCCTGGAAGCACGGTAAAATGCAGGCCGCTCCCTGTCATGACCCGGATCCCTTTCACACCCTCAGCTTTCCCTTCGTTGTAGGTAAAAGGCCTGGCGCCGGCTACCTGAAGCGGGTCACCGATAACAGACAACAATTCTTCTTTTTTCCATTCCCTTCCAAGATAATTCGCCATTTGAAATCCCCTTTTATGAGTTGTTTATAACTGCCGGTTTAACCGGCTCGTCATGTACCCCGAACCTGCCGGGCAGGCCAGGTGCTGCCGGCCGCGGCTAAGACGAGTTTAGTCCATATTCTTCATCCTCCACTATCTTGTAAATTTCAGCAATTGTTTTCTGATCAAGCTCCGACCCGGGATCATGCTGTAATAGATCGCGCGCTTTCAGCGCAGCTCTTTTATCCGCCCGAAGAGAACCCTGATTTGTCCAATTTTCATGCGTTACCCTGCTGGACAGCTCCGGCTGAAAAAGTTCCTCCCTGAAAAAGTTCAGGGTATGCTCCGTGTCAAGAAAATGACTTCCGGGACCTTTGTTTATTATCAGGTCGATGGCCATGTGGTCGGGGTCCACTTTTACTCCTTCCAGTACCCTTTTGACCATCATAACTATCTCGTTGTCGATAACAAGCTGTGGAAGACTCTGGAGGTTCTCGGCTTCATTCAGACCCATACCTGAAATGTAGTTAAGGCCCCCTATTGCCGGGACAAGCGTGGTCAGCATTTTTTCGTAACCCGCCTGGGCGTCAGGAACCAGACTGTCGGAAAGCGCCCCGCCCCCCCGTGTCGGTATGCCGTAGTATCTTCCCATCTGAGAGGTGCATATTTTAAGCAGGGCAAACTCCGGGCCGCCCATGGTGACATTGCATGTGCGCATGTCCATGTGCCTGCCCCAGCTGCTGTAAAGGACAGGGGCGACGGGGCCCGCTGAATATGCTATAACAATCGCGCTCAGGATTTCAGCGTTGGCCTGGGTAACAACCGATGCCAGCGTGACCGGGCTTGTCGCGCCGGCAATTGGCCCCGAGTTTATGCTTATCGGCAGCCCGTAATCCGTACCGGACAGAAGAAGATCGACCTGCCTCCCGGCGTGAGTAAGAGGTGAAAGCACGCACACATCCAGGCAGACCATCGGCTTGTCGATCAGACTCTGCTTTGAGCCCCTGATAACTGTACCCATTTCCACCATAGCATCCACAGACCTGACATTGTAATTTTCACTCATGACAGGTTTGGTCTGGTGTACAAACGCGTCGGCCCAGAGATGAAGGTCGGCGGTTTTTTCCGGGATGTCTGAGGGAAAAACATTTACATGGTTGAACTCACACCCGGGGAGACTGTCCGAGACTTTCAGGTGGTCCACAAGGTCCTGCCGCACTGCGCGGCGTCTTTCTCCCGTATTTATATCTTCAACAAAAACGGCAAAGCCGCCCGGACCGAAACAAACATTGTCTCCTCCCAGGTCCAGACGGAAAGCTGCGTCCCTCCCGTACAAGCTGAATAGCCTGGGGACTCTGGCGAGAGCGTCCCTTACAACCGAAGAAGGAATACGGACCCTGCCGGAAGACCTGTCAACCCGGCATCCCGCATCTTCGAGCAGGCCGAGGGCCCTTTTGTGCAGCACCTTCACACCTGTCTCTTCAAGGATCCTGAGGGACCCGGCGTCGATCAGATCCAGCTCTTTTTTAGAAAGGACTTCGAAACTGCCGAGCTTCATCGGAGCATCCTCCATGCTGTATTTATGATCACAATGTTATCCTGCGAATAAAACTTGCACAATATCCTGTCATGTCCTTCGCATGTTTACGGGACAATCGCATTCTTCAATATTGACCTTTCTCTGCCCGGGGGGGAAAGTACCCAGAGGATTTTCAGCGTGCTCTGCCCGGTGTTGATAAGCTGGTGGACTGTCCAGGGCTTGACCCAGACGGCCGTACCCTCATTCAAGGTTTCTTCCTCAACACTTACCCTGATCCTCCCCTTTCCGAGCACGACGTAAAACATCTCTCCTTCTCCATGCTCATGCTCATCGGACCTTCCTCCTTCGGGTAGAATAGTGAGGCCCGCTGCAATTGAATCGAGCCCCTCATGCAATGCCGGGGAAAGAAGGACTTTGAGCTTTCGTTTAAAAGGTTCCGGTACATCCATGCCGGGGGCGCTTTTTTCATCTACAATGATCATCCTGGACCTCCCTTTTCTTCCCTCCTGTCTGTTATTTTCACCAACACATCCTCCCGCGGGGGCCAGTGTTCAGTCGGTTTAATAAACAGACAAATACGGATCAGACAGAATTGCAAAGTTCGTCAGTTACAGTACCCAGTGTCTCATCCAGTCTATTAACAAGTATTTCAATTTCATCGTTGCTGATAACAAGCGGGGGGCAAATCAGAATACCGTCCCCGCTTTTACCGTCAGCGCACCCGCTCACCGGGTAAACGAGAAGCCCGTTTTCCATCGCTCTGGTAGTTACCATATGGGTGACTTTTTGACACGGATCGAAGGGCTGCCGTGTCTTCTTATTCTGAACGAACTCGATTCCCCACATGAGGCCTTTTCCCCGGACGTCACCAGCAATCGAGTGTCTTTCCGCTACAGATCTCAGCCCGTCCGATAGTAAACGCCCTTTCTTACCAACCCCTTCGATCACCCGGCGCTTTTCCAGATAGTTAAGGACAGACAATCCGGCTGCCGCTGTTACCGGGTGAGAGTTGTATGTGTGTCCGCCGATAAATGCCGTTTTTGTGTCCCTGAAAGCCCTGAAAACCTTTTCCTGGATCAGTATCGCAGCAAGCGGGACATACCCGCTTGAAAGCCCCTTGGCTAACACTACGAGGTCCGGCAGGACACCCCACTGCTCGATGGCTAAAAAAGTACCGGTTCGGCCCACGCCTGTCATGATTTCGTCGGCTATCCACAGCAGATCATACCTGTCGCAGGTTTCACGCACGACCGGGTAATACTCGGGAACCGGGGTCACGGCGGCTGCGGCAGCGCCGACGATTGTCTCGGAAATAAAGGCGGAAAAATATTCCGGTCCTTCCTGGACGATCACTCGCTCAAGATCTTTTGCGCACATGATACCGCAGCCGGGGTAGGTAAGATCAAACGCACAGCGGTAGCAGCAGGCAGGCACAATATGCGGCACATTCATGAGCATCGGTGTGTACAGGGTCCTTCTCCCTGAATGACCGCCCGCGGCGTCCGCCGAGAGTGTGTTGCCATGAAAACCCTGCCACCTCGAAACTATCCTGTATTTTTTCCCCTTCCCGGTGAGGACCTGGTACTGCCTTGCTATTTTAAAGGCGTTCTCGATGGCTTCCGAACCGCCCGAAAGAAGCATTACTCTGGTGTAACCGGCCGGGGCCATGGAAACGAGCTTTTCGGCAAGCTCCAGGGGGACTTTGTGAAGAAAATGATGGGGAGGGACATAGGCGATGTTCTTTGCTTTTTCGCTCATTTCCAGTGCGACTTCCACCACACCATGACCTATACCGGTAACATTTGCCCCCGCGCAGCCGTCCAGATATTTTTTGCCGTCTTCATCCCAGACCCAGACCCCTTTGCCCCTGGCTGCGAGCGGATAATCACGGTCCATGTCACGGGGGAAAAGGCAGTGATCTTCGAGTTTCATTTTATGCCTCGCTCCACGCCCGGCGTATAAACTTAACCGCGTTTTCGACCCCCTCCCGTCCGGCACCGCTCGCCTCTTCAATGCTTATAGTTCCGTCAAAACCGGACCTCTTAAGCAACCCGAAAATGTCATGGAACGGGACCAGACCTTTCCCCACCAGGACTGGCGATAATTCGCCCCGTTTATCGGTATCGGCAGCGTGCACGCATATCACCTGATCAATAACCTTTTCCAGGACCGGCTGAGGGTCATCCCCGTACGCGATCGGGTTTGCAGTGTCAAAGAGCACCCCAATCCCTGTGCCTGAAAGTTTTTCCGCTATCTGCAGAAAAACATCCGTGGGGTGAGAAAAGTCCGCATAGTCCCAGCACCCCGGTTTTGAGTGGTTTTCATAAACAAGCCTTACTCCGTGACGCTCCGCGGTCCCCAGGGAGCGCTCAAGCCCTTCAATTGCCCACCGGATACCGTCTTCCCTGGAAGTGTCCGGATGCGCCTGACCGGCAGTGACCCTGATCATGTCCGCGCCGAGCGCTGCCGCGGACCATATATCATCTTCGAGCCGGGCAAGCTGCAGCCCCCGCTCTGCCTGGTCGGGATGGGTCAGGTCCGGGTAGGTGTTGACTACCGCGACCACTATGCCGCCCGCTTCTATCTCCTGCCGTACCCGGTTTAAATCAGCGTTTTCCCTGTTTCTGAAAAAGAGTATGCTCAAATCCACCGCGTCAAGGCCGGAATCCGCGGCAATCGAGGCCCATTTACCCGGTGTCATTTCCCCGCTGATTATCTGCGGGAAAAAAGACACAGGCAGACAGCTAAGTTTCATACAGACCCTCTCCGTTTACCATGAACGGCCGCTTTTCAGAGAAAAAAAATCACTTTTAAAGACCGTTATTGATTTTGTTTTTTCCCACTATACCCGGAATGCCCTGTCTTTAACTCATCCCGAGATACCTGTTTGTCATAGCGACCGCGTCGAGCCTGCCGGTCTGCATTTCCATTACGGCCCTTATCCCATCCACGGTCTCGGGTATTACAACCGACTCCTGAGGGATGTGTATAGCGAACATAATGTCCTTTTTGGACATACCTATGCATTCCTTCCACATCCCGATCTCATACATGTCGCCTCTGGGCCGGCCCAGGTCCCTGGCGTAGCGGAAAAATGCCGTGTTAGAATTGAACCCGTCATCCATGCTGACAACCCGGATCCTCGGATGCTTTTCAAACTCTTCGATCACGTCTTCACAGCTGAAATCTTTTTTCGGCGTCAACACAAGGTTGATGATATGCCCGTGGGTGACCGGAGTGTGGACCAGGAACCCTGTTGCGTCTATGTGCGGCATGATGAGCATAAGATCGAGGCACTGGTGGTTCGGGACCTTGTCCACCATAAGCGTATCCACGAGCCCCCTGTGGGTGTCCCCGGGGTCGGCAACGCGCCGGATTATCGTGATCGCCACTTTATCAACTCCGACTGCGCGGTCGATACTGTCAACCGCCCTTATCAGACCGGTAGTGTTGCAGGAGGTCAATTTAAGATAATCTTTCCCCAGGCCTTTTTCATAATTTGCGTAGCCGTGAAAAAAAACATCGGCTACGTCATTTTTTTCCCCACCCTGAAATATAGCTTTAGTTTTCATGCTTTTGTAAAGTTCTTTATTTTTGATCCCGACACCGCCGGTCGTAGCGTCCAGCATTACATCAACAGCATCAACAAGCTCTTCCATGCTGCCTGAAACGGGGATACCTGCATCTTCGAGGCCCTTTTTCTTATCAGGGACCGCGCAGAAAAGCCTGTAAGGCATACCTTTTTCCTTCAGCGAGAGCACCGCAAGCGTCGGCGCGACATCGGCTACCCCGACCAGCTCCATGTCACCCTGAAGCGCCACACCATCCGCAAGCCTCTGCCCGATGACCCCGTAACCCGCTACTCCGACCTTTACTCTTGACATCACTCTGCTCCTTATATAATTAGTTTTTGGTGAATAATCCGTTTTTTAATCAAATTGAGTATTTTTAAAATAATTGAATATTTAAATAGAAAGAGTTAAATAGAACTAATTATTGCATTGGTGACTACTTCGGGCTTGCCCGACTTATTCACCAAGAACTATTTATTTTATTCAGATCCAGCTGTAATTAAAGAAAAACCCTGAGTTTACCACATATCATAAGCACTCTGAAACAATACCTTGATTCCCCGGCACAGCACCGCTTGCTGATCAGGAAGTCATTTCGAATACCGTTTTTACAATATCCTTTGGATTTTTCCTGATAAAATCGATCGCTTCGGGTGCGCTTTCGATTTTAAACCTGTGGCTTATAACAGGCGTCACCTTCAAATACCCTTTTGAAAGAAAATCCATAGCCGTCGCCCACAGTGTGGGCTTTCCCGTGGAACCGGTCAATTTGAGCTCTTTAAACAAAAACGCTTCCATGGATATATTGCTAAAAGAACCCTCCGGCAGACCGTAAAGATGGATACTGCCCTCTTTACCGGCAAGTGAAACTGCCGTGTTGAATGTTTCGGAACTTCCAACGGCGTCAATAACCACTCCGGGCCTTTGAAAACCAATCTCAAGGGCGTGTGAACCCGGACCCCCGGAATCTTTCATAAACGATCCCACAGCTTCGGCGAGATCCTGTTGATGAGTGTTGACCACCAGGTCTGCCCCGAGCTGCCGCGCTATCGCGAGGCGCTTTTCCCGGTGCCCGGCTACGATTACACCTGCCGCGCCTTTCAACCCGGCAAGCTGCAGCATTATCAGGCTGGAAGGCCCATCCCCGATGATCAGGACCGTATCACCGGGCTTTATCCCGACCATTTCGACCGCTGCCATCGGGCAGTTGAGAATACATCCCGCACCGGCTTCATGGTACTCAACATCATCGGGCAGAAAATAGACGTTTCTTTCAGGGACAACTATATATTCCGCCCAGCCCCCGTCCAGATCAATACCAAGCTCACGCGTGCCTTTATCGCAGAGCTGGACTTTTCCTGACAGACAGTAAACGCATTTACCGCAGCCGATGTAGGAGTCGGACCCGACCCTCATACCCGAAAGCCTTTTATCTACCCCCCTGCCGATTTCAACGATGTCGCCCGCAAATTCATGGCCGGGGACAAGCGGGGATTTGGCGTGAGGATGGGCCCCTGACAGCATGTGCATGTCTGTCCCGCATATACCTGCCGCTTTTATCTTTAAAAGCACCTCGCCGGGCCCCGGCCGGGGAACAGTCCTCTCCTCGATCTCAACCCGGTTATCCCCTGTCCAGACCGCAACCCTGTTAACAGCCCCCACTCCCATCCTCCCGGGCATTGTCTGATTTAGAACATACCATTAATAAAGCCCCGTCAGCCTTTCAAATCCATCACCCGTGATGAGATAGTCATCCTCGATCCTCGCACCCCAGGCGTCAAAATACAGGCCCGGCTCGAGTGTGATCGCCATACCCTCTCGTAGAATATCTCCTGAGTCAGGTGTTATATAAGGCGCTTCATTCGCTGAAATACCGATACCGTGACCGGTGTGATGGGGGAATGACCCGGCTTTTGAAAGCCTCTCCCGCGCTGCGCTGTCGATCGCTTTCGCTTCCACCCCCGGGGCCAGCATCTTTTCGAGGTCCTGTTTTACTGAGATCAAAAGTGCAATTACCTCCTTCTTTTCAGCTGAAGGAGGCCCCGCATAGAGCGTCCGCGTTGTGTCGGCAAAGTAGCCGCCTACCCGGGGCAGTATGTCGACAATGACCGGATCACTCTTCCCGGCGATGTTTTCACCTGCTTGACCTGCCGGGCCGCCGATAAGGGCGGTTTTTCTCCCTATAAGAACATCAGCCTTACACTCTATGGGCCGCCCTGCCGCAGTTTCCATAGAGTACCTGACGGCTGCCTGAAGGGTTATCTCAGACACCCCCTCTTTATATATCTCCGCTGCCTTTGCCTGCCCGGAATCCGCGATTCTGCAGGCGGTTTTCAGACTCACGATCTCATCAATATCCTTGATCGCGCGGAGGTCTTTTATCAGGGAACCTGTATCCGACCATTCCCCATCCAGGCTGATCCCGAGGATGTAAGCGTCTCCTATGGATAAAGAATAAGCCTCAATACCGACAGGCGGTGTCAACAGATTCCTACAGTTGTGGGCCAGTACCCCCGCAGCGTCCGCTGTACTGTTGACGCCCGGCTCACCTGCCGGATAGGACAAAACACTGCCGGGAAAATTATTACAGGAAGGAAGAGCAATGTCATACTCTGAAACAACAAGCACCGGCTCGTTCGCTGCAGGAACTAAAAGCAGGGCCGGACCGCACCCTCCGGTGACAAGATGCCCTGACAGATAGAAAAGATTGTCTACATTCGAAACCACGGCCCCTGTCAGGCTTTTCTTTGCTAATTCTTTCCGGAAATTTGTTATTCTCATTTTTTTACAGTTGGCAAGAGTTCAAAAACATATTAAAGACAATATCAAATCTTATATAAGGCATCCATTTAAGGCAACGCATCGCAAAGTCTTTTATCCTTTTGTCGC
>SDBT01013497.1_pt1 | contig 13085 bp, 9 predicted proteins | sample 2277101 | NCBI WGS metagenome assembly SDBT01 (sample SAMN10404973, study PRJNA504765) | marine sediment metagenome | isolation source: marine sediment core GS10_PC15, 103 cmbsf | place: Arctic Ocean: Southern Knipovich Ridge | collected 2010 | reverse complement strand
GATTAAAACAGATCAACTCCCTTGTTTTTTAACTCAAACAACACCGGAAACCCATGAAGTTTTGCTGGAAGGTTTGGACAGATCTCCCCTTTATACTGGAATGATTAAAGCTGTCGGGCCAAGGTATTGCCCCTCAATTGAAGACAAAATAGTCCGTTTTGGTGAAAGGGATCACCATCAAATTTTTTTAGAGCCGGAAGGAAGAAACACAAACGAACTTTATGTTAATGGTTTTTCTTCCAGTTTACCGGAGGATATTCAGATTCGGGCACTTCATACTATCCCGGGAATGGAAAAAGCGGAAATTACTCGTTTTGCTTACGCTGTTGAGTATGATTTTTTTCCGGCCGACCAAATCATCTCAACAATGGAAACAAAGCGGATTAAAAATTTATATTTTGCCGGACAAATCAACGGAACATCCGGCTATGAAGAAGCTGCGGCCCAGGGATTGATGGCCGGAATTAACAGTGTTCTAAAAATGCGAGGAGAAGAGCCGTTCATTCTGGATCGATCTGAGGCCTATATCGGTGTATTAATTGATGATTTGGTGACCAGGGCTCCGGTTGAGCCGTACCGCATGTTTACCTCCAGGGCGGAATATAGATTGCTTTTACGTCAGGACAATGCTGATCTTCGTCTGTATCGTTATGGGGAGAAATATGGAATAGTAGCAAAAAATTGTTTAGTTCGAACCCGATTAAAAGAAAAAGCAGTTTCTGAAATATTAAAAATATTAAAAACAATAAAATTTTCACCTGAAGAAGCTTCCGAAATTTTGACCAGATATGGTTCATCCCAGCTATCTCAGCGAGAAAGTTTATTTAAAATTTTAAAACGTCCAGAAATACCGATAGCATCATTGAGGCATTGCTGGCAGCCTTTGGTTGAAGAACAGAAATTACAAATTTAGATTGAAGAACAGGCAGAAATTGAGATTAAATACCAGGGATATTTTAAACGGCAGAGATCTATGATTAAGAAGACTGAAAATTTTGAAAGTTGCCTAATTCCGGCAGAGTTCGATTATGATCAAATTCTTTCCTTTTCGACAGAATCAAGAGAAAAATTTAAAAAACATCTCCCGCGATCTCTTGGACAAGCTTCCAGGATCGATGGAGTTAGATCCTCGGACCTCTCAATTCTGATGGTTTATATGGAAAAAAACCGTAAAACACACAAGTCTCTTTCCAAGACAAAGCTGCGAAAAAGGGGAAATGCGCGGATGCGTAAACGCGAAAAACAAAAGTCACAATAGATATGCAGCATCAAAACGGTTGATGCCCCCAAAAGAACGAAAAAAAATTGTCGATGCAGGTTTTCTAAGTACGTAGGGGCGAAGCACTCTTCGTAAGAATGAAAAATTAATCCTCTGTCCTAAAAAAGAATGCTTCACCCTTCAGGGCAAATTAAATATGTTTCACGTGGAACATAAAAAACAGAGCGGAAAAAATATGTTTTTGGTAAGAAAACAGATGCAACTCTTCGAGAAAGGCATCCATATCTTAAATGCTGAAATCGACGATAAACAGGCTGCTCAAATCGAGCAATATTTAGTAATGCTGATAAAAAGGAACAAAAAAATCAATTTGTTCTCCGGAAAAGATATGGACAGGATCTCAGAAAGACACCTTTTGGAATCTATAGCCTGGATACCCTGCGTAGAAGAACAATTGTATTCACCAATTATGGATTTGGGGAGTGGTGCTGGTTTTCCCGGTATTCCTTTAGCGATTTTAAAACCGGACAAAGAGGTAATATTAGTTGAATCTAATAGGAAAAAAGTGTTGTTTTTAAAAGAAGTTGTGAAAAAACTAAATTTAAACGCAAGTGTAGCCCATCAAAGAGTTGAAGAAATGAGGAAAAATCCGGAGAACATTCACAGATTTCCCTGGATAGTATCCCGGGCGGTGGCCAAACTGTCAATCCTGATTAAATGGGCTTACCCGCTTTTGAGTGAAAAAGGAACCTTAATTGCCTTTAAGGGAGACTCTCTGCGGGAAGAAATTCGAGAACTCCACTCCCGTAAAAAAAATCTTTTGAGGTTTTCCGTTACTGTCGCAGAGTATAACGTATGTAAAAACCTGGATGAACGACCGGTTATTGAAAGCAGAAAGGTTGTTAAAATTAAAATGTTAGTATAGGAGCTGCTAAATGGGTCGAGATGTTTTTAATGAAATTTCCGGTTTGGTGACAGAATCTCGAAATCCGGCATCAACCGAAATCGACAAAAGTGACGTCACCGGTATTTTAAAGATAATAAATGATGAAGACAGAAAGGTGCCCGATGCGGTGGGAAAAGAGCTCGATTTTATTGTCCGTGCGGTTGAGCTTGTTGTTGCCGCCATTAAACAAGGCGGGCGTTTGTTTTATATCGGAGCAGGGACCAGCGGCAGGCTTGGTGTTTTAGACGCATCGGAGTGTCCCCCGACATACGGAACCCCGCCGGAGTTGGTGACGGGCATTATTGCCGGTGGTTATGGGGCTCTGATTACAGCTCAGGAAGGTTCTGAGGATCGTTGTGAAAATGCCGCAAAAGATCTTAATAAACAAAAACTTTCATCAAAAGACGTGGTTTGTGGTATCGCTGCCAGCCGACGAACACCGTATGTTGTCGCCGGCATTAAACATGCCCGTGTTTTAGGCTGTAAAACTATTTATATAACCTGTACACCGAGAAACGAAATGGACATTCCTGTTGATGTGGCAATTTGCCCGATTGTTGGTCCGGAGGTTGTTATGGGCTCGACCCGAATGAAAGCCGGAACCGCTCAAAAACTGGTATTAAATATGATAACCACAGCTACGATGATCCGATTGGGAAAAGTGTTTGAGAACATGATGGTTGATCTTCAAATGAACAGCAAAAAACTTGAAGAACGTTCAAAACGTACCGTGATGATAATTACCGGTGTCGATTATTCTGAGGCTGAAAAAATTTTGTCAGAGGCAAACAGTCATGTTAAAACCGCCGTAGTGATGAAAATCGCCAACGTCACTCGATTAAATGCTGAAAAAACTTTAAAAACAACCAACGGTTTTGTCCGGCAGGCACTAGAGTTGATAAAAAAGGGGAATGGAATTAATTGTTAGTCAAAATTGAGGAAAAACTGTTCCAGTCGATTGAGTTTAAAACAACCGGCCAGTTGCTTCAGAAAAAAAAATCGGTTTCTATTGCCGGATTATCCGGCTCCGCCCTGGGTTTTTTGGTTAAGTACCTGTTCAAACTTCAATTTTCTAAAATCGCGGTGGTTACACCGGACATGGAGCGCGCAAATCAGATTTTAAATGATCTTTACAATCTTGTGAATAACGAAAAGCTGTTTTGTTTTCCTTCAAAAACACCGGAACATGATTATACTAATCGGATAAATATTGAAAAAACAGGTTTTCAGTTAAAAACTCTGGACCGATTAGCAGAACAACAATCCGGAATTTTTATACTGCCCGTCGAGGCGTTAACCGAATCTGTTCCTGATTTAAAAATGATAATGCAAAACAGATTTCAGATTGCCCCGGGACAGGAAATGCTGATCGAAATGGTTTCAGAAACATTAGTAAGCTATGGTTATCAAAGAGTAGATTTGGTTAGCGGAGTTGGCGAGTTTTCTGTTCGCGGCGGATTGATAGATATTTTTCCTTTTGAATCGCTCAATCCGATTCGGGTAGAATTTTTTGGTGATTTAATAGAATCGATCCGAACGTTTGATGTGGTCAGTCAAAGATCCCAAAACCAGCATAAAAAAGTTACGATCCTTTCGCCAACGCTAAATAATTCACCGGGTTTTAATAAAAACAAAAAAATTTTAATCGATCTGTTTCCCCCGGAAACCCTTTTTGTTTTGGATGAACCTAAACTGTTTGAACGGAGGCTCAACCCTCAGAATTATCGGTTAAAGTCGAAATTAGAACCGGCTGCAAGCAGTACCGGAATTGAAAAGAATTTGTTTACAGACTTGACTCAAATTCAAACGAGAATAGCAAAACACCACCTTATAGAGCATCACCGCCTGGGAAAACCACAACATGTTGACGTTCCTTTTAAAATGGTCTCTAATGTTGCCTTTCGCGGCAACATTAAACTTTTGCGTCAAAAAATAAAGCAGTTCAGTAAAAAGAACATTCTCAAAAATCCGGATACCTATATATTGCTTGAGGAAAAATATGAAATTGACAGATTATTAGATCTCCTTGACGATCAAGAATATAGCCATCATATAAAAGTTGGCCAGGGTCTTTTACACGCCGGTTTTGTTTTTAAAAATGCCGGCATTATGGTCATAACTGAAAAAGATCTTTATGATAGAATTCCGCGAAAACGTAATTTGGGAAAATTCCGGGGCGGAATCCCGATTTCCAAATTGAATGCATTGTCCTACGGAGACATGATGGTACATGTTGATCATGGAATTGGACGTTATCTTGGACTGGAAAAAATTACTATTGCCGGATCGGCACAGGAATGTATAAAATTACAATATAGAGACGGGGATCTGCTTTTTGTTAATATTGATCACATGGGACGAGTAAATCGTTTTAAAGGTGCTGAAGGAGTTATTGCCCAGCTCAGCCGACTTGGGGGTAAGGATTGGGATCGTTTAAAAGATAAAATGAAAAAAGCGATTGAAAAGATGGCGAAAGATTTATTGGAATTGTATGCTCATCGAAAGGCGAAAAAGGGTTTCGCCTTTTCCAAAGATCATTCCTGGCAAAACGAACTTGAAGCCTCGTTCTTATACGATGAAACAATAGACCAGCTTCGGACAATTGATGAAGTGAAAAGAGACATGGAATCAGAAATTATTATGGACCGTTTGGTTTGTGGTGATGTCGGATTTGGTAAAACAGAGGTTGCGGTCAGGGCTGCATTTAAGGCTGTTATGGACGGGAAACAGGTAGCGTTATTGGTGCCAACCACAGTTTTAGCCCAACAGCACTGTGAAACATTCTCTGAAAGACTGTCCAGCTATCCAGTTGAGATCGCATTGCTTTCCAGGTTTAGAACCAAAAAACAGCAACAAAAGATAGTTAATGATCTTAAGTCTGGTAAAACAGACATCGTTATTGGTACACATCGTTTACTGTCACAAGATGTTCAGTTCAAAGAATTAGGACTTCTGATTGTCGATGAGGAACACCGGTTTGGTGTTGGGCAAAAAGAAAAAATCAAAACACAATTTAAGTTGGTAGATGTCCTTTCTCTAACCGCAACACCCATTCCGCGAACCCTTCATCTTGCTATGATGGGCAGCCGGGATATGTCCTCCATAAACACCCCGCCCAAAGACAGATTACCGGTGTTTGCTGAGGTTGTACCTTTCGATAAAAACCTTATTCGAAGAGCAATCATTGAGGAGGTAAACCGTGGCGGTCAGGTTTTTATTGTTCACAACAGGGTGCGCTCAATTGAATCTATTGCAAAAATGATAAACAAGCTGGTTCCCGATTTGCGTATTGCTGTTGCTCATGGCCAAATGTTAGGCCATGAACTGGAAAGCGTAATGCTGGATTTTGTCAGAAAAAAATTTGATTGTTTGGTTACAACAATGATAATAGAATCCGGACTGGATATGCCAAACGTAAACACTTTGATCGTGAACAGGGCCGATAAATTGGGATTAGCTCAGCTTTATCAACTAAAAGGCCGGGTCGGACGCTCCAATCGACAGGCATATGCTTACTTTTTAGCTCCGGCATTTAAGTTTTTGTCCCTAAATGCACTAAAACGGCTTCAAACAATTGAAGAAAATTTGGAGCTGGGTTCAGGATTGCAAATTGCGATGAAAGATCTTGAAATCAGGGGAGCGGGTAACCTGCTTGGTAAACAACAAAGTGGCTTTATCAATGCGGTCGGATTTGATTTGTATTGTAAACTTTTAAATGACACTGTTCTAAAAATAAAAGGTAAAAAACTGGAAAATAAAAACATTCAACCTGATATTGATGTGTGTATTGAATCTGAATATGATGCCTATATCCCTGAAGATTTTATTAAAATGGATTATGAACGGGTCCAAATTTATCAGAGACTTGCAAATGTCAGCTCGGAACCGGAGATTTCTGAATTAGAGGAAGAATTAAGAGATAGATTCGGAGCCTTACCAAAACCAGCACGGGTTTTGCTTGAACTTACACAATTAAAGATCCTGGCAGCTCGTTTGGGAATTGAAAAATTACGAATAAAAAAAGGGGAATTAACTGCATATTTTTCAGATTTGTATTATAACGATAAAAATCAGGAAACTTTACAAAAATTAGTTCGTTCAATTCAAAAATCTGCTCCCGGGTTGTTAAGATTCCTGCAGGGCAAAAAATTTGGATTTAAATTCCGTTTAAAACAAACAGATGAAAGTTCCTTGCATTTTACCAGAGAATTTTTTTATAATTTAATAAAAAGGGCAGCGTGATCAGATTTTCCCGTTTTTGTAATTATGCATGTCTATTAAATTATTACACTGTAAAGCGTTGTTTTTTCTACATGCTGTAAATTTTGTGAACTGTGAAACGTCAAAAATGGAAAATTTTTCTTTTCACGTTTGACGTATCATGTCTTAAGTTCGATATGCAGCTTTGCTGCTAAATGAATCATGGAGGTTGTTAAATGATTAATTTTCAACAAAAACGAGCTTTTTTATTTGTGTTATTGATTTCGTTTATGCTTTATAGTTTTGGATGCGGCTCTAAGAAAATGAAAACGGTGGCCAGGGTTGGTAATGATCTGATTAGCCTTGAAGACTTTGAAAAAGCATTTATAAAAGAAAAACCGATCTATGTTGCGAAAAATTTAACATTTAAGGAAAAACAGAAATTTTTAGATAAAATGATCGATGACAGATTACAGTCTCAGGCTGCGTATCAATACGGTATCGACAAAATCCCGGAAATAAAATCCAGGATTGACGACAAAAAAAGAGAACTTGCTTATCAGTCAATTTTAGATAAACATATTGTCCTTGAAGTCATTAAAGAAGAGGAAATCCGGGAATTTTATGAAAAATCAAAGTTTGATGTTCGGGCCCGTCATATTTTATTAGCCTTGCCTCAAAACGCTACGCCGGACAAAATCGATTCAACAATAGCAAAAGCAAAAATCATTATCAATAAAATTCGAGAAGGAACCGATTTTGCCCAATTGGTTTCAGAATACTCACAGGATGAATCTACCAGGGCAAAAAAGGGGGATTTGGGATATATCCAGTGGGGCAGAATGGAGCAGCCGATTCTTGATGCGCTTTTTATTATGAGAAAATATGAAATTTCGTCTAATCCGATCAGAGCTTCGAGAGGAATTCACATATTTCAAGTAACAGAACGTAGAAAGATGACTAAAAAGCCGTTCGAAATTGAAAAAGAAAAAATTGTGCAAACAACACTCTTTCAAAAACACCGCAGCGAAATAATGGATTTGTACAATAAGTTTAATAAGAGAATCGAAAAAAAAAACAGAGTTGTATATCATGACGACCAAATTGAAAAAATGGTTTCTTCTTTTAAAACTTTCCGGACCGATTCACTTTATCGCCGCAATTTGGGTAAAAAGCCGCCCGATTATTCCTGGATAGATCCTGAAATACAAAATCTAAAACTGGTAACATATAATTCTGGCATGATTGACATTGTTGGTGTTTTAGAATTTTTCGATCGGCAAACACCCGGCAATCCGGTACAGTTTCGCAATAAGGCCGAAGTAACACAGATGCTGGAACGAATTACGTTGATTCTGCTAACAACCGAGATGGGATTAAGTGAAAGAATTCTTGAAAAATCGCCTTACAAGGACCGTTCAAAAACCCAAACGGATCAAATTTTAGTAAGCTCTTTCCGAAAAAAAGAAATTAATGATAAAGTTGATATCTCGGAAGATATGTTAAAAGAATATTACACTAATCATAAAACCTCATTTATTAATCCTGCCCGTTCAGAGGTCCAGGAAATTTTGGTTCAAGATGAATCAATTGCTAAGAGTATTGCCAACCGGGCAAAAGCAGGGCAAAAGTTCACCGAACTGGTAAATAAATATAACACCCGTGAGGCAACTAAATCAAAAAATGGCAACCTGGGAAAATTAACGGAAAACAATTATGGAATTATCGGAAAGACGGCAGTTCAAATGGATATAGGTGGGATTAGCGGCCCCTTAAAGTCGGGCAAAAACTTTTCAATTATTAAAGTTTTAAGCCGGGACGAAGAAAGGATTAAAACTTTCGATGAAGCCAAAAACCAAGTGCAAAGCAGGCTTCGTCAAGACTTGGAAAATAAATATAAAAGTGACTTTGAAAATAAAATAAAAAAACAAATTTCTGTCAGCGTTTTTCCTGATATGTTACAGTTGGCACTTGAGGAGTATAAGTGAATAAAGCACATGTGTTTAGAAAACATTTTTACACCGATCTTAAAGTGATCGTTGTCCTTTTTGTAATATTATTGTCGAATTCATGTGATAAAAACAAAACGGAAAGCCCGATTATTGCCAAAGTTGGAGAATCTGTTCTGTTATTGGACCAAATTTTAAACAGTATTGGCCCCCAATCAGACACTCTTTTTTATGGTAAACAGCTGGAAAGATATGTTTTTTTGTGGGTTGATGAAGAGCTTTTTTATCAAGCCGGTGTTGCGGAAGGATTTGCCAACTCACCGGAAATTCAGGATGAGTTAAGAAAAGCCAGAAGAGCATTGATTATAAATAATTATCTGGAAAAAAATCTTGGAGAACCGACAGAGATTCCCGAGCAAAATTTAGATGATTATTATCAGGAAAATCAGGAAAATTTTGTCCGGGACGAAGAGGAATATCGTTATTCGTTCCTGATCTGTAAAGATAAAACATACTCTCAAACGGTTTTAAGAGAAATTAGAAAAGATTCAAGCTTTGCCGGATTGGTAAAAAGGGATTATCCTGAAAAAATATTAAATATCACCTGGGATAGTAAATATGTTCCTCTTGAAAGGGTCATTCCCGGTATTCAAAGGACCATTAAAAGACTTAATCCGGGCGCCACTTATGGTCCGGTTGCTTCTGAGAGTGGTTTTATAATATTTAAACTGGAAGAAAAATATGATCCCGGCACTGTTCGAGACTTTGATTTGGTAAAAGAAAAAATTAGAAGACTCCTGCAGGAAGATAGGCTTCGGGAACAATATCAACAACTTCTGGTTTCATTAAGAAACAAGAATGAACCGGAGATAAATTTGGAAAAAGCTGAAAAATGATAATATTTGATAGAACAAATAACTAAAAATGAGGAATTTAATGAAAAGACTCATAACAGTTGTATTCTGTATTATTATGCTAACACTGCCCGCGGCTTCAATTAGTCAGGAACTTCTTGAGGGTGTTGCTGTTATAGTCGGCGATGAAATAATTTTACACTCTGAAGTAAATCAATTTGCTAGTCAACTGGCAATCCAAAGTAAAATTGACGTTCAAAAAGAACCGGAAAAACTAGCAGAGTTACGCAAAATGTCCCTGGAAAGTCTAATCGTTCAGAAAATTTTACTCGTCAAAGCCCGTGAGGATACGGTCACAGTTAATGAAGCCAGGGTAGAAGAAGTGTTAACCAGTCAGGTCGATAATTGGGCTCAACAATTAGGGTCTGAGTCAAAAATTGAAGAATATTTTGGAATACCTATTTCTAAAATTAAACGTCAGTTCAGAGAAGAAGTCAGGAATCGTTTGATGGTCGAGACGGTACAGGGAATGTATGTTCAAAAAATAAATATTACCCGACCAGAAGTTGAAAATTTTTATAATACGATGGGGGATAGTCTCCCTGATGTTAAAAACATGGTAAAAATCAGCCACATTTTAGTTGAAATAAGGGCCGGTGGAAAAGGGCGGGACGATGCACTAAAAAAATTAGCGGATATTCGGCAAAAAATAGTGGATGGAGAAGATTTTGGTTCTTTAGCTGAACAACATTCTGAAGATCCCGGTTCTGCTCGTCGCAAGGGTGAGTTGGGCTTTATACAGCGGGGAGATTTCGTAAGAGAATTTGAAGAGGTTGCTTTCAGCTTGAAAGAAGACCAACTTTCAGATATTGTTGAGACAAAGTTCGGTTTTCACGTAATTCAGCTAATTGAAAGGCGTGGTGAAAGAATCAATGTTCGGCATATTCTAATTCAATTACAGCCAACCGGAGATGATGCTGATGTAACGCGAGAATTTTTAATGGCTGTTCGAGACTCGGTAATTTTAGGATCAGATTTTAACGAAATGGCCATCCGTCACTCCGAAGATCCGACTCTTGCCGAAAATGACGGCGATTTGGGATGGTTTGAAGTAGAGCAGTTAAAGTTACCGGAGTTTAAAACGGCCCTTGACAGTCTGGAGGTCGGAGAAATTAGCTTACCTTTTCGCTCTCAGTACGGATTTCATGTTGTTAAACTGGACGAAAAACGGGACAGCGGAAAACTTACTCTGGATAAGGATTGGCAGCAAATAGAACAATGGGCTCTGTCTCAAAAACAGGGCAGGATGGTTCAAGAATGGATTGCAGATTTAAGGCAGCATGTTTATATTGAAATAAAAGAAGAAAAATTGTAATAAATATTCCCACTTGGTAAAACAGTAATTATTCTATTTGAAGCCTGCGAATTATAATTTCCGCAGGCTTCAGTTTTTATTTTTGAATTTTCATTGCGAGTTGCATAAAAATTTATGATCTTTTATTCCGGAGTCGTTTTAATTTGATTATTGGGGCTTAAAATTCATTTTGAAAGAATTAATTTGTTTTTCTTTTGTAGCGATGATTATAATCTTGGGTAGTCTTTTGGGTGGCGGGCGCTTTGAAAACCAAAATCGACAATTTGTTGTCGATCTTGGAGTGCATCAAATGTGTTGATGCTGCATTTTTATTTTGAAACTGTTTTTTCGCATTTTCGCGTTTACCCATCAACGAATTTCCCCTTTTCACTATCTAGTTTGGGAAAAGGGCTAATATCTTGAGTTGTAGACAATGATGAAAATTTGGTTATATGTTAAATTATATTGTTTTACAATTGTTCTCCTGTTTCTTTTTTTAATCGAAACCGGCTTCCCCCAGGAACACATCCGAATTCTAAATTGGAATGATTTTCATTCAAAAAATGTTGCTCAACCGAAAAAGGATGAAAGTGGTGAATATTTCAGCGGCGGTTCAGCAATATTGAAAGGCGCGTTAGATTTTTTCCGTAAAGATTCTTTACCAACCTTTATAATAAATGCCGGGGATGATTTTCAGGGAACTCCAATCAGCGGAATAAGCCGAGGAGCCTCGCAAATCCGACTGCTGAATATAATTCAACCGGATCTGTTTATACCCGGCAATCACGATTTTGATTACAGCCGCGATAGATTAGATTCTCTTTTAAAAGATGTCCGTTTTTCGGTAATAAATTCAAATATGGTTGATACCCGGAACGGAAAGACGCTTTTTACTCCCTATCAAATTAAAAAGATCGGAAATGTTCGAATCGGATTTTTGGGTTTAATGGCACCCTATTTGTCAAAGCTTGTTGTGCAGGACAAGATTAAAAATATTGAAGTTCTGGATCCCCGGGCGGTTGTTCAAAAATATATGAGTGTTATAGCAGATTCTATCGATATTCTTGTTGTCGTAAGCCATATGGGAATTGAAATGGACCGTGAGCTGGCCAGGTCGGTTAATACTATTGACGTAATCATAGGAGGCCACACCCATACCGTAATGGCTGAACCCGAAGTTTTGAATGGGGTAATCATTTTTCAAGCCGGCTCCGACGGAAGCTTCCTCGGTAATTTGGAACTATGGGTTGATACTCAGTTAGACACAATATTACAGCATAAAGGAAAGTTGATATCTTTGGATTCACGATCTTTTAAATCAGACCCCCAGACAAAATCGGTTGTGGATTCTCTCGAAAATATTGTTAGTTTTGATCTGGATATACCGATTGCGGAACTGAAAACAGACTGGCTCAGGAATGGCCGCAAAGAAAGCAATATTGGCAACTGGATCTCTGATGCATTTCGGGACTTTACAGGAGCAGATGTTACGTTTCAAAACAGTGGCGGAATTCGAAAAAACCTGCTGAAAGGCCCGGTAACCAAACGAGATTTTTGGGAAATTGCACCCTTCGGCAACCAGATAGTATCTTTTGAGGTCAGCGGCAGAGAACTAATTATAATCTTTGAGTTTTTTCTGTCTGATGATGGTAAAAGACTTCAGGGATCCGGCTTCAAGGTTTGGTTTGATCCCCATGCACCCCAAAATGAAAAAGTGAGCATTGTTTTAATTGGCGGGAAAAATATAAATTTAGAAAAAATCTATTCCGTTGCTACCAACTATTATGTTTTTGATCATTTTTCTGACGAATTTGGAATCTCTCCCGGCAATTTGGATTACAGAAACGTGAAAAGCTATAGTAAAGTAGTGCGTGAGGTTTTAATTGATGCCGCCACCCGCCAAAAAACGATTTATTCGACTGTCGAAGGTCGATATAAAAAAGTGGCTAACCGGAAACCTTAAACGAAAAATCTAACAACCGGAGTGGTTAAAATATATGGCAATAATAGGCTGGATATTTTTTATTTCAGGTTTGTTGCTTGGACTAATAATCATTCCATTTGGGTTAGCTGGGACATTTTTGATTGTTGCAGATGTTTTTATTTTTGCCTTATTGACCGATTTCCGGTCGATTACCGGAGGTTTTTTGGCCGTTTTATTGGCATTATCCGTAGCGGTTGAATTGATAGAATTTTTTTTAGGAGCAGCAGTCGCCAAAAAATACGGCTCATCTAAATGGGGAATGTGGGGTGCTGTTATCGGAGGAATATTGGTCGCAATTTGGGCAACACCCATTTTTCCTGTTTTCGGCACAATTTTTGGAGCGTTCATAGGGGTGTTTTTAGGCGCGTTTTTTTTGGAGTTCTTACGGTTTTCTGATATGAATAACGCTCTTAAAGCTGGGTGGGGTGCTTTTCTTGGTACGATTACAGGAAGATTTTTGAAAATGATTGTGGCGGTTACTATGGTTGTTGCCATACTTTTTAAAATATGGTGAATAAGTTTCTAGGCATTTTCGCAGGCAAAGCTGGAAAAATGCGTAAATGGGGATACGCGTGAAAG